>ERZ1034980.318-NODE-318-length-37845-cov-323.507806_pt1 | contig 37845 bp, 35 predicted proteins | sample MGYA00520622_ERZ1034980 | MGnify/ENA primary metagenome ERZ1034980 (study PRJEB33766, sample SAMN09781791) | gut metagenome | biome: gut microbiome | host: Homo sapiens | place: Madagascar | study: EMG produced TPA metagenomics assembly of the PRJNA485056 data...
AACAAAAAAGCTGCAAACAACACTCCCAATTTAGGAGTTTGTCTACAGTCTGAGTGCCTATGTAGTAGGCACTTACTTAGAATCCAAAACTTTGCGCATCTTGTGCATCACGCTCTGCAACAGTATCTGCGTACTTATTCAATTGCTGGTTAATACTCTCAAGTAATTGCTCAAATTTTTGAACATTTTGATAAAGCTGATTGTATTGTTCCAAATAAGCTTGAAAAGCTTGTCCTTTCCATTCTTCCGCAATCATAGAATTCATTGCGTTCACACGCTGTATTGTAAAAAAATTAATAGAAATACGTGCAATAGCTCTTTTAAAGATTACTCAAAAGTTCTTTTTGTTTTTCAAAAGTTGCCGAAACTTTATCCGCAAACTGCCCTTTAATAGCACCTTTCAACTCCGATGAATTTTTTAAAAGAGACTGCTTGGCTTGAGTTACTTCCTGTTTAGAATTTTTCTGTAGATTAGTTTGATTTTCACTGCTCTTTACCGCACTAATTAGCCCTTTTATTTGAATTTGAATTTTTTGCATTTCTTTTTGTGCTTCTTTTATAAGTTGTTCAATAATATCCATAATCTAATCCCTTGCTTTGAGTTCTTTATAATTTTGATTAAATTCACGTTCTGCTTCTTCTAATTGGAGGTAAACGTGTCTTTTTTCTTTTTGAAACTTTTCCTCATATTCCTCAAATAATTGATTAAGACGATAACGTGACATTTGATAAGCTTCTGAAACATCTCCCTCTGCCTCCTGAAGCATTTGAGAGATGTTATGAGAGGTTTGTTCAAGCATTTGATTAAAGATCTGTTCCCCACGTTTTATATTATCTTCTTGTTCTTCCAACTGTGTTCTTTTAAAATTATAATCACGTATTAATTCTTCTTCTGTAAACAAAGTACACTCTCTATCCTTTCAATTGTTGTGCCAATTCTGAATCACGAGCCACTATCTCTGAAATTTTCGCTTTAATTTGATTTTCAAGACTTTTGAATTGTTCAGCCATTCCTCTTACTTTAGAAATTTTCATTTGATATTGTTGGGTAGGGAGAGTAACAATATTATATTCTGTACTTCCTCCTCTCTCAAGTGCTTCATATATTTCCCATTGCTCTAATTGATTCCCTATTTTCATAGCATCATCTACAGTTTTTTTCCATAGTTCTTCTGCCTCTTTTATTCCATTTTGATAAACTTTTATAACATTCTCCATAGCTAAATTAAACTCTAAACTAGCTGTAGAGACAATGGCAAGGGCTTGAGCTGAATCAAGATAAAGCTTTTCTCCAGACGATAAACATCCCCCACTTGCACTTAAACGTTTTTCTAACTCAGACAAAGTTTTTAATTGTTCTTTAAAGTTTTTTTGAATTAGTTCAATTCCATTACTCAATGTCCCCTTATCTGTAATTGTCCATATTCCACCTTTAATGTCCCTTACTGCTCCATTTTTATCAAATTTATAAGAATCAAGAAAGTGCCCAGAAAGTAAGCTCCCATCTCCAAAATCTCCAGCGTAGATTGCTGTGCCATAATCTGAAGCATTCGTCCAGGAAGAAATTTGGTCTCCTTTATGCATAAAGTTTAAAACAAACTTCTTCCCTTCACCATTAATCCACACTTTTTCTTCCTCTGTTAACTGTTTACCTACACCAGCCGTAGAGAAGGTGACTGCTGGAATATGATTTGCGGCAGCTACTTTTTGAGCTAGTGAACCTCCTAAAGAGTGTCCAGTAACTGCTTCAATATTGTTTGCTCCATATATTTTCGCCATTTCATCATAGAACTGCAAAGCACTAGTAAATTGAGAATCTAACGTACCATCTTTTTCAAACCCTAAGACCACATTTGATAAATCCGCACTTAAATCATTCAAATGCCAATCAGTTGCATTTGTTCCTGCAAAAGCTATAATAATATGATTATAGTCGGGAATACCATCCACTCCAACTGGCGCTACTGCCATACCTTGAAAACCATTTTTCTCATACCCTTGGCTGTTATACTTATCATTTGTATCAACAGTATATAAAATTTGATATTCTTGACCACTGTTATCTTTATTTTCAAAGAAAGTATCACCAACTCTTTGAGCATTTTTTAATCCTTCTTTGATTGAATCAACTTTATATACTACATCAGCTATCACAGAATATTGCTTCGGACTAGTCATTTTATATTCTCACTTTCACCATTTGAATAAATAACTTTTATAGTACTTAGTGTCCCTCCCTGCATATTGTCGCGCGGGAAACCTCTTTTCATACTTTCAATACCTTCCTTACTAGCTGTAATAGTATACCATGACGAGTCTGAAAGCTTTACATCTGCCCCAATAGACCATTTCCCAAAATCATTTTCTGTTCTTGAAAATCTTCCACCGTCGTTTTCAAATTTTATTTCCTCTATTCCAGATATTATACTCTTTATCTTAAGAGCAGTCTCTTTTTGATTTTCTATTTTCTCGTTATTTTTATCATTCATATACATTTTCCCTCCAATTACTATAATTAAGACCACTATCATAATTGATGATAAGCTAAATATTAATTTTTTCTTTGTTTTATTCATTTTACCATCCTTAAAAGAATCCCCTAATTCATTATTTTAAAATATACAATAATTTTATAACATAGCTTTTTATTTTTCAAATTTCTTTAAAAGAAAATTTGGACACACTATTCTAAAATTTCATTAGTTAATTTGAGAAGACGGAAGAAAATTCACTCAAAAATTCAAGGAAAAGGACGTGCTTGACTCACGAAGTGAAAGTCAAAAGCACGTCCTTTTCAAAATACTCTAATGATGTAATGGGGCTACTACGACCCCCATTACATCAATAATCAATAATCATAAAAAAACACTATTAATAGCCAGCAATAATTGATAAAACAAATTTTTTTGTATATTCTATATTGTGACTGGTCTATTTTATCAATCATTTTTAAGAAAGGCTGATAAAATGGCAACTATTATTAAACGTGGAAATTCTTTCCGTGCTACTGTATCACTTTATAGAAAAGGAGAATATAAACGAGAAACAAAAACATTTAGTAATAAAAAAGAAGCAGAACTTTGGGCTTTAGAAATGGAACTTGAAAAAGGGAAAGGTAAAAATATTGCGGAGCGCTCCACTCTTTTCACAGAATTTTATCGTAACTGGGTAAACACTGTAAAGAAAAATGATGTTCGTGAAGCTACCTTCATCAACTATAAACGAACTTTAGTTATTATTGACACCCTTTTTGAAGGGATGCAACTCAAACATCTGAATGATTTTACCATGCAAAAGAAAATCAATCACTACGCCGAAACTCATTCAAAGAAAACGGTCAAAGAACTTGTTCTAAAAATAAGAGGTTCACTAAAATATGCCTACGCTCGCGGACTTATTGCCAACGATTTTGGACCTCTTCTAAAAGCCAAAGGACAAGAACCACCTAAACGCAATATTCCTCTTTCTACAACTGAATTAAAAATACTTAGACAATATTGTCTCAATCATACAGAAGATGAATTTAATGTTCTTGTCGCTTTAGCACTCGAAACAGGTGCACGACGTGGGGAACTTCTTGGAATCAAAAAAGAAGACATTTTTGAATATGGCATTAAAATTCGGCGTTCCATCAGTCCTACAAATGATGACACACAGCTTAAAACAAAATATTCCAAACGTGATATTTCTATTAACAAAGATATTCATCAAGCTGTAGTCACTCTTGCAACTACAAAAAAAGATTATATTTTCGATTGGAATGGATTTCAACAAGCAGGACAACTACAAAAATTATTAAAAAGACTCCATTTAACAAAAACAACTTTTCACGGGTTACGTGATACCCATGCTTCCTTCCTCTTTTCTAAAAATATCAGTCTTGATTATATTTCTCGTCGTCTCGGTCATAATTCTATTCTAACTACCCAACAGTACTATCTTGAATTGATGCCAGAAAAAAAGCACCAGCAAGATGCGGAAGCTCTAAACCTCTTAAATAATTTATCACTATAATTAACACCAATTGACACCAAAAAGTGCTTGTAAACGTTGATATAAAGCATTTTTGATTAATGTTGTAGCAATTGCCACAGATAAAAATTGGTTCGTTTTGAATTTTTTGGCTGCAGTAAAAGCTAACATCACTGGTAAAAAGGTAAAGACACCATCTGCGGCTGCAAATAGAATTTGGTAAGCCCCAGTATCCGCTGAAAGCCACCCTAACACCGTTGCCAAAGATAAAAATCCTTTTAAGATCCCTGCAGCTGCCATTGCGCCTAAAAATGGCGTGAAAATACTAGAAATAATATCAATCAAGCGATTCAAAGGATTTTTTGACTGATCCTCTGTTCCCGATTGATCTGTCAGACCTTGCTCATCAACGATTGCTTGGTAAACGTCAGCCACATTACTACCGATAACTACTTGGTACTGACCACCACTTTGTACTACTTGAATCACATCTGGATCCTGTTTTAACTTTTGTGTATCTGCGACCGATTCATCTTTTAATTTGAAACGTAAACGTGTCGCACAATGTACTAAACTATTAACGTTCTTTTCGCCTCCGACTGCCTCCCATACTCTTTTACCAACTGCTTGATTATCCATCTTCTTTTCCTTCTTTCTAGTTGATTTAATCAAATAAAAAACCTAGATTGAAAAAACGGTCACGAAAATTCGTGCCCTATTTTTCAATCTAGGTTTTGCCTGCTTTACCAGTAACAATCCTTAAGATTGGGTACTTTGTTTTTCACTCACTACACGTTGGATGTGAATCGTTAAATAGATTTGTTCTGCGACTCCCATTGGTTCCTGTTGTGTTTTTAAGAGATAGTCATTGATCCGTTCCGAACAGCGAAAGGCTTTTGGATATTTCCCTTGAACAAGCGCATAGAGAAATTCATCCTGCTCATCCGAACTTTCGCCCTTTAAATAGCGTTGTGTAAAAAATTGTAAATGGGTAATGATTCGTTGGTAATTCAACGATTCCTCGTCAAATGTCACACCAAAGAACTTACTAATAATGCTGAGAATATCTCTAACGATCGTCGTTGCAGTCATCGTGACTTGCATATCCCCATTTCCTTGTTGGCTATTCACTAAATGAAAAGCGATAAATCCTGCTTCGTCAATCGGCAGACTGACTCCAACTTTTCTCTGGATCAATTGCAATACTTCTTTGGCCACCAAGTATTCTTTCGGATAAAATTTCTTTGTTTCAAAAAGAAGCGGATTTGGTAACTGGATATTTTCGTTCGCTCGACAAATCGCATAATGAATATGATCGGTCAATGTCAAATAAATATTTGACGACAACGAAACGCCTAATCGTTCTTCCGCCACATCAACGATCTGTTTGACTAATTCTACTTCTTCTAATGGGACATCCGCCATCAGCTGTTGAAATTGATTGGTTGCTAAGGAATCTTTTAAAACAAATTCTTTTTGAACTGCTGTTTTATCAATCCTATCACCAGGTCTTTTTTGAAACGCGAGGCCTTTGCCCATACAGATAATCTCTTCACCTCGTTCGTTTTTTGAAATGACGACGTTATTATTTAAGACTTTTTCAATAACCATTTTCCCTCGCCCTCTCATAAAAAAATAAAAAAAACTAGAATCCCCCTGTACTTTAGGTTGAATTCTGGTTTTGCCTGCCGAGCAGTAACAATCCATCGATTATCTGAACCAAGCATAGCACCCTTCTTTTATTTTTGCAAGCCTTTTCAACTTTTTTTTTTAGTAATTGTAAAAATGAGAAATTAAAAAACCGACGAAAACTATTAGCTATTCGAGCGAACTAGCAATCGTCGGTTTTTCATTAACTATTTTCGTCTAAAATGTTCGTGTTTCCATATTGAATGCTGCCTTCATTTCTTTCGTCGCTTTTTTCATTGGTGTAACCTTCTCTAATTCTCCTTGAACGACTAATCGAGTCACCGCATTCATATCTCCGCACGTAATCAACGTAACGAGCGATTTTCCTTCTTGGATATTTAACAGCTGGGTCTCCGTCGGTGCCACTTTTTCTTTAAAGGTTGCTTTATACGTATAGACATTTTCCAAATCTACCAAATAGATTTTATCTCCTAATGATAAATTTTCTAGTGGCGTAAATAATAGTTGTGGATTGCTCGAACGATGACTCGCTAAAGCATAATTTCCTTTTCCCATTTGCTGATTAGGATCTAATGTCCCCGCACCATAAAGCAAGTTCGCATTATCTAAACCTCTAAAAATCGGGATATTGATTGCCACAGAAGGAACAGCAATACTACCAATAACTGGTAAGTCTGTTCGATTCAGTTGGGCACGCAACACACTTTCCGTACTCATTGACTCCACTGCATCAAAATCAAAACTTGCCTCTTTTTCGTTGTTTTTCTTAATTTCATCTTTTGTCACATTGGCAATTGCGTATTTATCTCCGGTATTTTTAACAAAATAATCTTTGATCTGTTCATTAAAAATTAACGCTAAGCCAACCAATAATAGTAAAAATAAGAAAAAATTGGCGATCCATCTTTTTACTCGACCTTTGCTTGGTTTTTCCTTCATTCACTTGCCTCCCTTATTTAGCTAAAATAAACGCAACCTGTAGTTTCACACTTAAAGTTCTGTATATTTCTTTCGTTGTCCTCGACTTGCTTCTACTGGATATTTCAATTTATTTTTTGCTAATTTTTCTTCAATAATTTCATCAAGATCCAACTGTAAATTGTCAGCCATCATGTAAGAATAGATCAAGACATCTGCCAGTTCTTCTTTGATCCGCTCTAATGATGTTTCCTTCACTTCTTCTGGTTGCTTCCATTGAAAAAGCTCCAGTAATTCAGAAGCTTCTAAAGAAATAGAAATTGCAAGATCTTTTTCGTTATGAAATTGTCGCCAATTTCTTTCGTCTCTAAATTGATTGACTTTCGCCATACTATCCATGAACATTCACCTATTTCTTTATTCGATTACTAATAATCATACCATGTTTTTAATAGAAAATAAGTATATTTACCTAGATAAAATAAAATATACGTATTTATTTAACGATCTTTTTATAAAGCAAAATGATAACGAATGTTACTTATCCACTGATAACTTACACCAATGGATGTTATTCTTGTAAGCTGAATTTTAATTCTTTTACACCAGTAAGTGTCCACAAGACCACTAGACTGACAAGATAAATACTACTTAGAAAAATAATCACAGCAGATAATTGATAATGATCCATCAAAAAGCCAATAATGATCGAAGAAAATCCACCTACAGCTCTACCTAAATTCATAATAAAGTTATTGGCTGTTGCACGGATCTCAGTAGGATACAGGCTACTAATGATTGCACCATAGCCGCCATACATGCCATTGATAAAGTAACCAACAACCACCGCTGCTGCTACTAAACTCCATTGACTACGAGCTAAAACGAGTAAGAAGACCGAGAGCGCTGAACAAATCAAGAATAAAGTAAAGGCTGTTCTGGGACCTAATTTATCCATGATGATCCCAAAAGTCAACATACCTAATGACATCCCCACAATCGTACTCACCATCCATAAAGACGAACCTGAAACGGATAATCCTAGTTGTGCTTGCATGATCGAAGGTAACCAATTCATCAAACCAAAATAACCAGCAATTTGGACAGTCACCATGGTACTCAAGCCAATCGTCTGCCAAGTAAGTTGTTTTGTTTCAAATAGATTACGTAACTTTGTCGCCTTTTTAGTTGCTTTCGCAGCTTGAAATGCCTCCGGTTCTTTTAAACCATGTCGGATGACTAAAACTAATAATACGGGTAATACACCAATCACATATAGCATGCGCCACCCGAGCCATGGAATGACGATTGCCGCCAAAATAGCAGCGAGAGCCGCGCCTACTTGGGCTCCAATACCAGCAATGGACGAAGCTCGTCCAATTTGTTTTTTTGAAAAAGTTTCAGAGATCAAAGACATACAAGCGCCATACTCGCCCCCAGCCCCGATTCCGGCAATAAACCGAAACAAGTAGACTAAATAAATCGTTGAAGAAAAATACATCAATAATGAAGCAATTGAAAATAAGATAACCGTTTGAGAGAACACCTTTACTCGACCATATTTATCCGCCATCAGACCAAAAAAAATACCTCCAACGAGCATCCCCAGATTAGTGATCGTCGCAATCATTCCCGCTTGTGTTCCACTAATATGAAAAGTTGCAATCATTGAAGATAAAGAAAAAGCTAGGAACATGATATCCATATTCTCTAATGCAATCCCTGATGATGTTGCTAATAAAACCTTCCGTTGATACTTCGTCATTTTTGTTACCCCTTTTCTTTCATTTTTACCCTAAATTGTTAAAATCATATATAAAAATCAAGAAAAAAGCAAGAACTTTTGTTTTTTTATGTCAATTCATTCACTCAACTGATCTACGCTGTTTTTGAGAACTATCACTTGCTCAATAATTACGAAATCGCTACACTTATTTTGTAGTCAAAAAATAAAGCGTTTTTCTAAACCGCTTATTTGTTTGAGCAAGCAATTTATCTTAGATGACCGTTATCTAAGTAATCACTTTTTTGCTACCATTCGCATAGCCTTAGCTCTTTGCGAAACGTTTTTGTGAAACTGAGAAAAAACTATAAAGGAGAAAAACAGAATGGACAAACAATTATTCTTAGAAAAAATTGCTGGTGGGCTGATCGTTTCCTGCCAAGCCTTACCTGGAGAACCTTTTTATACAGAAGAAGGTAGTTTGATGCCTTATTTTGCTTTAGCTGCTGAAAAAGCAGGAGCTGTTGGTATCCGTGCGAACTCAGTACGAGATATTATGGCAATCAAAGAAAAAGTTTCCTTGCCGATCATTGGTATCATTAAACGTGATTATCCCCCTGAAGCACCATTTATTACAGCAACCATGCGGGAAGTTGATGAACTAGTAGCCACAGGGGTTGAAGTTATCGCTTTGGATTGTACTTTACGCAAACGCCACGATGGTCTGAACATCAATGAATTCATTGCTAAAGTCAAAGAAAAATATCCACAGCAATTATTGATGGCTGATATCGCCACTTTTGAAGAAGGAAAGAATGCTTACGAAGCAGGAGTTGATTTTGTGGGGACAACTTTAAGCGGCTATACAGAAGAAAGTGTGAAACAAGCTGGTCCTGATCTCCCACTCATCCAAGAACTGATCCAAGCTGATATATGCGTTATTGCAGAAGGTCGGATCCACACGCCACAACAAGCCAAACAAGTCAAAGATTTAGGCGTAGCTGGCATCGTTGTAGGTGGCGCGATCACACGCCCTCAAGAAATTACTCAACGCTTTATCGAAGCATTAGATTAAGAGACTCCTTCATTTTTTCAGGAGAAATGCTTTTTCGTCCTTCTAACTAAATCAGCTAAATAGAACTAACCAAAAACAGCCAGAACGAGACTGAGCCAAACCTTGCCTCAACCTCATCCTGGCTGTTTTTCAGTTTATTATTCCAACTTTATTCACAGCCTCTGTCTCACCAGATTCTCAGATCCGCTTAAAATCGACATCAGATGACAGGGGGACCTACTGTTCAAAACAAAGACTATGACTCAGATCAACAGCTTAGAAAGATGATCCTCCCCCTCGTTTCTCAACAATAAATCATCAGATGTGAAGGAAGAACTTTTAGTGTGACAGGCAGCTTGACACCTTCATCACCATCCACATTTGTTGCCAATTCTTGGTCTTCATTCAAAGCAATCTGGATCGTTTCACAGGTTTGATAAGCCAGATGATCGGTAGAAGAATCAACACCTTTTAACAAATCAGGCAATGTTTTTAACGTATCTAACAATGAAGTGTCTTTTAAATAAACCAAGTGCAATTTGCCATCATTTACTTTAGCATTAGGTATCAACGTTTCAAAACCACCAATTGAATTAGTTAATCCTACCAGCAATGTACTACTTTCAATTTGTTTTTCCTGCCCATCAATGACTAACTGGAATTTATAAGATTGGGTTCCAGCCAATTGCTTGATTCCTGAGATAAAGTAAGCAAACTTACCATATTTTGTTTTCTTTTCTGGATCTACATCATTGATTGACTCAGGAATGGTTCCAATCGCCACGACATTCATAAAATATTGGTCATTGATTTTCCCAATATCTAATGGTTGCAACGCATCCATTGAAAGATGAGCGATAGCTTCTTCGGGTTCTAACGGTATGCCTAAAGCACGGGCTAAGTCGTTGACTGTCCCTAACGGAATAAAACCAAAATTTGGACGATGTGCTTGTTCAGCGATCCCATTGATTCCTTCATTAACAGTACCATCTCCACCCATAACAAACACGCTGTGGTATCTATCCACTGCTGCTTCTCGAGTAAAATTCTTGGCATCTCCAGCTTTTTTCGTATGAAGAACAACGACTTCATCAAACATCGTGGTTAACTTTTGATGGGCCAGTTTTTCATATTCTTGTGCTTGTTCTCCTCCAGAACTTGGATTAACGACCAACAACGCTTTTTTCATCCTGTTTCCCCCTTCGTTTCACAACATGACTTTGACTAAACTATAGCACAAAAAAACTCAGAATATCTAGTTTCAGACATTCTGAGCTACACCAGCTGATTGGCTATCTTATTTTACGAATCAAATAATAACCCACCGATCCGACGATCATCGTTCCCAGAAAGACCAGAATGGATGAGGAATGTTCATTTGTTTTTGGTAACTGTTCCGCTTCAGAATCAGTCGAAGATTCAGAAGCAATCTGGAGCATCGCCTCTTTTTTAGTTGTACTTGGTCCAGAGTTTCTTAAGTCGATGGCGCTTGATTCGGTCATACTTGATTCTGTGGTGCTTGGTTCCGTTGTGCTTGGTTCCGTTGTGCTTGGTTCGGTCGTTTTTTTCGTATTCGTGATCACAAAAGAATTGCCATTATTGGTTACGGTACTCTCAAACTCATCAGGTACATTCACTTCCGCTACTTGATAAGTAAAGTCTTCTCCTTGATTATTGTATTTTGGTAAGACCGCTTTTTCGTTGCCCACTGGCAGTTCCTTGATCGTCGCTTGATAATTATCTTGTTTTCTTAAAGAAAGCACCGCTGAACTTTGCCAACTCGTAGGATCAACGACCGAACTCCTGCTAATCACATAGTCAATAGTCTCTGGGATCTCGGATGCCGCTACATTTTTCCATTTTTTTGCTACTTGGATTGTGGTTGTCGGTGCCTTGATTGAAGGGATTGGAAAATCAAGTAATTCACTTTCATTTGTTGGTGCTAACGTTGTCCGTCCATTACACAAATACCAAGTTTCGCCTTTAAAATGAGTATTTTCAGTGTTTAAACGGACTTGATAGGTACACGTAAGCCGTTCATTTTCCCCTAATGCAATATTTGCAATCGTAATCGTTTGGTTCGCTTCCGATACAACTACATCAGCCACTACATCATTGGCTTGTTCCCAATTTCCTTGTTCATTTTTTCGCCAACCGACTAATTGATAGGAGCGTTCATTAAACTCACCCGCTCCTTGGAGTAAAATGTCTTGCCCCATAGGATCAGTGATCGTACCATTAGGAATCGTTTTATCAATTTGGTTGGCGATCTCTGTTAAGGCAGAACCCAAACCGCTTAGATTTTCATCGGTTGTAAGGTATTGTTGCGGTTTAGAAGCTAAGTTTCGCCCAATATATTCCCCTCGAGCAGAAGGTGCTGTCGCTATCGAATAACAGGTAAAACCCGAATGCTTGAGAGAAACAATCGTTCCTAAGGTCGCATCTGTCACAATTGAACTACTAACAGAAATTGCATTGGGATCAGAAGGGTTACTGTTCGTCGTATAGTATTTGTCAGAATCAGTTTGAAAATCTTGAATATAACGATCGGTATGGTAGCCATTATAATCAATGATCTCTCCCTCATTTGGATACTCTTTCGCTCCTTGTACTAGAAGATAACTACGATTGGCACTGTCATCACCAATATGAATAAATAGTTTTTCCGCTTCTGGCCGACTTTTCTCCAATAATAACCGTTGCCCTGCTAATAATCCTTTTTGCATAAATGTTCCCGAATGTGACTCAGCGGTATATTTCAAGAAGTTCTCTAAGTCATTCATATTACTTGAAAAACCATTTGTTGAATAAACCTCTCGATTGTATGCTACAATCCCCACGCGGATATTCCCATTAGCTAACGAATCCGCTAATTCATTGCCAAATTGTTGTAATCCGATTAAAGCATTGGTTAATTTTTCGCCAGTCATGGAGGAAGAATAATCGATCACCAAAACTAAATCAATCGGTGTTCCGATCTGGTTACCTTTCACATCTAACGTGACATCAAATAAACCTTGTGTCTCGCTATCTTCTTTGACACTCTTTTTTAAATATGCACGGTCGGCGTAATTAACATAATTTTCTTCGTCAAATACGGCTTCTGGTGCATGGCCATAATCATAATTATAGGTATTCCCTACTGCTGTTCCATTTGTTAAACGTTGTCCCGTAGAATCGGTATAAGCAAAATCAACCGTCTCCGCAAATGATTTTTGCATCCCTATTCCCAGTAAAATACTCATTAATCCTACGAATAAAATCACTATCTTGAAATAGCTGTCTTTTCTCGTTCTCATCATTTCTCTCCTTTTCTACCAACAGATTTCCCCATCCTTATTAAAACCCTAGAATTTTTTCAACAATTGCTAGTATAAATTTTCTGGAATCTTTTCTGAGCTAAAAAAATGTACATTTGGAATACATTAAAATCCTCTTTTTATGATAAGATGGCATCAAGTAACAGCTAAGAATCGAGGGAAATCTTTGGTTAGGAGTTATTTTATGGAAATATTCAATGATTTTTTTGGAAATGATGTCAAAAAAGAAATCGAACTTTTGCATTTTTTATATCATCAAAAGCGCTTTGTAACGATTGAAGAAATGAGCCAAGCCCTCAATATGGATCGGCGTTCGATCTACAAATATTACGATGTTCTAAGCAATCATTCCCTAATGACAGATGAAAGTCGTGAACCAATTTTTCATACAAAACATGGTCTCGGCTATAAATTCACAGGAACCAAAACAGACTATAAAACGTTGATTCGTAAAATATTACAAGAAAATCCTTTTTTCAATTTATTTGAAACTTTATTGTTGGAAAATGAAGTGAATCTAGTCAAATTCGCCTACGAGAATTATTTATCCGAATCTACTGTACGAAAGCGAAGCTATGAACTAGAAACGCTACTACAGCCATTGGGGTTTACCGTAAAAAAAAATAAAGGAACGCTCTATTTAGTCGGCGATGAACCTCGTATTCGCTATTTTATGGTTGCTTTTTTTTGGAAAAATTTTTCTGGTCTTCACTGGCCATTTCCAGGTATTTCTCAACAAAAATGTGAAATGCTCGCCCGACACTTTTATGAAATCAATGAAATTCCTTTCAATGAGATTGAACTAAAAATTACTACTTATGTACTAGCCGTGACGATTATTCGGTTTAGAAAAGGCAAAAAAATAACAGCTGAAATGATCACTTTAGCTCCTGATCTACCGCCTAAAGACCAAGAAATCTTCCAACAATTGACGGACCAGCATTCATCACTCTTAAAAAAACTGACAGATGAGTTGAGTGAACACTTCTTACTCGAAACAAAGGAGAGCCACTTTATTTTCTTGTGGCTACGATCAAATCTGGATCTCACTTTTTCTAAAGAGCAGTTAGCTAATTATTTTACCGCTCAAGAAGAAGGCGTACAAAATCGGTCTTACTTGCAAGCAATCATCCATTTGTTACTGAAAGATACAGACTCTCAACAATTGTCTACCAGAAAAAAGAACTTGATTTTGCGAACGATTCTTTCTGGAATTTTGTCCGTCGAACTATTTGGAGAGACGATCCATACCTTGACCGGCTATAATCTACAGCACTATGTCTCGCAGAATTTCCCCAACCTTTTGATGCGTTCTGAACAATTGTTAGATCAAATTGATCTTTACTCATCCTCAGATAGCAAACGAAAAGGACTTGCGTTACATGTAGCGGTTGCTTGGACCTTGGTTTCACCACCATCCACCTTTATGAAAAAAATCAACCTTAAACTCGAAACAGATTTACCTTTGGCACTTTCTTTAACAATCAAAGAACGTATCGAGTCTTCTTTTCAAAGCTACTACCATCTGGATATTCGCAGCCATTTCGAAAACGAAGACTATGATCTCTGCCTTAGTACCGCTCCTTTAACAGAAAGTTTTGAAACCGTCCCCGTTTTACTGATCAATGCCCAAGTCACATTAGCCGATCTGCTGGCAATCAAACAAGTACTTGAAGAGCTGGTGTAGTAAGAGCAGAAGAAATGGAATGTTCATTAATTGATCGGCGAATAACACTTCTTCGTTCGTATTTATACTTTTTAGATTCATAAAAATAGTCTAAGATTAGCGGAAAATAAAAACAAAAACTGGGACATTCTTCAGATTTATTTCTGATGAATGTCCCAGACTCTTAGTCAGTACTATATTTCTAAAGTTAAAGATCTTATTTTTTTAAAGCCAGACTAGGTGATAGGTTGACCAATCGATAATTAACAAAACCAGTTATGCCAAAAACTAATCCAATATTTACTAACAACAAAAGCATCCCTAGTTGGAAATTAAACTCTAGATTATAACCAAAGTTCTGGCTATATACAGTATTAAAAATAAGAAGCCATATACTACTAAATAAGACGGATAGTAGACAAAATAGAACGGTTTCTCTTCTCAATATCTTAGAGATATTTCTGGTACTATATCCTAAGCAACTTAGTATACCAACTTCAGAATATCTAGTGATAGAAATTCGATAGATTATAATAAAACTAACAGAGATAAATAGGAGTAAAAGTAAATTGGATAATATGGTAAACAACTTTATAGTATCAGCAAAACTATTTTTAAAAGCACGAATGTCTTTTTCCTTAGTGTATATATCGTACCCCTTACTTTTCAGCAGGCGATGAATTTTGGGAATGTCCTCAAAATTTTTCACACTAAACGCTATAGCAGAAGCCTCACCTCTAGCTACTTCTTTATAAATTTTCTTTTCCAGCTTCGTACTCATTGTAAAGTTATCAAACGTATCGTTTGAGATACCACTCACTTTCATTTTTATTTTATGTTTTTGTCCCTCCTTATCAAAGTATTCAAAGTCAACGTACTTTCCAACTAATTGATTAATATTCTTACTCAAAGACGAGGCAACACTTAAAGATAGACTGATTTCATTCCTATTATCTTTAGGCATGTCCCCATAAATCATCGAAAGATTGGAAGAAATCAACGTTGGCGATTTAATATCTAAGTGTTTAGTTGGTTCATCTGCTATGATTATTTCTGGATCTTTTACTAATGCTCTAGCTATCGCTACTCGTTGTTTTTGTCCGCCAGATAATTTTGCCACTTTCATTTTAGCTAATCCAGATATTCCTAGTTCCTCTAATACCTTTGCTACTTTCATTTTTCGTTCTGCTTTATTTAAGTTCGATAGGCTTAGAACTAAATCAATGTTACATTCTACACTTAAGTATTCTATCAATTGGTAATCTTGCCAGATAAAACCGATTGAATTGTAATAATAGTCGGATAGTTCTTTTTTCGTAAAACGTTTCATCGACTGATTGTTAAAATAAACATCTCCTTCAAAATTTTGATCCATACCACTAATGATATTTAATAGCGTTGTCTTCCCACTACCCGATGGACCGTAAATAAAATTGAGGCCTTTTTGGAAATCTCCTGATAAATGATTCAATACTATTTCATTTCCAAATACTTTTTTTATTTCGATTAAACTTAACATAAGAATCTCCTTTTATAACGAATTTGGGTTATTGCTCTGCTAGAATAAACTGTAACGTTACGTTATATTCAAGGAGGTAATTATGAATAATTATTTAACAATCAGTGAATTTGCAAAATACGTCAATTTAAGTAGAAGAACCTTAATTTATTATGATCAAATTGATTTATTCAAACCAAAAAAAATATCTACTCATGGTTATAGATATTATACTTGTGACCAATGCTTTGAATTAGACGTTATACTCACCTTGAAATTTCTTGATGTACCTTTAGAACAGATTAAATATTTTCTCGATAATCGAAACATGGATGACACGCTGACAGAATTTAAAAAGCGAAAAGAAATTTTAGATGAAAAAATCAATGACTTAAAACATATGCAGACGTTTTTAGAAAATTATATCGATCGGTATACAACATTGAAAAATATAAATTTTGATATAATTACTCATTCTTATAGAGAAGAAGAATCTTTTATTTGTTCTGATTTAATGCATTCTCATTACTACGACTCCATCGATTCTTTATCTAGTTATAGTGATTTTTATTTATCCTTAGATCAAAAAGATTTATTTAATGGCTATCCTATAAATTTTTTAGTAGAAGATTCTATTTTTTCTGACATTCAAAAAACTCCTTTTAGGTCACTAATTAAAATAAACAAGGAACAAAGTCATCTTTACGACGCAGAGAAAATTATAACCAGATCGAATGGAACATATGTCTCTTTCTTCATAGAAGATTCAAATTATAATAAGCAAGAAATCAATCAGAAACTACTGAACTATTTTCAAAAAAATAAATTTATTCCAGAAAGATTTTTTTGGAAAATATTATGGCAAGATGAAATTACTACCACGATTCCTGAAAAACGTGTATTTGAAATCTTGATACCTGTAAAAAAGAATTAATTGTTTACTGAAACTAAGAAAGTTCCTTATTTCCCCTTCTTAAAACAACCTCTTAAAAATGATTAAATTTGTATATATATGCATTATTGTTTTAAAATATACTTAAAAGGTACCTAGGAGAGATTTTTATGGGTTTGGGAAAACTATGAAAAGATCTCACCCACATCTGGCTTCCTCTAATGGTTGAATCACCAAGCTGATCGTCAGCTAATGATAGACAATGAAACAAAAAAAAAGAGATTGTCTCAGTCTCTTCTAGTATCTCTAAAAACGAATAAACGGCCGTCATTGATCAGGTCAGTAATCGAATTTGCTGCTTTGGGCTTTGGTCAATTGTTCATGAGCAGCGTCGTCTAAAATTCCACCCAATGCGATGACAATTTTTAAGATAAGCCTCTACCTATCTTTGCGGTTATTGTTGTGTGATACAGTGAATATTTCCACCACCGTATACGATCTCAACTGTATTTACGCCTACGACTTCTTTATCTGGAAAGAATTCTGCTATTTCCTCAAGTGCCAGCTCATCATTTTTATCTCCATACTGAGGAACGATCACACCGTTGTTCGTGATCAGAAAATTCATATAAGAAGCAATACAAATGTCGCCATCTTCACGTGGCATCGTTCCTTCTACGTAATCGATCTTGAAATCCCCATTGATCGTGACATTCTCTACTGGGCAACAAAGCTTATGAACTTTTAATTTGCGACCTTTGGCATCGGTCATTTCATTCAAACGCTTGTAAGCAGCTTGAGCCGCTTCATAAAATGGGCTGTTTTGATCTTCAGTATAGATACAAGCCACTTCTCCGGGACGAACAAAACATGCCACGTCATCCACATGCCCATTGGTTTCTTCCGGATCGATCCCGTCACCTAACCAAAGTACTTTCTCACAGTTTAAGTAGTCGCATAATTTTTGTTCGATCTCTTCTTTTGTCATATGAGGATTCCGACCTTCACTCAATAAACACATCTCAGTCGTTAGAACAGTGCCTTCTCCATCAACATGAAAGGAGCCCCCTTCTAAAATAAAATCCTCCGTTCGATACGAATCCACGTGCTCGATTTCACAGATCTTTTGTGCAATCAAATCGTCTTGATCCCAAGGGAAATACAAGCCATCGACTAATCCGCTCCAAGCATTGAATCCCCAGTCATTGCCTCGTAATTCACCATTGTCGTTGATGACAAAGCTAGGACCACAGTCACGAATCCAAGCATCGTTGTTCGACATTTCATAGACAGTGATGTCGGCAGGCAATTGACGACGGCAGTTTTGATATTGCTGTTGCGACACGACCACATTCATTGGCGTGAATTTGCTGATCGCTTTTGCGACTTCGGCAAATGCTTCTTGAGCTGGTTTGCCTCCATCACGCCAGTTATCTGGACGCTCTGGCCAAATCATCCATACTTTCTCTTGTGGTTCAAACTCTCCAGGCATTCTAAACCCGTCTTGTTTCGGTGTGGTCTTTTCGATTCGCTTTGCCATGATACAGTACTCCTTCTTTTTTGATTTTTTTGATCCAGATAATGATTTCACCAACGAGGGCAAATATAATTGCTCCAATCGTGATTGGTAATTGCTGACTCAGCGATTCAGCATCAAACTGCAAAGGAATCGCTGTGAAAATCAATGAGATCACGATCATGATCATCGGTAGTGCGACTAATACCTTCAAGAACAAGTCGCTGCCGCTCACCTTGAAAGGTCGAGGTGTTTCTGGATCGATTTTGCGCAATTTATAAAACGCAGGAAAAACAGGTACATATGATAGTAGGAACATTACTAGATTCAACGAGAAAAATGCCCAAAATAAATCTTGATTTGGTAAAATTGGTGCGATGATGACAACGATAGAAGCAACAATACCATTCATAATCGCCGCACCAGTAGGCATGCCGTTTTTTTGCTGCGTTTGGCAAATACTTTCGGCATATCGTCATTTTCGGCTGCATAACAAGCAGTATTGTTAACCCCTAACGACCAAGAAATCATATTGCCAAACAATGTCAGTAAGAATAAAAAGGCCATCGAAATAATGAACCAGCCGCCTGTTGATCCTGTCAATAACTTAAAACTATCCATCAATCCGCTGCCTGTACTAATCTGATCCGTAGGAATTGCTACACCGATCCCGAATGCAGAAAAAATGTAAATGGCTGCAATCACCAGTCCACCGGCAATGATCGATTGAGGGATTTGCTTTTTAGGATTTTCCATATCATTCGCGAATGTACAAATCACTTCGAATCCTAATAAGTTAAAAATGATTACTGAAATAAAGGACAAACTATTTAAATTGAAACTTGGCAGCATGGAAGAAAGAGTAAACTCATTCGCCACACCTTTAGTAAGCGCAGTATAGAGACCTAAGCCACCGATCAAGATTGCCAGCAGCATTTTGATGACAGCTGCTCCATTCAAAATCCACACGCTGTCACTGACCGGATAAAAACTAATCCAAACGATGATCCATATAAAGATCAGTTCGATCACGATAGCAGCCGCTGTTGAAAATTCGCTGCCTGTGATCGTCATCAATAAATCAGGGCAGACTACTGCTAGAGAAGCTAACCACAGTGGATAATTGATCCAGTAATACCAAGAAACGCGAGATCCCCAGCGATGTCCGAAGGCTTGTGTCACCCAATCATAGATACCGCCATCACCGATATAAGTTGTTCCTAACTCTGACGAGATCAATCCATAGGGCAAAAGGAATGCAATCAATAAAAAGATCCACCAAAAAAATTGTGAATTTCCGATTGCTGCTACCGGTGCAGCCGCTTCTGCCACAAATACAACACAAATAACAGATAATATAGCACTCATCAAACTAAATTTTTTCTTTTCTCCCATTGTTTTCTTCCTTTCCGGTACAAGGGAATAAGGTTGGACCAACGATTGAACGATTCTTGTAACCTGCGGACTCACCTCGTATGATTCCTAGTGCGGCATAAAAGCTGCATTAGTGTGAGATCAAGATTCTGCTAGAAAGAATCGATTTTCAGATCGTTAGCCCCTCCTCTAGAACAGAGACAATCCTCACGCATCGTCATGATACGCAGATTATTTCCTTTCCTCATCTCTTGCGTCTAAAATGTTTCACCTAGCAAAGCTTCCAAGTCTTTTTTAGCCGCTGCTTTTTTGGTCTCATCGATTGGATTTTTTTCCGCATAATCCCGCATCAAGTACACTAAGAGACCGCGAATCGAAGTCAACCGATTTTCTGCTTCATCAAAACAGATCGAGTTCGGTCCATCCATGACTTCATCTGTGACTTCTTCCCCACGAGTGGCAGGCAAGCAGTGCATAAATTTCGCTTGTTCCCCAGCACGTTTCATCAAGTCCGTATTCACTTGGTATTTAGGATAAAAAATACGCATGCGTTCCTCTTCTGATAATTCAGCTTCATACAGTCCATACCAAACATCTGTATAAACAAAATCCGAACCTTCGATAACATCGATTTGATCGGATATCGTATAGGAGCCGCCAGAATCTTTGCAAATTGCGTCTAGTCGTGCGCGATGGTCTTCGTTTAACTGGAACCCTTCTGGTCCAAATTGAACGAATTCCATTCCCATTTTTGTTGCAATCAATCCTAAAGAGAAACAGACTTGTGTGGCATCTCCAATAAAGGAAACCTTGCAGTCTTCAATTTTTTTGCCTGCTGGAAGATGTTCGATCATGGTGCAAAGATCGCCAATTTCTTGCGTTGGGTGGTTGAAGTCAGACATCCCGTTAATAACTGGGATCGTGGCATTCGTTGCTAAGTCATACACACTATGATGACGTTCCACACGAGCCATCAAAATATCAACTAAACGAGAAAGAACTCGGCTCGTGTCTTCTATCGTTTCATGACCACCCAATTGAATTTGCCCTGGTGCTAGATATTCTGCGTGCCCCCCTAATTGTGTCATTGCTGTTTCAAACGAAACCCGCGTTCTGGTAGAAGACTGTTGGAAGATCATCCCTAACACTTTGTTCTTTAGCAAAGGAGGATAAAAACCATTCTTGATGGCCGCTTTGATTTTCAATGACAGGTCAACAATTTGTTGGATCTCTTCCTTCGTGTAATTTTCAGTTGTAATAAAATCTTTTTTTCCCATAATGAAACCTCCTAAGTAATTTGTTTGCTTTGCATCTTCACTTTAGGAAAAAAAGTGAGAGTTTACGATAAGCTATAAGTTGTAAACGTTATCATTATCATTTTATATGTGATACAGGCTGGTTTATTTTTGGATATAAACCATTTATTTTCCAAGGGTTTACAAAAGTTTAGAAGGAAGTTTATAGGAATTAAAAGTAAAGATAAAAAAAACGGTGTTATAATTAAGATAAGAAATTTAAGGTAAGGAAAAAAATGAAAGGGGATTCAATATGATAGCTATTTTTGTTTACAACATTCTATTGATCATTTTATATTCAATCACGATGACTTTTGCTATTTATGCTTATTTAAAAGAAAAAAACAACTTATTTCTCTGGATCAGTTTGTATTTGGCATTCTTCATTTTTGATAACACGATTATTTATATGACGGAGTTCCTCAATTCCTTTGCACAAAGTTATGATCAAGCATTTATGAGTGCGCCAGCAGTTAAAACGATTATTTTTATGGGAAACGCCTTTTTTTCCATTTCTATTCTTGCCGAACTACAAAAAGAAAAACTTTCCCCTCTCCATTATGCTTTACTGCTTGCTTTGGCTGCATGGATGATTACCATCCCATTGATGGATAATTCAGCCTTTAAAGTCTGGCTCTATTATCTGGGCAATCAACTCTTCCTGTTTTACCTAGGAATTTATTGTTGGCGAGGAACAAAAAAGGATGTACCTTTGCTGAACAAACACTATTTAAAGCAATTGATGTTCATCAATCTCTTCTTTAGTATTTTGATCATTATTGAAGATAGTTTCGTGATTTTCAATGTCGATCAATATAGCTCCTTAGTAACAAAAATTTATAATCGTAGTGTCTCAGAGGATATTTTTTCGATTGTTATATGTGTTTTATTACTGCACTTCTTTATCAAAAAATATCAACCTCAGAAAGAAAAAACACAAAATCAAGACACCTCTCTCTTGATTCAAGACTTTTGTCAGGATCACCAGTTTACTCAACGAGAAACGGAAATTTTTATATTGCTACTGTCACATCGAACCAATCAGGAAATTGCTGACCAGCTCTTTCTCTCATTAGGAACGGTTAAAACTCATGTCCACAATATTTTTATTAAACTTGACATTAAAAAGCGCACGCAAATTATCCCCCTTTTTGAGAAGTATAAAGAAGCCATTGAGTCAACCGTTTAAAAAAGTCCTGGAAGTATCCCTTCCAAGTTCTCAGTCTGTAGACGAGTCTGGGACATTAATCAGAAAAAATCTAATGAATGTCCCACTTTTTTATGAGGTTAATCATAAAATAAAAAAATGGAGAATGAGACAAAAGCGGCATCCTCAAAAATTCGCTGAAATTTATAAAAAATTTGAGACACACCAAGTAGATAATAATCAACACCAAAAACAAGTATTTATGTTTCTTGTCAAATTTCGAAAATTCCTTCTTATTCCTTGATGCTGAACACTTTTTTCTCAATCTTTCACCAATCATTCTAGAATTTCTCTTTACCAACATCATTTGACAAAGGGTCTCTTTTTTGTCCAAAATTTTGAACAAAACTAGATAAAAAGACATTCCAAACTCAAATTACAAGTTTGAAATGTCTTTTATCTATAGTCTGATCAGAGAAATATTTCTTTGGCTTCATCACTCATATATTTTATCTTACTCATCTTCATCATCGTCATCACTGAAAATCCGTCCATTCACATAACAAATGTTACTTGTAGCAGATTCGATTAATGAAAGTTCTGTTCCAATTAATTGACTGTTAATGAAGTCAATCACCATTGGCATGTTCATGCCTGCGTATAAGTCAATTACTTGACCCTCGAGAATTATTTTTGAAACTACATTACACGGAGTGCCACCCATTAAATCTGCTAATACTACGAAATCATCTAAATTGGCAATTACTGTTTCAAACTTTTCACGAAAATCTTCCGCTGATTCAGAAGGAAGAAGGCTTACTGTGTGAATACTTTCCTGAGGCCCCATTATCATTTCTGTACTTTTTTTCAATTCTTCACAGAAAAGTCCATGACTAATTAAAACTAATTGTTTTCCCATTGAACCACTCCTCATCACTAATTGGAATCAGCCTGACTTATTTTGAAATCACGCCTAAAGCTGATAATGCTACACAAACCACTAATACTATGAAAATTGCCTTAGTAGAAGTCATATTCTTTTTGCCAAGCATCCAATAAATTGCTGCAACGATACCGGCTGGTAATAATCGTGGTAAAATCATATCCAGGTTGTTTTGCATGTTTAACGTCACATCACCAATACTTGGTGCCCAAGACAATTTTACATTAATCATGGTAGCGACCAACGCTCCAACCATGAAGCCCCCTAACAAAGTTGCAGCATCTGTCAAGGCAGTTAAGCGATGTTGCATCGTGGTAACTAAAGAGATTCCTTCACGATAAGCAAATTCTAATTGTTTCCAACGGAAAATCATAACAGCGATTTGTGCGATAATCCAAATAAAAATTCCAGTTGGGTTGCCATTAATTGCCATATTGGCTGCTAAGGCTCCAAAAATTGTTGGAATTAACGCTGCGAAAATCGAATCCCCAATTGCTGCAAAAGGCCCCATCAACCCAGCTTTTAAACCTGAGACAGTGTCTTTACCATCAATACCTTCCTTTTCCTCAATAGCCAAGTCAATCCCGGTAACGATAGTATTGAAGAAGTTTGATGTATTAAAGAATTGTGTATGAGTTTTCATCATTTCTTTTAATTCAGGAGAATTATCACCATAAAGCTTGCGTAATTGCGGCAGAATTGTATAAAGATAGCCTGATCCTTGCATCCGTTCATAGTTCCAGCCTAATTGGAAAGTAAACAAGCTTCTGCGATTGATCTGCTTAAAGTCTTCCTTCGTTAACTTATAATTAGATTTCGTCATCTTCAATCTCTCCTTCATCTGAATCATTCGATGTAACATCTTTAGGGGCTGGCGAATGTGGTATCAGCTGTCCATTTTTGTAACTGATGGCTGCTAAAGAAAATCCAACTAGGGCAATTGCTAACATTGGAAGTGAATTAAATATTCCTTCGAAATTCTTCACAACTCCTGCAACACCCGTTCCTAAAACCTGCATGTTAGTAAAGACGGTTCCTAGTAATGCCGTTAATGTAAATCCTAAAATTAGGTAAGGGAAATGCTTTTTAACTGGCAAGTAACGTAGTAGAATAGCAAAACCGACAGCTGGTAAAACTGCTCCAGCTACTGATAATCCATCGCCTAACCACTTCAAATCACCATTTAGCACGGCTACCACTTGTTCTACTAGTCCTCCTCCAAATGCTAATGCTAGAAAAACGGGAATCATACGAGAAAGTGACCAAGAGAGGGCTCCCATTAAGAAATTACGTTCGATCCCTTTATAGTTCATATCTTCAACTAATTTATCAATGCGATGCGCAAAATACGTATTCGCAAAACGGGCTAATATATCTAATTGAATCATCAAGCTAGCTACTGGTACCGCAATTACGGCAATTGCTTGCTCTGGGTTCATTCCTAGCGCTACTGAGAAAGCTGTCGCTAAAATCGTTCCAGAGTTGGCATCAATTTTTGATGCCCCCCCAAAGGTACCAACACCAAGTACAGTCAATTGCATACTACCACCAATAATAAGTCCTGCTTTTAGATCTCCCATCACTAGACCAGCAAATAATCCGGCAAAAACGGGTGCACTCAACGATGAATAAATTTGTAACTCATCTAAAATTTGATACCCTGCGTATAATGTTAATAATAAGATCTGCCACCATAAGATATCCATTTATTTATCCTCCTATTTCGCTAATAAAGCCATAAAATTTTCTGCTTTATCACTTGGAACCATCTGCGCTACTAAGCGAACACCTTTAGCCTGTAATTTGTTAAATACTTCTACATCTTGATCAACCACATTGATTGATTTAGTAATGGACCGTGTTTCATTTGTCTGTGACATATTCCCAACATTAATTTCTTCAATTGGGACTCCTAATTCTACCAACTTCAATAAACGATCCGGCTCCCGAGCAATAATCAATAATCGTTGAGAATCATATTTTCCTGCTAAAATATTATTAGCAGCTTTTTCAATCGGCAATACACTTAATTTAACTCCTGGTGGAGTTGCCAGCTTTAATCCACTTTTTTCAATATCATTTTTTGCAACTTCATCATCTACAACCATAATCCGTGTGATGTTCAACTTGGTTGTCCATAAGTTGGCTACTTGTCCATGAATTAAACGTCCATCAATTCTTACTCCGATAATACTCATTGTTTATCCTTCTTTCATTTCTTTATATAGTGGTGCTTTTACTAATTGGATCTCTGGTTGGAAAGTTCCTTCTGTTTCAAAAATCACTATTTCATTGTTTCCTTTTTTAAATAAGCTTTTCGGAATATATAGCGAAAGTGTTGGCCCAACTTCCCAAAAACGTCCAATATTGGTCTGATTAACAAATACGACACCTTTCCCAAATTTTGATAGATCAATGAAGCTATCCTCCACTTCATCAAGTGTTACTTCATAGCGATAAAAACTTGGCTGGTTAGGATGCCATTCCTTTGAAAAATCAACTTTCTCACATGACTCTAGTGGTAAACAATACTGATTCCAATCAGTGATAAAATGTAGATCAGCCATGACCCCTGTACGAATTCCCTTTTTTTGTGTATCGGCTAATAATTTATGACCATAATTAACACGCCCCATATTTTCAATTAGAATATCTAATTGATTGTCTTCCTGAGGCATTGGAACAATGATATCTTCACCAATTTCTGTCTGATATTGTGTAGCTTGCAGTTTTTGATTTAAAAATAGTTGGCTACGGTCTCTTCCATCGATTACTCTCAGTCTTTCATGTTCTGCATCTTTTTTTATTGAGGTGCGATACAGAATATAACCTGTATTTTGTCCTAACATTTCCATCGTTTCTGGATATTTCATTTTTACTGATTGACTAATTGTATCTAATGTTGAAAATAAACTGACTTTATCAATTAATGGAATATCTTTCATTTCCATTGTGTCTTTTGTCAAAGGTTCCATTTGTTGGATATCAGGGAACGTTTCATGAATCATTGTCTGGATTGCATAATATTTTTCGGTTGGATTTCCTTGCTCGTCTAAGGGTGCTCCGTAATCATAAGAAGTAATCTGTGGCAAATCAATCACTCCTCTAGCTGAGCAACCATTCATAAATCCAAAATTTGTTCCTCCATGGAACATATACAGGTTAATACTTCCTCTCAGCACGACCTCTTTGATTGCCTCAGCTAATTCTTTTGCATCACGTTGTACAATCGGTTCCTTCCAACGATTAAACCAACCATCCCAAAATTCCATACACATTAAAGGCCATTTTTTCCCATGCTCATTGAAGAAAGCTTCCATTGAAGAAAAATTTTCTTCAGCCTTTGAACCAAAATTTCCAGTAACTAAAATATCTTCATCAATCATGCTGCCTGCTCTGAGTGTCGCACGCCATGGTCCATCCGAAGTGAAAAATGGCACTGTTATTCCTCTGTCCAACATTAAATCACGTATCGAACGTAAATAGTCTTTTTCTTCTCCATAAGAACCGTATTCATTCTCAATTTGAATCATTAAAATATTTCCACCATTTGTCAGCTGATGCGGCACGATTTTTTTTATTAAAACATCATAATAATCTGCCACATGGTTCAAATAAACGGTTTCATTTGTTCGGATCCGAGTTCCCTCATTAAGTAACCAAGCAGGAAAACCACCAAACTCCCATTCTGCACAAATATATGGAGATGGTCTAACAATCGCGTATAGTCCTAATTCCTCAGCAATGGACAAAAAATGTTCTAAGTCCAAAATTCCCTCAAAATGGAAATCTCCTTTTTTAGGTTCATGTAGATTCCATGGTACATAAGTTTCAACTGTATTAAATCCCAATGCTTTCAGATTATATAACGAGTGATACCAATCGGCTGAATCCACTCTAAAATAGTGGATAGCTCCTGAGAGTATCTTAAAGGGCTTACCGTTTAGAAGAAAATCTTCTTTAATCTCAAATGTGTTCAAAAGCTCCCTCCTTTAATAAAAGCGTTTTCGATATATTGATATATCAAATAATTTGAAATAGAAAGTCAACCCTATCCAACATAACAGAACGTGTTAAAATCAAATTATACATACAAAACCAAAGACTCTAACGAAAAGTTTAATTCTTTGATGTTGTTTGAAGGGTTAATTTAGACATCCCAAAATGGCAATAAACTTTATACAGAAGCAGAATTAATATAAATTTTTAACGTAAGCTCTATTACAGTCATTCGCTCCCTGAATGAATAAAGGATGGATTCATAATTCGTCATCAAGGTCGTGACTCATTTGTTTCACGTAAAGAAAAACTGGTCTGGTTTTCTGACATTGAATTATTCACTATCAGTAATGATCAAGTCCAAGTTTTATCAATCGCTCGAGGGAATGATCCACACTATTTAAACAAGCTTAAACTGCCAGCCTTAGCATTTTATGATTACATCAGACATTTACGAAAAACTAAAAAACTGCATATATCTATCAGCAAACTTATTTGCCCGAACAATATGTGGATCCTAATTCTCAAGAATTGTGTTATTACAATTCCAGCTGTCAGCGCTTTAAACAAGACTACAATATCCACATGAATGAGGAATATTTTACGGAAACAAATAAAATTATATTTCCAACTCCTTTAAATGTTGCGAAATTATTAAAGATTCTTACCGATGAAACGACCGTTCTGCAAGTCCGAGTGACGAAACGTAGAGGTTCACAACAACTACTGGAGTACGTTGAATCCTACAAAAAATGGAACTTCTACCAAATTGAGTTGGTCTCAAAAAATCATTGATTTTATCTAGATCGATTTTTTCACTCAATCTTTTTTACAGTTATTTTTTCAATATGCGATTGAATATTCACCGGTGAAACATGACCTGTTTGTCCTTCTTGTGCATTAGCCATACCAGTAGCCATACAAAACTTCAAAAGTTCTATTTCATCCATTTCTTGTGATAGGCCGTAGGCAAATCCAGCGACTGTAGCATCTCCTGAACCAACTGGGTTGACTGCTTTTATCGTAGGGAGCGTAACTCGATAAAAACAATCTTTATGTTTTGCGAGAGCTCCAGCTTTTCCTAGAGAAACAATGATCCATTCAATACCTGCGAAGATAGGTTGAATCAATTCTTCCTGGACTTCTTCTAATCGATCAATCGAAAATGAATGTCTCAGTAGTGTCGATAATTCCTCAAGATTTGGTTTGATTAAAAATGGCTTCTGTTTGCCAGCTAAAACCTGATGCAATCTTTCCCCAGAGGTATCGACAAGAACCTTTGCGGACTGCTCTTCTGTCAATTGGACCAACGTTTGGTAAAAATTTGATGGCAATCCTTTTGCAAGACTACCTGAGATTGTGACAATCTTTGCTTTTTTTATTAGCTCCTTGAAGTTTTCTAGGAAATTCTGCTGTTCTTCATAGGAAACTGTTGGTCCCGCTTCCAAAATCTCAGTTTGATTTCCTTCATGCAAAATAGCGATTGAATCCCGGCTTTCTTCTTTGATCTCTGTAAATTTCTGCTTAATACCGGCATGCTTTAATTCATCTGCAATAAACGCCCCATGATACCCACCGAGAACTCCTGTAGCGAGTACATTCCCCTTTAGATCATGGATTACTCGGGTTACATTAAGTCCTTTTCCACCTGCTGTTTTACTAACTTGATCTGTTCGATTGACAGTATCCACATTCAAGGAAGCAAGCGGATAGGAAATATCAATTGACGGGTTCATCGTTACAGTTACTATCACGAGCTCTCATCCTAGTTCACAGCTACTTCTTTTTCAACTTGGACTTTGTCATACCAAGAACTGGCTGTTTGTGCCAAAACGTTGTTCAAGCTTTCGATATTTTCACGACCTTCACTTTTCAGCCAGGCACGAGCAGATTCCTCACCTGATTTGATAAACGGCTTCACACCATTTTTCCAAGTAGCTCTGCCACAAAGCACACCATTAAAGGTCGAACCTGAATCTTTAGCAAAAAACAATGTTTGTTGGAATAGCTTCGTAGAAACACCGGCACTCAAGAAAATAAAAGGCAAATCTGTCGCTTGACTTTGTTCCAAGAAGTACTTTGCCGCCTCCTCTTTGGTATACGCTACTTCATCTGTACTGAAACCCTCTACAAAATTCATATTGACAGGAACTTCTACCTTTAAAACATCTACTTTGTACTGTGGTTTCGAAAATTCCTTCATCATGCTATTGACTTTATGCGGTTTTACTTTGGCATATTCAAGTGAATGAACATCTGAAATTTGGGTATCATATGATAGCAATTCTAAATAGAATGGCAAATCTTCTTCGGCACACTCGCTACCTAAACGTTCTACGAAGACATGCTTCTGATGATTGATTTCCGGATCTTCATCTACGTCATAATAAAGTAGAAACTTAATCGAATCGGCTCCTTGCTCTTTTAATCGTAAAACTGACCAATCTGCTAATAAATCAGGCAAGCGTCCTGGTGTTGTTACATCATAGCCGGTTTTTTCATAGGCCAACAACAAACCAGCATCTTCATGTCGTGCACTTGCAGCAGGAAGACCATATTCTGGGTCCAATAAAATAGAAGATGCATAAGGGGTTAATTCACTAGAAACTAACTCCTTGAAACGCTCAATCTGTTCATCATTTAATTCTACATTTAAGGCTTTGATCATTTTTTTTAATGCTCCGCGTTGATCAATCGCTAAGGCACTGATAATACCATCTTTTGTCGATAAACGATCCATTGCTGCTTTTTTTCCTCTGGTTAATGTAATCATGGTTCTTCCTCCCAGTTTATTTTTACTTATATTTGTGAATCGTTACACCTTTTACAACTCGGTTAACTGTTCCTGTTGGTGACGGTGTATCTGGTTTATTATTCACTTTAATCGATGATAACAAAGCGACTATTTGGGCAACCATGATATAGCTTAGTGCTAAATAGCCATCTGGCAGTAATTCGGCCTCAGTTGTAAACTCGAATTTATCGCCAGTGAAATTCCGTTGCCCTGGTTGAGTAATGGCGAACACTCCGGAAGCGATTTCATCTCCACGCACTTCTTCTAAGACATCCAAGTCGTAATCACGCGTGTAAGGATTATTATTAACAAAACCGAACATGATTGTTTTTTGATTAATAAACGACTTTGGACCATGGCGAAAGCCCATTGATGAATCAAAGATGGTAGCAATTTTTCCGGCTGTCAATTCCAGAATCTTCAATTGCGCTTCCCTTGTTAATCCAGCTAGACTTCCTGAACCAACATAAACAATGCGTTCAAAATCAAGCTGAACGATTTTTTCAATTTCATTTACTCGGGTAATTACTTCATTTCCTAAATTATTTAAAACCTTCAGGTATTGTTGTTTCTTCACTAATACTGTTTGATCGAATGTCAACAAAGCTCCTAAAGTCATGCAGGAAAAGCTACCAGTCATAGCAAAGCCACTATCATTGGAACGTGCTGGCATCAAGAATAAAAAACTATTGGAATCGGATTGACTAATTTGAGCTAGTTTTCCTTCTACAGCACACGTAATTGATAAATGATAGATCGTATCAACCACCTGATTTGCAATTTCAACTGCTGCCAAGCTTTCAGGACTGTTTCCACTCCTCGCAAATGATACAAGTAAAGTTGGTTCTTCTTTAATTAAATACTCTTCAGGTTCTGCGACAATATCAGTCGTTCCAATACTTTCAAAGCTAAATGCTTGGCGATCACCGTTCTTGCGCAAATAAGGAACTAATGTGTCTCCTACATATTGAGATGTTCCTGCACCAGTGAAGATTACACGTGTTCGCTGACCATTTGCCTTTTCTTTAACTATTGCAAGAAAATTATCTAATTCCTTTTGAACTGTTTGATAGTGATCAAAGGTTTCTTCCCAAAGTTCAGGCTGTTGGCGTATTTCGCGAGTCGTGATCTCAGCACCCAGCTGATCCAGTTTTTCTTTTCCTACTGTAAACATGTTTCGATTCTCCTAACTATTTCGAATATGGCGGATCTGATAATGAAATTGATCCGCACGGGCGACACTTAAAGTAAATTCGATAATTTCATTTTTCATATTATAGGTTTGACGTGCTAAATGAAGGACAGGTGCTCCTTCTGAGATTATCAGCTGTTTCGCATCTTCCTTTGAGGCAACACTTGCATATAGCTCTTCATCTGCCAATCGAACGGTCTGATTAAAATCCTCGGAAAAAAGATCATATAGAGGTTTGCTTCTTAAAAGCTGATCATTTAATGATAAGAAAAATTTGACTGGCAAATAGGTATCTTCGATCATAAGCGGTTCCCGATCAGCTATCCGCAATCGACTTAATTTGAAGACTACTTCTCCTAATGAAAGATTCAATTGTTTTGCAATAAATTTGTCCGCTTCAATTTTTTCAAAAGCTAAGATCCGCGTCTCAGCAGTTCTACCTAAACTTTTCATTTGTTCAGTAAAGCTATAGGTTCCTGCTAAATCTGCTACGTTCTTTTTGATATCGGATACAAATGTTCCTTTTCCATGTCTCCGATAAATATAACCTGTATTTTCCAACTCTTTCAAAGCTAATCGAACCGTTGTCCGACTAACTCCGTATTGAGCAGTTAATTCTCGTTCAGAGGGTAATTTATCATGGGGTATCATGTTACTTTCCATCTGATTTTTAAGTAAATCTACCAACTGATGATACAAAGCTTTGTTTTTAAAAGAATTTCCCATAGGTTTCTCCTTCTTTTAAACTGGTTATAACCACAAACTAATGGTAAGATGGTTTTTTTATTTTTGTCAACAAACAATCTGAAAAAAATTCTACAACCGTCTTAAATCGTTGATTTAGCAATAATTATTTTATTGAAATAATAAAACTATCCATTTTTAAGAAATTGTTCCTAGCGAAAATAACAGTCATAAGTGCTGAAATCTGATACCAGTTGAAAAAAATAGGAAATAGAAACCTACTAATCTTAGTATGTTTATTTGCTTAAAAAAGTTTTATCGTGACGAATCATGATTCGCCGTTTGAAATGATAAAAATTTCGTTTAAATACTTTGATAGGCTTGTTTAAACATTCTAGTAATCCGTTTGAGTAATTGTAGCGGAGGGCATTTCGGATCTGTGTCAGAAACTTTCTAAATGTTCGCAAAGTTGTCGTATAGGTTTCGGTTTCTCTGGTTAAATAGCCCCCAAATAGTGAATGATGTCTTTTCTATACCGTTTAAATCATAAAAAAATGTTGGCGAATTTCGCCAATATCAAAAAGTGTAGAATCTAAAAAAGTTTCTGCTTTCGTATAGGTAGTACAACTCTCCATCCAATCTATATATTCTTCCTATCTGTATTTAATCTAGAAAAAAAGAATCAATCCCTTATTCGTTGGGATTGATTCTCTATCCGTCTCTTTTTTAACTTCTGTAGGCAATTTTTGTTTTATACTCTGAATCTTTCAGCTAACCTCACATCAAAGAGCTCCCTTTTTCACTTTTTCTGACTAACTAAATTTGTTACAATTGATTCTCTGTATAATTCATTTCGATAAAACTAGCATTATGGTAGTTGGCATCTAATTTTCTCTGACATAAGTCAAAAAACTGGCGGTTATGGGTGGAAAAGATGATCTGTGTTCCTAGCTTAAATGCAAGGATTCTTAATAGATCAATAAAGGATAATTCATTAAGACTATCTAAGTGTTGGATTGGATCATCCATGAAAATCGTATTCACTTTGTCTGTATTCTCTAGAGCGGTTCCTAGAAAAATACTTAAAGACAATATATTTACTTGGGCAGAACTTAGATATAAAATCGGGGCATCCTCTTCGTCCTCTGTTCGTTTGCACATAATATCCAGTCCTAATTTATCGGGATTTGCTTCATTGATTTTAAAACTAATCTTACGAAAATCAGGGTGAGGTTCGATCATTTGAAAAATCTGATTGACGGTATCTAAGTTAAATGTACTTTTGATTTGCTTTTTGATCTCGGTTAATTTACTGTCTTTTAATTCTTTTAGTTCTTGTACTTTTCTACTTAAGTGGTCATAGATTTTTTTTACTTTTGCTTGTTCGCTTCTTTTCTCTTCGATACCTGTTTCAGAGATAAAATCACTGGTAAGCCCAGATAGTTGACCCAACAGTTGATTTTTTTCATTTAATTTGTAAATAGCTGTAGTCAACTTTTGCTTATTTTTTTCCAATTCTTCTGGTGCAATGATTACTTGGTCAAACAGTTGATAAGATATCTTTTCGATATATTTCCTCCGTACAACGAGTTGCCGAATCTGCTCTGCTTGGATTCGTTGTTCTTCTACTAATTCTGTTTTACTTTTCCCATTTACTTGTTCTAGTCGTTGGTTTTTTTCAGCAATAAGCTTGGTTTCTTGTTCATTGATTTTTTCTAACTCGCGTTTACATTGCCTTTTAAAATCAGAGATAGCAGAAATACCAAGCGCTTCATAAAACGCCTGTTCTTGCTGATAATATTGATACTGTTCGTTTCCTTTTAGATCATTTAAGCTTTTTTTCGCTTGTTGATAATGTAATTCGATCGTTTTGAGCGTATGAGTATTCTTGACATTCAGCTGTTCATTTTGATTGATTTTTTCTTTGATATTTTGGTACTCATTCGTTAATTTTACCAATTCCTCCTGTAGTGACTTTACTCTTTTCTGGGTTTCTTCAGCAATTTTTTCACCGTCAATCCCATATTTTTGGCTGTATTCATTTAACTTGTGCCAGTGTTTCTCATTGGTTAAATACGCTTCTTCTTGTTGTTTTAATTTTAAGGTTACTTGTAACAGATCTTGGTCAAGTTGGTTGATTTCAGTTTCCTTAATCGTTATTTGTATCTGAATCTGTTGTTTTACTCCAGAAACTACATCAGTTAACCGCCTAGTTGATTCATCGATCATTCCTTCTAAGTGGCTGATTTCCTTCGTCAGTTGCTCAATCGGTAAAAGATCTGTCGTACTAGCTTCAATTTTTTGGATGATATGTTGAAATTCTTGATGATCATGGAGACATAATGGACAGACAGACGAAGACGTATCCGTTACGATAGAATAACCTAATTATGATAGATGCCAAATATTCACTAAAATCATTCAAGCAACGAGGTAACAGCATGATGTCAAACTCTTCTAAAAAGAAAGCGGCAATATGTGCGATATGAATCCCTTCAACAATCCCTTGTCGCCCTTCTGACTGAAGTTTCGTAATAATCCCGATCAAAGAACACTTCTCTTCATCTTTACTTTCAACATACACACCTGATCCTGAGCAACCTCGTATGTTCTCATACTCCGTGTTGTTAGACGATCCTATTTCATTGTCCAGTACCAATTTAAAAATATCTGGCTTACTGATTTGAGTTGCCTTTCCTCGATAGTCTGCATCCTTTAGACTTAAATTGTAAGCGAAAACGTTTACGACTATATTATATTAACAGGAGGAATATCATGAAAAAAAAATCATCACTGGTCAGTTTATTAATAGGAATGGTCGCTTTAGCCATCTTTTTAATACCGACCAAAGCAGCACATGCTGACGTCACTGTAACAAACGATTGTACGGACTTTTCAAGTATTCAGGTTTCAGTTAGTGCAAATTCTACAGGAAAGGGTAACACCGACTACTTCAATATCACACCTGGTCAATCAGACTCTTGGAGCAGACTTTCTCGTAGTGGATTTATCTTGGCGATTGTCCATAACGGAATGCTTAGAACCTATTATACGCCAACAAGTGCTTCTTACTCTTATAAAGATGGTAGCCTTTATCAACGAAACAGCTCAACTGAAATCACACCACTGAAAAAAGTAGTCTACTCTGATACAAAAGGAACTAAAATTGTAAATATGGTCAATCTCTCTGATGGAACTGTTCAGGTTGCATTAAGCAAATGGAAAACTGGCGGATATGCAGATTACTTTGAACTTGCTCGTCCAGCTGTAGAGAGCTGGAGCAGAAACAATGATCCAAGAGGCTTTTTAGTTTCAATGAAAGCCAAAAGTGAAATGAATGAATACATATATTATTTACCTAGCATTGAAAATATCGGTGGAAATTATTTAACTATTAAAAACCAAGCAATCCTTGATTGGGATGAAAGAACTCCATTAAAACTTGTAAATGTTATTAAATATTAATTTATAAGCAAATAAACCAAAAGAGACTTAGCCAAAAATTGACGGCTCTATAATTTATGGGACTGAAGAATCAATTTTGATTCTTCAGTCCCATTTTCATTTTTGCTATTAAAAAACATATCGTTCTCTAGTATGATTAAATCATCATAACATAAACAACTGAGAGAACGATATGTTCTATGAATGATTTCAACAAAAAAATGCTAAAATTAATAGATAAAAATTTAACAAAATTCAAATAAAAACTGAGCTAGAATGATGGTCCTTTTGATCCAGATTTGATTTTGTATCATTCATAGTTTTTAAATAAAGAGTAAAAAAAGCCAGTAAAACCTGCCATTAGATATTTCTAGCTAAAAAATTTTAATTTTTGCAGATTATTCCACATTAAAATACCTTCTCAATCAGTCTCATTAACCATCAAATCAAGTAATTAAGAGTCCATATAGTAGTTTAACGAGTTAATGGTTATCAAATTAAAATGATCAAAATCTGGTCATTTTAGATATGTTATTAGGAACAATACTTAATGTAAAAGTCTACTAAAATTGATCTTTTTTATTAACTTGAAGGTCTTTCCCCATATAAATTTTTGGTGTGAAATTATTTTCTAATATTGAACTATACCAATCAACAATCTTTAATTTTAATAGAATTGAACCTATTTGATTGAAGTCAAATTTCTTTTCTTCTGTCATCTTTACATATTTTTTTGTATTTTGTAACCACAACACTGAGGAAATCCTAGAATTTAAAATTTTCTCAATATTTTTTTTCTGAATATGAGGAAATTTACCTTTATCTTCATCTGTAGATGCTTTTCTATCATTATATTTTAATAACTCTTCTTCTACATTAAACTCAGTAATATTTCTTAATAATTGAAGTGATAATATAGATTGCTCAAAGCTATACATACTATTTGATGTATCCATTCCTCTTTTGATTGCTATTAACTCCTTGGTATCCTTTTTGTATACATCTGCTATTTCTATTGGAACTCCGTTGTAATTAATGTTTCTTTGATGTAACTTTATATAATTTTTATTCTCACTTAGTTTTTCAATATACCCACCTTCTCCTTTTAGCCTTCCTTCACCAGAAGAATAGTATATATTAAACTCTTCATTATACTCAATAACTCTATTTATCTCTTCTAATTGTTTTTTTAATAACTCTGAAAATTTATCGTTAAAGTATCCCCAAAATCCTGAATCCAAAGTATATAACATATTATTATATTCTAGTTCACAATAAATCCATTCTTTTAATAGACGATTTTCAATTACATGATGTTCATGATTAGTCACTCTAATTTTCAGATCTGTTAAAGAAGTTATTTTTTCATTGTATTTACGAATGTATTCCAGTATAGAACTGTCGTAAGGTTCTATCTCTTCTTTCGTTTCTTTCAAATGCTTACTAACATATATCTCTAAATGGTTATTCTCCGAATATATATTAATCGAATTATTTACTAAGTGTATTTTACTCACGTCCAAAGCTATACCAATTTCATTGACATCATTTACTATTCTTTCTATAACTTCTTCATCCAATGATCCTGATAATTGAGAACTTTTCGCAATCCTTTTCTTTCTAGGTAAAATCGATTTATTTTCTTTTAAAGTTAAAGCTTTATCTACATTTTTTAATAATTCAGATAATTGATCAAATCCTTCTTTACTATTTATATCAAAATTTTTCGGAAAAGATACACCAGTTCCACAGTCAATAGAATTTCCATAAAAACTAAAATCTGGTTTTCCACTTATATAAGCATAGCTTTCACTTGCTTTAGGAAATTCTCCTTGATCTTTCTTATAATTAGTGATACCTTTCATTTTATTTTTTTGAATATAACTCACATTTTTTAAAGTAATATGCTCATTTTTGATGGTCTTTTCAGCAAACTTCAAGCCAAATTCTTCGTCAATAAACTTTTCAAGAACTCTAAATCCTTGACTTAACGAATGTGCATATAAGTTATTCGGAGTTTTTAGTATAATAACTGCATTATATTGATATAAAGTATCATCTATAATATTATGCTCTTTATAGTCTGCTTTACCAACATTAAAGAAACGTAATAATTCAGAAAGCCATTCTATCTGTTTCTTTTCATGACTCTCAAAGAAAAAAAACAATTCTAAATTATTTTTTGGCTCAGTTCTACTTTCTCCTATTTGTATATAACCATTTTCATTAAGTATCCTAGAAACCTCAGAAAAATTATTTGTTCTACATTTAGATAGTATAAGCTTCATTTTTTCATTTCCTTACATCACTTTATTTGTAAATATTAATTCCTGTTTTTTAATACAAATATTTCCTTCCCCGAGGAACATCAAATTTCTTTCTTATATAACCCAATGTATTCTTGTAATATTCCATATTTCTTTCCTTTTCTATATTTTTTAAGATTTTTAATTCCAACTGCAGTAATGCTGACAAGTCTTCTTTATTTGATACACCGTAAAACCTCGAATTGACCAATTTCTTTCTCTAATCGGATTCGTCTTATATTGCTAACGATTACATTTTCTTTATAAATAATTTTCCCATAAACTGAGCAACTACTCATTTCAAATTAGGCACCACTCTTATTCATACACTCGTTTAAAAACTTTTTTGTTTTTCTCTCAATGTTTCCTTCAGTTGTCTTCAACCTAAGCAAAGGAATTTCAGCTTTGCATGTATCCTAATAAAGTGGACACTTTTTTTGATATACTATTAAATGAAT
>ERZ1034980.319-NODE-319-length-37781-cov-20.746170_pt1 | contig 37781 bp, 34 predicted proteins | sample MGYA00520622_ERZ1034980 | MGnify/ENA primary metagenome ERZ1034980 (study PRJEB33766, sample SAMN09781791) | gut metagenome | biome: gut microbiome | host: Homo sapiens | place: Madagascar | study: EMG produced TPA metagenomics assembly of the PRJNA485056 data...
TTATAAAATCATTTATCAAGGAGACCTCTTATGGACGCTCAAGAATTAAATCAAGCTTTCACAAAAGTTTTTGGCACTGAAGCCGATGCTACTTTCTTCTCACCAGGTCGTATTAATTTGATTGGTGAGCATACCGACTACAACGGTGGTCATGTTTTTCCTGCGGCTATAACTCTTGGAACTTATGGTGCTGCCCGCAAGCGCGATGATAAGACTTTACGCTTCTACTCTGCAAACTTTGAAGATGCAGGTATTATCGAGGTTGACCTTGAAAATCTTGTATATGATAAGAAAGATAGCTGGACAAATTATCCAAAAGGTGTCATCAAATTCTTGCAAGAAGCTGGTCATACGATTGATACTGGTTTTGACCTTTACGTCAATGGTAATATTCCAAATGGTTCAGGATTGTCATCATCAGCTTCGCTGGAGCTTTTGGTAGGAATTGTTGCCGAAGAATTATTTGATCTCAAATTAGAACGTCTTGATTTGGTAAAAATTGGTAAACAAACGGAAAATGAATTTATTGGCGTTAACTCAGGAATCATGGACCAATTTGCCATTGGTATGGGAGCTGATAAACAAGCCATTTACCTTGATACCAACACATTAGAATACGACCTTGTGCCGCTTGATTTGGGTGATAATGTCATTGTAATCATGAACACCAACAAACGCCGTGAATTGGCGGATTCTAAATACAATGAACGCCGTGCTGAATGTGAAAAAGCGGTGGAAGAGCTGCAAGCTAAACTTGCTATCAAGACCCTTGGTGAGCTTGACGCACAAACCTTTGACGAATACAGCTACCTCATCAAAGATGACAATCGCCTCAAACGCGCCCGCCATGCTGTTTGGGAAAACCAACGTACCCTCCAAGCTCGTAAAGCGCTAGAAGCAGGAGAGTTGGAACAGTTTGGTCGCTTGGTCAACGCTTCTCACGTCTCACTGGAACACGACTACGAAGTTACTGGTATCGAACTTGACACCCTTGCCCACACCGCTTGGGAACAAGAAGGCGTCCTCGGTGCCCGCATGACAGGTGCAGGATTCGGTGGCTGTGGCATTGCCATCGTTGCCAAAGACAAGGTTGAGGCCTTTAAGGAAAATGTCGGCAAGGTTTACACCGAAACCATCGGCTACGCGCCAGCATTTTACATCGCCGAAATCGCTCAAGGTTCACGCGTACTTTCAAGGAAATAAGCTATGACAAGTCTAGTAGATGCCTTCGTCGCTAAGGTGATTGAAAACAGCGACTATACCACAGAGGACCACTTTTATTTGCGTAACCGTGTGCTCGCCCTAGTGGGCGAGGATGGGGCAGAGCAAGAAAAAAGTCTCACAGAGCTCATCGCTCTAAAAGATGCCCTTGTTGAACTGGCAGTCAGCAATGACAAATCAGGCCCCTTAGCAGAAGAAAAAGACTGCCTGGGTGCTGAGTTGATGAATTTCATTACGCCAATACCAAGTGTGGTCAATAAACATTTCTGGGATACTTATGCACAATCTCCTCAGCAAGCTATCGCAGATTTTTACGACCTTAGCCAGCGCAACGACTACATCAAGGTTGCGGCTATTGCTAAAAACATTGCCTTCACAACACCGTCCGAATACGGGGATATTGAGATTACCATCAACCTCTCAAAACCCGAAAAAGACCCCAAAGCTATCGCAGCAGCCAAGAAAGCCAAGGCTTCATCTTATCCTAAATGTCAGCTCTGCATGGAAAATGAAGGTTACCAAGGTCGGATTAACCACCCAGCCCGCGCTAACCATCGCATTATCCGCATGAACTTAGGCGATGAAAAATGGGGCTTCCAGTATTCCCCTTACGCTTATTTCAACGAGCACTGCATTGTTCTCAATACGGAACACGTGCCCATGGTCATCAGTCAGGACACCTTTGCTCAGTTGCTGGACATCTTTCCTGGCTATTTCGCGGGTTCCAACTCCGACCTGCCCATCGTCGGCGGTTCTATTTTGACTCACAATCACTACCAAGGTGGTCGTCATACCTTCCCTATGGAAAAGGCAGAACTAGAAAACAGTTTTACTTTCAAAGACTTCCCAGATGTAACGGCAGGCATTGTCAAGTGGCCTATGTCAGTCATCAGACTAAGTGCTGAGGACAAGTCTCGTTTGGTTCAATTAGCAGAAGCTATCCGTCAAACATGGCGAAGCTACTCTGATGAAACTGTGGATGTCCTTGCCTTTACTGGTGAAGAGCCTCATCACACCGTGACCCCTATTGCCAGAAAACGTGGCGGGAAGTTTGAACTAGACTTGGTGCTCCGTGACAACCATACCACAGCTGAATTTCCAGATGGTGTTTACCATCCCCACGCAGATGTGCAACACATCAAAAAAGAAAATATTGGGCTCATCGAGGTAATGGGCTTGGCTATTTTACCGCCCCGCCTAAAAGACGAACTGGCAGAAGTTGAAAAATATCTACTAGACCAGTATAATAAAGTAGCAGACTATCATAAAGAATGGGCTGACGCTATCAAGGCGCGTGCGGTTATTTCTGAGGAAACAGTGCATGATTTAGTGCAGGAAGAAGTCGGAAAAGTTTTTGTGCATGTGCTTGAAGATGCAGGCGTCTACAAACGTGATGACAAAGGGCAAGAAGCCTTCAAGCGTTTTGTAGAAACCGTCGGAATAGAGGAATAGGAGAATCAAATGGCAGTTCTTGTTTTAGGTGGTGCTGGTTACATCGGTTCCCACATGGTGGACCGCTTGGTCGCACAGGGTAAGGAAAAAGTCGTCGTTGTGGACAACTTGGTGACAGGTCACCGTGCAGCGGTGCATCCAGATGCAGTCTTTTATGAAGGCGACCTTTCAGATAAAGATTTCATGCGCAAGGTTTTCAAAGAAAATCCAGATGTGGATGCAGTTATTCACTTTGCGGCTTTTTCATTGGTTGCAGAATCAATGGTTGATCCGCTTAAATATTTTGACAACAACACAGCGGGTATGGTCAAGTTGCTTGAAGTCATGAATGAATGTGGTGTTAAAAACATTGTTTTTTCATCAACAGCAGCAACCTATGGTATTCCAGACGAGATTCCAATTTTGGAAACAACGCCTCAAAAACCAATCAATCCATACGGCGAAAGCAAACTCATGATGGAAACTATCATGAAATGGGCTGACCAAGCCTATGGTATCAAGTTTGTAGCCCTCCGTTACTTCAACGTTGCAGGTGCCAAACCAGACGGTTCCATCGGTGAAGACCACGGTCCAGAAACACACTTGCTTCCAATCATCTTACAAGTAGCTCAAGGTGTCCGTGAAAAAATCATGATTTTCGGTGACGACTACAACACACCAGACGGTACCAATGTACGTGATTACGTTCACCCATTTGACTTGGCTGACGCTCATATTTTGGCTGTGGATTACCTCCGCAAGGGCAATGAGTCAAATGCCTTCAACCTCGGTTCATCAACAGGTTTCTCAAATCTTCAAATCCTTGAAGCAGCTCGTCGCGTGACTGGTAAAGACATTCCTGCTGAAAAAGCTGACCGCCGTCCTGGTGACCCAGATACCTTGATTGCGGCCTCAGACAAAGCTCGCAAAGTTCTCGGTTGGAAACCAGAATTCGACGATATTGATAAAATCATCGCCTCAGCTTGGGCATGGCATTCTAGTCATCCAAAAGGCTACGATGACCGCGACTAATCATCCTAGAGTGGGAGCTTTCCCGCTTTTTTTGCTGAAAAATAGCTGGCGCTAGCACTCAAACTCCCAAGACAATTCAAATCCTTGAACTCATCTCGAATTTCAGTTATGATAAAGAAAATTGAAGTGAGAGGTATCAGCATGCAAGAATTTGCGGAAATCATCAAACATTTTGACGAGGTCACTGCGGAGGCAGTATCAGAAAGAATAGCTAATCAGGAAAATCTTATCTTGTTCATTGGTCGTGCGACCTGTCCTTATTGCCGTTTGTTTGCACCTAAATTGGCTCAGGTAGCTAAGAATAATCATTTAAAAATTGCTTTTTTAGACAGCGATAATTTTCAAGACTGGGAAGCTATTGAAGACTTGCGTAGAACTTATCAGGTTAGGACAGTGCCGGGACTCTTGGTAGCTAATCAAGGTAAGGTTAGAGTCGTTTGCAATTCCCAACTGACTCAGTCAGAAATTTTAGAATTTATTGAAGCCTAGCACAGCTGATTCTTGCAGTGAGGCTATAAATTTGATATAGTAAGGTTCGATTGAATATTTTTAGGTAAAAGGAGCTAATTATGGCTGGAATTATTATGATTGTTGTGATGGTGGGGATGATTTTCTTCATGCAACGTCAACAAAAGAAACAAGCAACAGAACGTCAAAATCAGTTGAATGCTGTGAAAAAAGGTGATGAAGTTGTGACTATCGGTGGTCTTTATGCTACTGTTGATGAAGTGGATTTGGATGCTAAGAAAATTGTCCTTGATGCAGACGGCATCTATTTGACATTTGAACTATCAGCAATCAAGTCTGTTGTAGCAAAAGCGTCAGCTGTGGAAACTTCTGAATCTAGCGAAAAAGCTGTGGAAGAAGTTACTGAAACAGAAGCGTTAGCAGTTGAATCAACAACTGAAGAAACAGAATCAGCAATCGAAGAAAACTAAGCTTTTCTTGGAAAATGCTGTGAAAAAGGTGGAGTTAGCTAAGTCTAGCTCTGCTTTTTTGCTTTATAAGTAGGAATAAAGGGGATAAATCGTTTAAAGTATGGTAAAATAGTGTAATGTGGGGTTTAGTCCCTAAAGTTGGTCAGAGTGCCAATGAAATAGACGAACTTGTCGTAAAAGTTAAGGATGACTATGTTTACATTATTTAAGAGAAAAAAAGAGGCTGCGCCTGTTAGCATGGACAAGATTCCTGCCCATATCGGAATCATCATGGATGGTAACGGTCGCTGGGCTAAAAAGCGGTTGCAACCGCGTGTTATGGGGCACAAGGCTGGTATGGATGCTCTTCAAGAGGTGACCATCGCTGCCAATAATTTAGGTGTCAAGGTCTTGACCGTTTATGCTTTTTCAACGGAAAATTGGTCTCGTCCTGAGGATGAAGTCAAATTTATCATGAATCTCCCCGTGGAATTCTTTGATAAATACGTGCCAGAATTGCACAAGAACAATGTCCGTGTGGAAGTTATCGGGGAAACCGAGCGTTTGCCTAAAGAAACTTTCGATGCTATGAAGCGTGCCTGTGAGCAAACCAAGCATAATTCAGGCTTGATTTTGAATTTTGCTTTGAATTACGGTGGACGTTCTGAGATTACTCATGCGGTCAAAGAGATTGCTCAGGAAGTCTTGGACGCTAAGTTAAATCCTGGTGATATTACTGAGGATTTGATTGCCAATCATTTGATGACTAATCATTTGCCTTACCTGCACCGTGACCCAGATTTGATTATCCGTACGAGTGGAGAGTTGCGTTTGAGTAATTTTTTGCCTTGGCAGTCTGCTTATAGTGAGTTTTATTTCACGCCAGTTTATTGGCCTGATTTTAAGACAGAAGGGTTGCACAAAGCTATTTTAGAATATAACCGTCGTCATCGCCGTTTTGGTGGTGTCTAGAAAGAGAGACTCATGAAAGAACGTGTTATTTGGGGAGCAGTAGCCCTTGTTATTTTTATTCCCTTCTTGCTCTTGGGTGGTCTACCCTTCCAATTTTTTGTTGGTGTGCTAGCCATGGTTGGCGTGTCTGAACTGTTGAAAATGGCGTATTTGGAAATCTTTTCGTTTGAAGGTGTCCTCGCTATGATTGGAGCTTTTGCCTTGACAGTTCCTCTTGACAGCTACTTGTCTTTCTTGCCAGTTGATGCTAGCTTTTCAGTGTTTGGTATTATTGCTTTTTTGATTTTGGCAGGAACAGTTTTGAATATCGACCATTATTCTTTTGAAGATGCAGCTTTTCCGATTGCGTCTAGCCTTTATGTGGGTATTGGTTTCCAAAATTTGATCAATGCGCGCGTGTCAGGGCTCGATAAGGTTTTACTTGCCTTGTTCATCGTGTGGGCGACAGATATTGGTGCTTACATGATTGGACGTCAGTTTGGGAAGCGCAAGCTATTGCCAAAAGTATCACCTAACAAGACCATCGAAGGTAGCATTGGTGGGATTATTTCAGCCATTGTGGTAGGCTTCTTCTTCATGCTATTTGATAGCTCAGTTTACGCACCGCATTCCTTTTTTATCATGCTGATTTTGATTGCTTTGTTTAGCGTCTTTGGTCAATTTGGTGACTTGGTTGAGAGTGCTATCAAACGCCATTTTGGTGTCAAAGATTCTGGAAAATTGATTCCAGGTCACGGTGGTATTTTGGACCGCTTTGACAGTCTGATTTTCGTCTTTCCAATCATGCATTTCTTTGGCTTGTTCTAAGCCAGTGAGGTAGTTCATGTTAGGAGTTATTACATTTATTATTATTTTTGGCATTATCGTTGCTGTACATGAGTATGGGCACCTCTATTTTGCTAAAAAATCAGGGATTCTAGTCCGTGAATATGCTATCGGTATGGGTCCAAAAATTTTCTCTCACATTGCCAAAGATGGCACGGCTTATACTATCCGTATTTTGCCCCTAGGTGGTTATGTGCGGATGGCTGGCTGGGGCGATGATGAGACTGAAATCAAAACCGGCACGCCGGCTAGCTTGACGCTAAATGCTGACGGGCAAGTGACGCGAATCAATCTATCAGGTAAACAGTTGGACAACACCAGTCTGCCAATGAATGTCACCTCTTACGATTTGGAAGACAAGCTGGAAATCACTGGTCTAGTGCTAGATGACACCAAGACTTACTCTGTTCACCATGATGCCACGATTGTGGAGGAAGACGGCACAGAAATCCGTATCGCACCGCTTGATGTGCAGTACCAAAATGCAACCGTCTGGGGACGCTTAATCACTAACTTTGCAGGTCCCATGAATAATTTTATTCTGGGAGCAATCGTCTTCGTTATTCTTGTTTTTGCGCAAGGTGGCGTTTCAGACTTGTCTAGCAATCATGTTCGTGTTGCTAGTAACGGTGCTATTGCCAAGGTCGGAGTCAAAGATAATGACCAGATTTTGAAAGTCGGTAGTCAGAAAATTGCTAACTGGGATGATTTAACTGCAGCCGTTGATAAATCAACAGCCAATTTGAAATCAGGTGACTCGATTTCCGTTCTTGTCAAATCAGGGTCAACAACTAAGACGGTATCAGTTGTGCCTAAGAAATCAAATGGTAGTTATGTTATCGGTGTCATGCCTGCGCTAAAAACGGGCTTGTCAGATAAACTTGTTGGCGGACTTCAGATGGCTTGGACGAGCGCTTTTGCAGTCCTCAATGCCCTCAAAGGCTTGATTGCTAACTTCAGTCTGGACAAATTGGGTGGTCCTGTTGCTATGTATCAGGTAAGTAGTCAGGCAGCTCAAGCTGGCTTGACATCGGTGCTATATTTGCTTGGAATGCTTTCAATCAACCTTGGTATCATGAACTTGATTCCTATACCTGCCTTGGATGGTGGTAAGATTGTCATGAATATCTTGGAAGCCATCCGTCGCAAACCCCTGAAACAAGAAACAGAAACCTATATCACGCTTGCAGGTGTTGCTGTCATGCTTGTGCTCATGATTGCCGTCACTTGGAATGATATCATGCGTGTGTTCTTCTAATTATATTTTTGGAAAGGAAGGAGCGGTGCTCTGCTATTAGCTAGCAGCATCGTATCTCAAATTATGAAACAATCTAAAATGCTTATCCCAACGCTTCGCGAAATGCCAAGCGATGCTCAAGTTATCAGCCATGCGCTTATGATGCGTGCTGGTTACGTTCGTCAAGTCTCAGCGGGTGTCTATGCCTATCTTCCACTGGCTAACCGTACCATTGAAAAATTCAAGACCATCATGCGTCAAGAGTTTGATAAAATTGGTGCTGTTGAAATGCTTGCGCCAGCCCTTTTGACAGCTGACCTCTGGCGTGAGTCAGGTCGTTACGAAACTTACGGTGATGACCTCTTCAAACTCAAAAACCGCGACCAATCAGATTTCATCTTGGGTCCAACTCACGAAGAAACCTTCACCAGCTTGGTGCGTGATGCGGTCAAATCTTACAAACAATTGCCGCTCAACCTCTACCAAATTCAGTCTAAATACCGCGACGAAAAACGTCCTCGTAACGGACTTCTACGTACCCGCGAATTTATCATGAAAGACGGTTACAGCTTCCATAAAGATTACGAAGATTTGGACGTGACTTACGAAGATTACCGTAAGGCTTATGAAGCTATCTTTACCCGTGCTGGGCTTGATTTCAAGGGTATCATCGGTGATGGCGGAGCTATGGGTGGTAAGGACAGTCAAGAATTTATGGCAGTTACACCAGCTCGTACAGACCTTAACCACTGGTTGGTTCTTGATAAATCAATCGCTTCACTTGATGAGATTCCTGAAGATGTCATCGAAGAAATCAAAGCTGAGCTATCATCTTGGTTGGTATCTGGTGAAGATACCATTGCTTACTCAACAGAATCAAGCTACGCTGCCAACCTTGAAATGGCAACTAACGAATACAAACCATCAACTAAAGTAGCGACTCAAGAAGAAGTGACTAAAGTTGAAACACCAAACTGCAAATCAATCGATGAAGTCTCTGCTTTCTTGAATGTTCCAGAAGAACAAACCATCAAAACCCTTCTATTCATGGCAGACAATGAGCCAGTCGTTGCTTTACTTGTCGGTAACGACCAAGTTAACGATGTCAAATTGAAAAACTACTTGGCTGCTGACTTCCTTGAACCAGCAACCGAAGAAGAAGCTGTTAAAGTCTTTGGAGCAAACTTTGGTTCGCTCGGTCCAGTGAATTTGCCAGAAAACGTGAAAATCATTGCTGACCGCAAGGTTCAAGATGTTGCTAATGTCGTTGTCGGTGCCAACGAAGACGGTTTCCACTTGACTGGTGTCAATCCAGGACGTGATTTCACAGCGGAATACGTTGATATTCGCGAAGTCAAAGAAGGCGAAATCTCACCAGACGGTAAGGGAACACTTAAATTTGCGCGTGGTATCGAAATCGGACACATCTTCAAATTGGGAACACGTTACTCAGATAGCATGGGTGCAACCATTCTTGATGAAAATGGTCGAGCTGTTCCAATTGTTATGGGATGCTATGGTATCGGCGTTAGCCGTATCCTGTCAGCCGTTATCGAACAACACGCTCGCCTCTTTGTGACAAAAACACCAAAAGGCGCTTACCGCTTCTCATGGGGAATCAATTTCCCAGAAGAATTGGCACCATTTGATGTGCACTTGATTACCGTTAATGTCAAAGACGACGAAGCACAAGCCCTAACCGCTCAAATCGAATCTGATTTGATGGCTAAAGGCTACGATGTCTTGACAGACGACCGCAACGAACGTGTCGGCTCTAAATTCTCAGACAGCGACCTCATCGGTCTCCCAATCCGTGTCACAGTTGGTAAAAAAGCTTCAGAAGGTATTGTCGAAGTGAAAATTAAAGCTACTGGCGACTCAATCGAAGTCCATGCTGACACGCTTATTGAAACATTGGAAATTTTAACTAAAAAATAGTGAGCGAAGAGCTTCACATTCCTAGAGAACCGATTTGGTTCTCTTTTTTATGGCAAAAAGCAGAGCGCTGATTTGATTATGGAAAAGTATCTTACTATTTGTAGCCCTACGAAAAGCTCATGCAGACCTACAAATGTCTTTTGCACGCTCGCAAATTGCAATTGTAGTCCTCCAAATGACTTTTGCAAGCTTGTGAAAGACTCTTGTAGACCTACAATTGCTTTTTCAAGTCTGCAAAATAGTTCCGTAGCCCTCCAAATAGCTTGTGCAGCTCTGCAAGTTATAATTGTAGTCCTACAACCGCCTCCTGCAAGCCAGCAAAACGTTTCTGTAGGGCTACAAAATTGATTAGCGGATTATTATTTGTCATTCATAGAAGAATGCAAAACTATTTCTGTGGGATTATGACTAGTCGTTGTCTATTAGCAGAAAACTTATCTTCCTACCCTATGCTAAAGTTGATTAAAGACCGTTGATGAATTATTTTCAAGCCAGTTTGATAGTAAATCTGATATAATGGACATATGTACAAGACAAATAGACATAAAATGACGAAAAAATTATCTAAAAAACAACGTCGTCTGCTTTTGCAGGTGATGTCTCTAATGACAGTTATTGGGATTGGGGCGACAGCCTTGATTACTAAATTTCAATCAACGCGGGCAGACACTCAGACGGAAGTAGTGACAGACAGCACTGCTTCATTTATCAATAGTGTCGCTGGAACAGCTAGTCAAATCGGTCAAACTTATGACCTTTACGCTTCTGTTTTGATGGCGCAAGCTATTTTAGAATCAAATAGCGGTCAATCTGAGCTGGCTTCTGCGCCTTACTATAATCTTTTTGGGATTAAGGGCGACTACAATGGCAATTCGGTGACCATGAAGACTTGGGAGGACGATGGTTCTGGCAATACCTACCAAATTGATGCGGCTTTTCGTGCTTACGGTAGTTATGCCGAGTCTCTCTATGATTACGCGGCTGTTTTGAGCTCATCGACCTATGCGGGCGTTTGGAAATCCAACACAAGCTCCTACCAAGATGCTACGGCAGCCTTGACAGGACTTTATGCCACAGATTCTAACTATGCGGCTAAGCTAAATAATATCATTGCGACCTATAATTTGACTGCTTATGACACAGCTAGCGCGGAAACAAGCAGTGCAACGACAAGTGGGACTGTGTGGAACAGTCACCGTGGCACTTACACGGATGCAGCAACCTTAGCAGAAGACGAAGCCTGGGCTGCGCAAGCACAATAATAAAACATCAACGCTCAGGTCATGCTTGGGCGTTGATGTTTTATTCTGATTGTGAACAGTTACTTGAAAAATGGTGTCGGAGCTATTTTGTGAAGGTCAGTTGAGGGGTCGTCTAGCATTTTTCCTTTTTTCGCGAAGTCTGGTCGAGGGGTCGACTGAGCTTTTTCGCGAACAAAGTGAGCCAAACCTGATATTTTCGTAGTAAGTGGTATTATCAGTGACAAGGAAGTGTCACTGATAACGGAATCTCTGAGAGAGTTACAGTCCAGCGGACTGTTACTGCCTGAGCCTAAAAATAAAAAGGCGAAGGTAGCTAGGTAAGTTGCCATAGCGATTACCGTAGTTTATCAGTGATTGTTAATCGCTGATAAACTTGCTACGTTGGAAAATATCAAGAACCAATTTTGAAGATAATGAGCTGTTTCTAACGGCTGACATGAGAAAAGTGTCAAAAGTTTCAATTTATGCTAAAATAGAGAAAGTAATTTCAGGAGAAAAGTATGTCAGATTTGTTTGCAAAACTTATGGAACAGATTGAAATGCCGCTTGACATCAAGACGTCGAGGGCTTTTTCATCTGCTGATATTTTAGAGGTCAAGGTGCACTCGGTCTCTCGCCACTGGGAGTTTCACTTTACTTTCCCAAAGATTTTGCCGATTGAGCACTATCGCGAGCTGCATTACCGTCTCATCAAGACCTTCCAGCAGGCTGATATTAAGGCGACTTTTGACATCAAGGCTGAGACCATTGATTTTTCAGACGAGCTTATTTCTGCTTACTATCAAGAAGCTTTTGAGCACGCTCCTTGCAACAGCGCCAGCTTCAAGTCCTCTTTTGCCAACCTGTCCGTTTCTTATGATGGGGAGAAATTGCTGATTGCAGCACCGCAATTTGTCAATAACGACCATTTTCGTAAGAATCATTTGCCAAATCTGGCAGAGCAGATGCGCCAGTTTGGTTTTGGCAAGCTAGCTATCGACATAGTTTCAGACCAGGTCAAAACGCAGGAAATGAAAGAGTCCTACGATGCCAAGCGCGAGCAGATTATCGAAAAAGCCAACCAAGAAGCAGTGCAGGCTATCGAGGCGCAGAAGTCCTTGGAAGCTTCCATGCCACCGCCAGAAGAAGCACCGCAACCAGCCTACGACTTCAAAGAACGTGCCAAACAACGCCAAGCTGGCTTTGAAAAAGCTGAAATCACACCCATGGTCGAGGTCACCATGGAAGAAAACCGCATCGTCTTTGAGGGGATGGTCTTTAATGTTGAGCGCAAGACCACCCGAACTGGTCGCCATATCATCAACTTCAAGATGACCGACTACACTTCATCCTTTGCTCTGCAAAAATGGGCTAAGGACGACGAAGAACTGAAAAAATACGACATGATTACCAAGGGTGCTTGGTTACGCGTGCGTGGAAATATCGAAAATAACCAGTGGACCAAGACCTTGACCATGAATGTTCAGGATGTCAAGACCATTGTTCACCATGAGCGCAAGGACCTCATGCCAGAAGGGCAAAAGCGGGTTGAGTTTCATGCTCACACCAACATGTCCGCTATGGATGCCCTGCCGACTGTTGAAGACTTGATTGACACAGCAGCCAAGTGGGGACATCCAGCTATTGCTATCACTGACCATGGCAATGTGCAGAGCTTCCCACACGGTTATCACAGAGCTCGCAAGGCTGGTATCAAGGCTATCTTTGGTTTGGAAGCTAATATCGTTGAGGACAAGTCTCCGATTGCTTACAATACCAAGGACATGGACTTGCACGAAGCGACCTATGTGGTTTTTGACGTGGAAACGACAGGACTTTCTGCAGTCAACAACGACCTGATTCAGATTGCGGCGTCTAAGATGTATAAGGGCAATATTGTTGAACAGTTTGATGAATTTATTGACCCAGGGCATCCGCTGTCTGCCTTTACGACTGAATTGACGGGGATTACCGACAATCATGTGCGTGGCGCCAAGCCCATTTTACAAGTCCTCCAAGAATTTCAAGCCTTTTGCGAAGGGACCATCCTAGTTGCCCACAACTCGCCTTTTGACGTGGGCTTCATGAATGCTAACTACGAGCGGCACCATCTGCCCCTCATCACGCAGCCAGTCATTGACACGCTGGAATTTGCCCGCAATCTTTATCCACAGTTTAAACGTCATGGTTTGGGACCTTTGACCAAGCGTTTCCAAGTGTCTTTGGAACACCACCACATGGCCAATTACGATGCCGAGGCGACAGGGCGCCTGCTCTTTATTTTCTTGAAAGAAGCGCGTGAGAATCGTGGTATCAACAACCTTGCTGATTTGAATGACAGATTGATTGCATCGGATTCTTACCAAAAAGCGCGTGTCAAGCATGCGACCATTTATGTGCAAAACCAGACCGGGCTCAAAAATATTTTCAAACTGGTCAGCCTGTCTAATGTCAAGTATTTCGCAGGTGTGCCCCGTATTCCGCGCTCTGTCTTGAATGAGTATCGCGAGGGACTTCTTTTAGGAACAGCTTGTTCGGAGGGCGAAGTCTTTGACACGGTCATTACAAGCGGTATCGACAAGGCTGTTCAAGTGGCGGAGTATTACGATTTTATCGAAGTCATGCCTCCAGCTATCTATGCACCATTGCTAGCGCAGGGAACAATCAAGGACGAGGCAGGCATTCAGCAAGTCATCCAAGATTTGATAGAAGTCGGGCGCCGTCTCAATAAGCCAATCCTTGCGACTGGAAATGTCCATTACATCGAACCAGAACAAGAAATCTATCGGGAAATCATTGTCCGCAGTCTTGGACAAGGTGCCATGATTAACCGAACTATCGGTCGTGGCGAAGGTGCTCAACCGGCGCCGCTACCTAAAGCACATTTCCGCACGACCAATGAGATGATTGACGAGTTTTCATTTTTGGGTGAAGACTTGGCTTATGAACTGGTTGTGACCAATACCCAAGCTTTCGCTGAGCGTTTTGAGGATGTAGAAGTGGTTAAAAAAGACCTCTACACGCCTTTCATCGACCATTCGGAGGAAAAGGTTGCCGAGATGACCTATCAAAAAGCTTTCGAGATTTATGGCAATCCCCTACCTGACTTGGTGGACCGTCGAATCGAACGTGAGCTCTCGTCCATTCTTGGTAATGGCTTCGCCGTGATTTATTTAGCGTCGCAAATGCTGGTGCAACGGTCTAATAAGCGGGGCTACTTGGTTGGTTCGCGTGGATCTGTTGGGTCTAGTTTTGTGGCAACCATGATTGGGATTACAGAGGTTAATCCTCTGTCACCTCACTATGTCTGTCCAAACTGTCAGCACAGCGAATTTATCACAGACGGCTCAGTCGGTTCAGGTTATGATTTGCCTGATAAAGACTGTCCTGAGTGTGGTACACGATATACCAAGGATGGGCAAGATATTCCTTTCGAGACCTTCCTAGGTTTTGACGGGGACAAGGTTCCCGATATTGACTTGAACTTCTCTGGGGATGACCAACCGTCAGCTCACTTGGATGTTCGTGATATTTTTGGTGAAGAATACGCCTTTCGTGCGGGTACCGTTGGTACGGTTGCTGAAAAAACAGCCTTTGGATTCGTCAAAGGTTACGAACGTGACTACAATAAGTTTTACAACGATGCTGAGGTTGAGCGCTTAGCCATGGGAGCCGCAGGCGTCAAACGCAATACTGGTCAGCACCCTGGTGGTATCGTTGTTATTCCAAACTACATGGATGTTTATGATTTCACGCCGGTGCAATATCCCGCCGATGATGTGACGGCTGCTTGGCAGACTACCCACTTCAACTTCCACGATATTGATGAAAACGTCTTGAAACTTGATATTCTGGGACATGATGACCCGACTATGATTCGTAAGTTGCAGGATTTGTCTGGGATTGACCCTAAAGCCATTCCAGCTGATGACCCTGATGTTATGGCGCTCTTCTCTGGCACCGAAGTGCTCGGTGTGACTGAGGAACAAATTGGCACACCGACTGGTATGCTTGGAATTCCTGAGTTTGGGACTAATTTTGTTCGCGGAATGGTCAATGAAACCCATCCGACAACTTTTGCGGAGCTCCTGCAATTGTCAGGACTATCCCACGGAACGGACGTGTGGCTTGGTAATGCCCAAGATTTAATCAAGGAAGGTATTGCCACCCTATCTACCGTTATCGGCTGTCGTGATGACATTATGGTTTACCTCATGCACGCGGGTCTGGAGCCTAAGATGGCCTTCACCATCATGGAACGTGTGCGTAAAGGGGCTTGGCTCAAGATTTCTGAGGACGAACGCAACGGCTACATCCAAGCTATGCGCGACAATAACGTGCCTGATTGGTACATTGAGTCCTGTGGAAAAATCAAGTACATGTTTCCCAAAGCCCATGCGGCAGCCTATGTTCTCATGGCCCTTCGTGTGGCGTACTTCAAGGTGCATCATCCGATCTATTATTACTGCGCTTACTTCTCCATCCGTGCCAAAGCCTTTGAGTTGAGCACCATGAGCGCAGGTCTTGAAGCGGTTAAGGCGCGTATGGCAGATATTACCGAAAAACGTCACCGCAATGAAGCTTCTAACATGGAAATTGACCTCTTTACGACACTCGAAATTGTCAATGAAATGCTAGAGCGTGGCTTCAAATTTGGCAAACTTGATTTGTATCGCAGTGATGCGGTTGAATTTCTCATTGATGGCGACACCCTCATCCCGCCATTCATTGCTATGGATGGCCTTGGAGAAAACGTTGCTAAGCAGATTGTCGCTGCGCGTGAAGAAGGCGAATTCCTATCTAAGATGGAACTTCGTAAACGTGGTGGCGTTTCAGCGACCTTGGTTGATAAAATGGATGAGATGGGCATTCTCGGCAATCTTCCAGAGGATAATCAGCTCAGTCTGTTTGATGATTTCTTTTAAAGGATAAATCTCTGCTTGCTCTCAGGCAGAGATATTTTTGCTTATGGCTTGAAAATACAACTAACTAGTGATAAAATAATAACAACAATAAAAGACACGACCAAGGAGGCTGAATGGCAGAATTTAAGAATGCAGCAGTAAAATCAATGGTTGTTATGCGCAAGGCATTTCGTACTATTGACAATAAAGTTTCAGAATCGTATGGCCCTCACAATCTAACAGCAACTCAGTTTGGCGTTCTCGATGTGCTTAATGCCAAAGGGTCAATGAAAATTGGCGAACTCATCAATAGCATGTTAGCAACGTCAGGCAATATGACGGTTGTCATTAAGAATATGGAGAAAAAAGGCTTGATTACTCGTGAAGCCTGTCCTAACGACCGTCGTGCTTTTATGGTAAGTCTGACAGAGCAAGGAAAAGCCGTTATTGATTCGGCACTTCCTGACCATATTGAGCGCGTGGAAGAAGCTTTTTCAGTTCTAACTGAGCAAGAACAAGAGCAGTTGATTGAGCTTCTAAAAAAATTTAAAAATCTCTGAGCATTCCAATTGATATTATTACGATATAGTAATATACTAGAACATGTAGTTAAGAGATGTATAAAATAAAAATACAAAAACTTAACTAACAGCGCAACTTTAGAAAGAGGAACGCCATGTCATTCTGGACATCACTAAAAAATATCTTTAAAAAAGAAGAGGAACAACCAATGAAAAACGTATTATTTGTAGTCGGATCACTTCGTGAAGGATCATTCAACCACCAAATGGCTCAACAAGCAGAAAAAGTTCTTGAAGGTAAAGCAAACGTTACTTACCTTGATTGGAAAGAAGTGCCATTGATGAATCAAGACCTTGAAACACCAGTACTTCCTGCTGTTCAAGCCGTTCGCGATGCTGTTAAGGCTGCAGATGCTATCTGGATTTTCTCACCAGTTTACAACTTCTCAATCCCAGGTACAGTGAAGAACTTGCTTGACTGGTTATCACGTTCGGAGGACCTTTCAGATACAACTGGTAAATCAGCTATTGACTCAAAAGTAACAACAGTTTCACTTCTTGCAGGTGGTGGTCAAGAGCAAGCAGCAGCTATCTACCGTGACTTGTTGCCATTCATCCGTACAAACTTTGTAGACGAATTGACTTTGGCTAAAATCAACGATTCAGCTTGGGCAGATGGTCAATACGTACCAACTGACGAAGTCCTTGACAGCCTCAACAAACAAGCAGCAGCAGTATTGGCAGCTGTAAAATAATCTGAGAAAAGCATTCTTTAGTGAGCATATCACTTGAATGCTTACTCTTTTACTAATATACTACTATATAGTGTTAATATAATTATTTTAAGGAGACTAACCACATGTCATTTGTAGAAGCATTGAAAAACCGTCGCTCAATCTACGCACTAGGCCGTAATGTTGACGCATCAAACGATCAAATCGTTGACCTTATCAAGGAAGTTGTTCGTGAATCACCATCATCATTCAACAGCCAAAGCTCACGTACTGTTATCCTTTTGGACGATGAAGTATCAGCATTCTGGAATGAATTGGTAGCAACAGACCTTGAAGCTACAATGAAAGAACAAGGTGTTCCTGCAGAAGCTATCGAAGGAACTAAAGCTAAATTGGCAAGCTTCGGTGCTGCTAAAGGTACTGTTCTTTTCTTCGAAGACCAAGATGTTGTTAATGGTCTCCAAGAAAACTTCCCATTGTACGCTGAAAACTTCCCATTCTGGTCAGAACAATCAACTGGTATCGTTTCAGTGAACACTTGGACTGCGCTTTCAGCTGACCTAGGTCTTGGCGCAAACTTGCAACACTACAACCCAGTCATCGATGCATCAGTAGCAGCTAAATACGGTGTTCCAGTTAACTGGAAACTCCGTGGTCAATTGAACTTTGGTTCAATCGAAGCACCAGCTGATGACAAAGAATACATGGATGACGAAGACCGTTTCAAACTATTTAACTAATTTCTAAATATATTAAACTCCTAATTTATAAAATATTCCTAATAACTTTTCAAACAAGAGACGCTCCCTCATCCATCAAAGGGGCGTTTTATGTTGCCTAAAAATAGGTATAATAGTTAATGCTATCAGATAATTTTGAACATTTTGATAAAACACTCAATTTTCACTTGCCAAATCCATTTTTTTTGTTTACAATAATTCCAATACAGAAAACGTTGAGAGAAAAAGTTTAAGACAACAGACAGAGAGCGCCTAGGGGTGAGATGGTGTGCAATCCTTAAACGACACATTCTTGAGTGCGCAGGCGAAAGGGCGACTGATTAGTCTGCGACGGGTGGTTCCGTTAATGACCCGAAGTCACGTACTTCATGAGAGAGTTTCTGGTGACAGTCACTCTAAATTAAGGTGGAACCACGTTTTAAACGTCCTTGCAAAAAGTTATTTTTTGCGAGGATTTTTTATACTCTCAAAGATTAGGAAGGACTAGCTATGATAAGAGGACTACGACAAATTGATGCCTACGTATCGGGTACTCAACCCCAAGGCGACAAGATGATTAAATTGAATACCAACGAAAATGCTTACGACCCAAGTCCTAAGGTTTTAGAGGCTTTAGCCCATTTTGATGGTAATAGCTTGCGCAAATATTCAAGTCTAGACCAAGCTGCGCTCCGTGAGGCATTATCTAAGCAGCTTCAAGTTCCAGCAGACCAAATCATCGTCGGAAATGGTTCAGATGACATCTTATCTATGGCCTTTCTTGCTTTCTTCAATGATGACTTACCAGTGCTCTTCCCAGACTTGACTTACGGTTTTTATAAGGTTTGGGCAGACCTTTATCACATCAATTATCATGAAATCCCGCTTAATGAGCAATTTGAGATTGAAGTGGCGGACTATATTGCGGATAATGGTGGCATAGTCCTTACAAATCCTAATGCTCCGACAGGCATCTTCAAGCCCTTAGATGAGATTGAAAAAATCATTCAAGCTAATCGGGACGTAGTGGTGGTTGTGGATGAGGCCTACATCAATTTTGGCGGGCAGACAGCTTTGCCTTTGATTGATAAATACGATAATCTCTTCATCACGCGTACTTTCTCAAAAGATGCTGCTCTTGCTGGTTTGCGGGTTGGTTATGGTATCGGCAGCCCTAAGCTCATGGCGGTCATCAATGCTATCAAGAACTCTGTCAATCCTTATAATGTTGATGCACTTGCTGAAAAGTTGGCTACAGTTGCCGTGGAGGATTGGGAATACTATGAGGGGACTTGTCAGCAAATCATGGCAACACGTGATTGGTTCGCACAGGGATTATTAGACTTGGGCTTTGAGGTCTTACCGAGCCGGACCAACTTTGTCTTGGCTAAGCCTCAGACAGTTAGCGCCAGCTATTTGTTCCAAAAATTAGAAGAAAAAGAAATCTATGTCCGCTACTTTTCAAAGGTGGTGAGACTTAAGGACTACCTCCGCATCTCCATCGGGACGCAGGCGGAAATGGAAGAGGTATTAGCAGAAATTGGAGGGATTTGCTGATGAAGAAGACGACCTTGCCTCAGGGCATGCATGATAAATTATTTAAGCGAGCGCGGGTGACTTACAAGATTGAGCATGCTATCAGCGATTTGCTCATGGAGAAGGGCTTTAATCGCATTGAGACGCCAACTTTGGAGCACTTTGAGGTCTTTTCTGACCAAGTGGTGCCAGACAATTACAATCTTTTTGACCATGAGGGACAATTGTTGAGCTTGCGTCCTGATATTACGAGTCAAATCGGACGTGTCATTGCTTCAACACGAGTGGAGACACCAGTTACATTTTCATATTCTGGAAAAGTCTTTCACTACAATGAAGAAATGCGTGGTTTGACTAACGAACACAGTCAAGCCGGTGTTGAAATCGTTGGTTTCCCAGTCCAAGAAGCGGTTGAGGAAGCCTTGGTATCAGCCAATGAAGCTTTGATAACAGCCAAGGTTGGGCATTACAGTTTTGAATTATCGCATGCAGCTGTACTACAAACGATTTTTGAAAGTTTGAACTTGTCCAAGCAAGAGAGAGTTCTTCTGAGAGAAGCCATTTTGGAGAAGAATATTACCAGACTCAAGGAATTTACCTTGGCACATCCAAGTGAATTTGATGGTTTTATCAGTCAGCTTCCTTTCTTGTTCGGCGATTGGAAAGAAGTACTGGAGCAGGCGCACAAGCTTATCAATCATCAAGGTATTTTATCGGCACTTTCTGATTTGGAATTGACCATCTTACGCTTGGGTGACCGTCTGCCTAAGATAACGCTTGATTTGGGGCAATTACCAACGGTGCCCTACTACACTGGGCTTATGTTTAAGGTCTTTGGCGACAAGGTGTCTGATGCCTTTGTTTCAGGTGGGCGTTATGACGAGCTCTTTGAACGTTTTGGTGCCAAGGAATTGACAGCTGTTGGTTGGGCTATTGATATTGACTCGGTCTATCAAGCGGTGCATGATAGTTTTGAAAGTGAGGTGGCGCATGACTAAGCCAGTAACTATCGCTCTGACTAAAGGGCGGATTGAAAAATCGACGATTGACTTGTTGGAAAAAGCTGGTTTTGACATGACTTTCATGGCAGATAAGGGGCGTCATTTGATTTTTGATAGCCCAGACGGCAAATTTCGATTTCTCTTGGTCAAGGCTCCTGATGTGACCACCTATGTGCGTCATGGGGTGGCTGACTTGGGAGTAGTCGGTAAAGATGTCCTCATCGAACATCCGACGGGCTATCTTGAAATGTTGGATTTGAATTTTGGTCTTTGTAAATTTGCGGTGGCTTCAACTGCTGACTATGACTCGTCTGACCATAAGCGCAAGCGCATTGCTACCAAATACCCGACCGTGGCAAAAAATCACTTTGCTCAGAAGGGTGAGGATGTGGAAATTATTTCTATCCAAGGGTCGGTTGAGATTGCGCCTGTCATCGGGCTAGCGGATGCCATTGTCGACATCGTGGAGACTGGCTCAACCCTTGTGGCTAACGGTCTAGAAGTTTACGAAGATATTTGTCGGATTTCAGCTCGGCTTATTGTCAATAAGGCTGCGCTGAAAAATAATGCAGCAGTTTTGACTTTCATTAAGACTTTGGAGGGCTTAGTGGGAGATAGAGAGGTGGCTTTCAAATGAAGCGATTAAGTGGAACAAACCAAGAAATTTCAGCCATTTTGGCGCAAGAACAGCTGGAACTCAGCCGTCAAAATGAAGATGTCGAAGCAATCGTGCGTGACATTATCGAGGCGGTTAAGACTCGTGGTGATGAAGCTTTGCGTGAATACAGCAAGCGGTTTGATGGCATTGATTTGACTGACTTTGAAGTGGGTCAGGATTTGATTGACCAAGCGTTTGAAAATGTGGATCCAGCAGTCTTGTCAGCCCTTGAAAATGCCAAGGCTAATATCGAATCTTATCACCGCCAGCAGTTGGAGACTGGATTTGAAGACCAACCTTCTGACGGGGTCATCCGTGGACAAATGATTCGTCCTATCGAGCGTGTGGGGGTTTATGTTCCAGGTGGAACGGCAGCTTATCCGTCATCTGTCCTCATGAATGTTATTCCAGCCAAGATTGCGGGTGTCAAGGAAATCATTATGATCACACCACCGCAGGACACATTTGTGCCAGCTATCTTAGTTGCGGCAAAACTTGCTGGTGTGGATAAGATTTATCAAGTTGGTGGCGCTCAAGGGGTTGCAGCGCTAGCTTACGGCACAGAGACTATTCCAAAAGTCGATAAAATCACTGGACCTGGTAATATCTTTGTAGCGACTGCCAAGAAGCAGGTCTATGGACTGGTCGGTATCGACATGATTGCGGGACCTTCTGAAATTGGCGTTATCGCTGACAGCTCTGCCATTCCTAAGTATGTTGCGGCTGACCTCTTGTCTCAGGCTGAACACGATAAAAGAGCGCGAGCTATTTTGGTAACAGATTCGGAAAAATTGGCAGAGCAGGTAGAAGCTGAAATCGACCGCCAACTTTTGGACCTTCCTCGTCAAGAAATCGCGCGTGCGTCTGTGGAAAATAATGGACGTGTCATCATCGCACCAGATGTAGACAGTATGTTTGACCTTATGAATCAGGTAGCACCAGAGCACTTGGAAATTGCCATGGAAAATGCCTATGATTATCTGGATAAGGTACAGAATGCAGGCTCTATCTTCCTAGGTCATTACACCAGTGAACCTATCGGCGATTATTATGCTGGTGCCAATCATGTCCTTCCAACGACAGCAACCAGCCGCTTTTCATCAGCTCTGGGCGTGCATGATTTTGTCAAACGCATTCAGTATACACAATACAGCAAGGTGGCCGTAAACAAGGCGGAACATGACATCACAACCTTGGCTTATGCAGAAGGACTGCAAGCCCATGCTAAGGCTATTGAGGTGAGAAATGACGGAAATTAAAGGACTCTTAGTTATGGATGTGGACTCAACTCTCATCCAAGAAGAAGGGATTGATTTGCTGGGTGAGGAGGCTGGTGTCGGTGCACAAGTTGCGGACATCACCGAGCGTGCCATGCGAGGCGAGCTGGATTTTAAGCAGGCGCTTGATGAGCGTGTCGGGCTTCTTAAGGGACTTCCTGAGACCATCTTTGACAAGGTTTTGGAGTGCATGCATTTTACCCAAGGTGCCAAGGAGTTGGTGGATGAACTGCATCGTCGCGGCTTCAAGGTAGGCGTGGTTTCTGGCGGTCTTCACGAGACGGTGGACAAATTGGCAGAGCGTTTACAGCTAGACTACGTGCAGGCCAACCGCTTAGAGGTGGTTGACGGGGTGTTGACTGGGCGCGTGCTGGGAGAGGTAGTGACCAAAGAGGTCAAGAAGGCCAAACTCCAAGAATGGGCAGCGGAAAATAGGCTGACGCTAAATCAAACCATCGCCATGGGTGATGGCGCTAACGACCTGCCCATGATACAAACCGCAGGCATCGGCATCGCCTTTTGCGCCAAGCCTATCGTACGTCAGCAAGCCCCTTATCAAATCAATGAACCAGATTTGTATAAGGTGATTGAGATAGTGGATAGGAAAGTCATATGAAAATAGCTGTCATTCAAGGTTCAACTCAAATTGACAAAAATGAGACTCTGGTCAGAATAACTCAAAAGGTTGTGGAACCGCTAGGGCATGAGGTAGTCAACTTTGGTGTTTTTGAAGAAGAGACTTATTCTTACACTGAGGTTGCCCTGATGATTTCCCTTTTGTTGTCAAGCCAAGCAGTAGACTTTGTGATTACAGGCTGTTCATCTGGACAAGGCATGGCTCTAGCCTGTAATGTCTTGCCAAATGTGCTCTGTGGCTTTATTCAAAATCCACAAGATGCCTTCTTATTCGGCCGCATCAATGATGGCAATGCCGTATCTTTTTCATTGGGACTTGGCTATGGCTGGTTGGGAGATCTTAATTTAGAATACAGTATTGAAAAGTTATTTGACGGAGAATTTGGTATTGGTTACCCAGCGGAAGCAGCTGAACGTAAAATCAAAGAAACCAAGCGCGTCAAGCTCTTTAATAAAGTTTCCAAGAAAAGTATAGTAGAATTATTGACTGCCTTGGATAAACCCTTTTTGACCAAGGTTCTGTCTAAAAAAGACCTTATTGACTATATTTTTGAGAATGGTCAAGTTCAAGCCTTGAATCAAGCACTTAAACAGTTACAATCAGGAGAATAATATGAGACAAGCAAGCATCGAACGCAATACATTTGAAACCAAAATCAAGCTCAGTCTGAACTTGGATGCGCAAGAACCGGTTGATATTGACACTGGTGTTGGCTTTTTTGACCACATGCTGACGCTTTTTGCCCGCCACAGCCGCATGTCGCTGGTGGTCAAGGCTGATGGCGACCTCCATGTGGACAGTCATCACACGGTGGAAGATGTGGGCATTGTCCTAGGGCAAGCGCTGAAAGAAGCGCTGGGCGACAAGGCTGGTATCAACCGCTACGGAACAAGTTTTGTGCCTATGGATGAAACGCTTGGTATGGCTAGTCTTGACCTATCTGGACGTAGCTATTTAGTCTTTGACTGCGACTTTACCAATCCGACCCTAGGCAATTTTGATACGGAGTTGGTGGAAGAATTCTTCCAAGCCCTTGCTTTCAATGTTCAGATGAATCTGCATTTGAAGATTCTTCACGGGAAAAATAATCATCACAAGTCTGAATCTCTCTTTAAAGCAACTGGTCGGGCCCTCCGCGAAGCCATTACCCTAAACCCTGAGATTCATGGGGTTAACTCAACCAAAGGGATGCTCTGATATGAAGATTGTGGTGATTGATTACGACGCGGGGAACACGGCAAATGTCCTGCGGGCGCTGAGACAAATTGGCTTGGAGGCGGTCTTGTCGGCGGATGCTGAGGTTATCGCTCAGGCAGATGGCTTGATTTTGCCGGGTGTGGGCGCTTTTGCAAGCGCAATGGCAGAGCTGGACAAACGAGGTTTGGTGCCTGTCATCAAGCAAGCAGCGGCAGCGGAGACGCCCCTCTTAGGCATCTGCCTAGGTATGCAAATCTTGGTGGAAACTGGTTTAGAATACGGTAAGACAGCAGGTCTGGAGCTCATTCCAGGTGTCTGCCGTCCTATTGAAGCCAAGGCCGGCTACCCAGTGCCTCACATGGGTTGGAATGATTTGAAAGTGGCGCAAGAAACAGAATTGACAGCTGGTCTTGACGGTCAGTCGGTCTACTTTGTTCATTCTTACTTCACAGATGTTCCGCAGGAATTTATCGACGTGACAGCAGATTACAGCCTAGCGGTGCCAGCCATGATTCATAAGGATAAGGTCTTCGGAGCTCAATTTCACCCTGAAAAATCTGGTGAGGTTGGCTTAGGCATTCTAAAAGCATTTTCGGAGGTGGTTTATGCAAATTCTTCCAGCAATTGATATTAAGGATGGTCAGGCGGTTCGTCTCTTTAAAGGTGACTTTGCCCAGAAAACAGTGGTCAATCCTGACGTTTTAGAACAGGCTCGCATTTTCAAGGATGCAGGGATTGATTTCATTCACGTGGTGGACTTGGACGGTGCTCTTGACGGTAAAGCGACCAATCGTGATTTGATTGCGGCAGTCAAAGAAGCTACTGGACTGGGTGTTGAGGTTGGCGGTGGTATCCGAACTTTGGAGCAAATCCAAGACTACCTCAATGTCGGTATTGACCGTGTTATCATCGGCTCAATGGCAGTTAAAAATCCTGATTTTGTCAAAGAGGCACTTGAGCAATTTGGTGCAGAGCACATTGTCGTGGGCATTGATGCCAAAGGCAGTATGGTGGCAACAGAAGGTTGGCTAGAAACAAGCTCAGTCAACTTTGTCGACCTAGCCCTGGTCATGGAAAAAATCGGTGTCCAACTCTTTGTCTACACCGATGTGGACCGAGATGGGACGCTGACTGGTCCAAATATTGAACACTACAAGCTCTTGACAGAAAAATTGACCACAGCCAAGGTCATTGCTTCTGGTGGAATCGCAAGCAGCCGTGACCTTGAAGAGCTTAGCCAACTTGACCTAGCAGGTACTATTGTTGGTAAGGCCTACTACAATGGTAATATCAGCTTGGCAGAGTTGAAGGCGTTTGGAGGCTAGTCATGCTTAAAAAACGAATTATTCCATGCTTGGATGTTAAGGATGGGCGTGTGGTCAAGGGTGTCAACTTCGTCGATCTGACCGATGTCGGTGACCCGGTTGACTCAGCCAAAGCCTACTATGAAGCGGGTTGTGATGAGCTAGTCTTTCTAGACATCACAGCAACCCGTGAAGAACGGGATACGACCGTGGACATGGTGCGCCGTGTAGCTGACCAAGTCTTCATCCCCTTCACAGTCGGCGGTGGTATTCGCTCGGTTGAGGACATGAACAAGATGCTCAAGGCTGGTGCGGACAAGGTCGCTGTCAATTCGTCAGTGCTAGCCAATCCTCAGCTGATTGCAGATTGCGCGCAGAAGTTTGGTAGCCAGTGTGTTGTGGTGGCCATCGATGCCCGCAAGGAAGAAGACGGCACTTGGCATGTCTATGTGGCTGGTGGCCGCAAGGATACGGGGCGTGATTTGATTGAGTGGACGCGTGAGGCAGTGAGCCTTGGAGCTGGCGAGATTCTCCTGACCTCCATGGACAAGGACGGCACCAAGTCTGGCTTTGACATTGACATGCTCAATGCCGTGGCTAGCGTGGTTAATGTCCCTATCATCGCGTCGGGTGGTGCGGGCACCATTGACCACATGGTGGAGGTCTTCCAGCAGACTCCTGCGACTGGAGCGCTAGCTGCTTCCATTTTCCATTATGGGGAAATTGCTATCGCTGATACTAAAAAAGCTATGGCAGAAGCAGGTTTGGAGGTGCGGTTATGACAGCTATCAAACTAGATTTTGACAAGCAAGGCGGTTTAGTTCCTGTTATTGTGACCGACCATGAGACCAAGCAAGTCCTCATGCTGGCCTATATGAATGAGGAAGCATTTCAGTTGACCAAAGAGACCAAACAAATGCACTACTGGAGCCGCTCCCGCAATGAAATTTGGCACAAGGGTGCAACCAGCGGTCACTACCAAGATGTGGTCAGTCTGAAGACAGATTGCGACCAAGATACGCTCTTAGCAGAGGTTGTTCAAACAGGAGCTGCCTGCCATACCGGAGCTTATTCCTGCTTTTTCAATACTATTGACCTCGACTAGAAAGGACGATTATGTTAGAAACATTATACAAAGAAGCACAGGACCGAAAAGCCAATCCTAAGGAAGGGGCTTATACCAACTATCTATACAACAAGGGCTTGGATAAAATTCTCAAGAAAGTCGGCGAAGAAGCAACAGAGGTTGTCATCGCAGCTAAAAATGCAGACAAGGACGAAATTGCTAACGAAACAGCAGATGTCCTCTATCACCTAGCTGTCATGCTGGTTGAAACTGGCGTAACACTAGATGATGTAGAAACTGTCTTACAAGCCCGCCAAGGTAAGCAAAGTAACGTCCACGACCGTGCGGAGATTACGGATTATTAGACAGAAGAAATATCCTCAAAGTTAATGCGTACTAGTCTCATTTTTGACAGTGAGACAGCATTTTGTTAGAATAATAAAAAAGGTGCTGAGCTCCAACTCAACACCTTTGTAGAACTGCTTAACAGTGGTTCACAGTGCTTAGATTAAAAATAACCGTCAGAACTGTGTCAAAGTTGTCTGACGGTTATTTTTTGTCTACGATTGCTAAGATAATAACGATTATTAAACTAAGCAAGTCTAGTAATAAACTTACAAAAGCTATGATAACCATTACGACTTCAGCTGACAAAATGCTCCTCCTTCCTAATAGATTTGCTACTTACTCTCATAAGCATCACCTCCCATCAGAAACTTCGGAACCACCGTCATAACAGGTCTACACTAAATTATTCGTAATAGAGTTACAAAATTTCTCTGGATAGAGATAGCGCTACCTTCTCCGAATCATAAAATATATCAGTTATCTAGATAGTCAGAGAGCCTACCCCGGCTGTTTCGTGTATTTATGGCTTATTGCTAAGTGGGAAAGTTCGTCTCTCATGTTGTCAGGCTGCTGTAGATTTGCAGGAAGCCGTCTCATGTGTTGTCGGGTTGCTGCAAGCCTGCAGGAGCCCGTCTCACGTGTTGTCGAGTTGTCGCAAACTTGCAGGAAGTCGTCTCAGTTGTTTCCAGCTAGCCTAGAAGTTTAGGGGAGTCTTGGGAGTCCGTCTCATCTGTTACCGACTTGCTCAGAAAGTTAGGGGGCCTGTCTCAGCTCTTGCCGAACTTACTAATTCTTTGATGCAATCAATAAGCTAGTTTTTCTTAAAAAGCCTACAAGAAAACCACCAGCAAGACTGGTGGTCAAACAGTTTAGTGACTTGTTCTAAAGAATCATATCCTCCGTAATGCCAAACTCGTCTAGCAATGCCTGAATGCGTGGGAATTCCAAGCGGAAGTGGTCGAGTTTGTGTCCGTCTGAGCCGATGGAGTATTTCTGGTAGCCAAGGTCTCGTAATAACTCCAAGGCGTAGTGGTAGAGGTGTTCGTGGTTGTAGAGGTACATGGACTTGCTGTTGAGCTCAAAGGCGAGGTTGTGGTCTATCATTTTTTGGAAAATGCTGCGGAGCTGGTCTTCATACTGACTCATCTCTTCTACCGAAAGGTCAAATTTGCGAAAGCCATAGTCGAAGTGGGCTAATACATGAGCATCAACGCGTCCGATAGCATATTCTAGCATGGGCAGGTATTCCTCGATGACGGCGAATTTATCCATATCAGCCACTTCGTCGTCCAGGTAGTCATTGACACCGTTGTGGTGGACGGAGAGGAGTTTGAGGTCAAAGTCCTTGTCAGCCAAATAGGCTAGGATATCATTTTCTCGGGGTTGATAGTAGCCAATTTCAATCCCTTTTTTGATACGAGGACCGTAAGTCTCAGTCAGCTCTGCAATTTTTTTGCAATAAGCCTCATAATTAGGAACATCATCCTGACCCGAGTAGGGGTTTGACAGGTCGAAGTGTTCGGTCGTGACGATTTCGCCGTCAAAATGGTCCAAGTAATCTTCAAAGTTGGCGTCGGCATCGTAGGAAAAATAGGTGTGTAAATGATTATCGCGCATGGCAAGACCTCCTTTTTCCCTTATTTTAGCAAGATGTAGAAGCAGGGTCAAGCCAATCTCTTCTCCTTATTTTTTCAAAAGACGAAGCGCGTTGAGGAGGACTAGTAAGGTAGACCCCTCGTGGAGGGTGACGCTGGCAAGCACGGACAGATTTCCCCAGAAAGTTAGACTAACGAGGAGAATAACCACGAGGAGAGAGAAAATGAGGTTCTGAGCGACATTAGCCTTGAGGCGTTTTGAGAGTTTGTGAGCTAGGGCTAGTTTGCTGAGGTCATTTTGCATGAGAACGACATCGGCAGTTTCGATAGCGACATCTGTCCCGTCCCCCATAGCAATACCGATATCTGCGGTCACTAGGGCTGGTGCATCGTTGACACCGTCTCCCAGCATGGCAATCATGCCGGTACTTGCTTGCTCTTCCTTGATGACGCGCGCCTTGTCTTCTGGCATAACGTTTGCGACAACGCGGTCAATTCCTAGCTCGCGTCCGATAGCTTGTCCGGTCAATTCAGCATCGCCGGTAATCATGATAGTCTTAACACCGGCTGATTTGAAGTAATCGATGGCAGCCATGGCTGACGCTTGCGGACGGTCTTGGATGGCAATGTAGCCGCCTACTTCATCATCAATAGTAACGAAGATAAGGGTTCTACCAAGGCTTTCTTCCTTAGTTCTGATGGCTGTCCACTCTTCTGAAATAGAAGCGAAGCTGGTTGGTTTCCCAATTTGATAGCAGTGGCCCTCATAATCAGCCACGATCCCTCGTCCCAAGCGGTTTTCGATGGTGATTACAATCTCATCCTTGTCTTCTTCAAAACGGTCAACAATGGCTTGGGCCAGTGGGTGATTAGATTGTTTTTCCATAGCAACGATGAGCCCCAGAAGTTTATCTTCATCCAAGCCCTGTTTTTTAAAACCAAAAGAAACCACTTGAGGTTTGCCTTCGGTCAAGGTGCCCGTCTTGTCAAAAGCTATGGCTTTGAGGTCGCTGAGGTTGGCAAGGAAGCTACCGCCTTTGAAGAGGACACCCTGCTTAGCTAGGTTGGAAATACCTGCCAAGGTCGCTGGGACAGCAGAAACCGCAAGGGCGCAAGGTGAGGCAGAGACGAGAAAGGTCAGGCTGGTCGCAAAGGTGTGTGCCCAGCTCCAACCAAGAAGGTTAGGACCAAGTGCTACAAGCAGAATGAAAATCAAGAGCACAGCCTTAACATAGTAGGGATCCACTTGCCGAATACGACTGGCGGCTGGGGAAAGCTGACTTTGAGAACTCTCAACCAGTTGCAAAATCTTTGAAAAGACAGTGTCGGAGCTGTCCTTGGTCACTTCCATGATGAAGCTAGTGTTGCCGTTGATGGTGGCACCGAAAACGTCATCGCCGATAGTTTTTTCACGCGGAATAGATTCGCCACTGATATTGGATTCGTCGATAGTTGCCCCGCCTTCTAAAATACGACCGTCAGTAGGAATTTGCCCACCGTTTAAGACTTGCACGCGGTCGCCGATGGCTAGTTGGTCAACGGTGACGATTTCCACCTTGCCATTAGCAGTCAAGCGACGGGCTTCGGTTGGATTGAGTTCGAGTAATTTAGTGATTTCACGTTGGCTGCGCCCTTCGACATATTCTTCCAGAAAATGAGCGCCAGCAAAGATGAAAATCAAGAGGGCAGATTCGCTGGCTTCCCCCAAAAGCACAGCACCGACAGCAGCCATGGTCATGAGGATATGGGTGTTAGGAATGAAACGCTTTTGCCTGCGACTTTCCTTGATGGTATCCTCAATGCCCTCCCACATGACATGATAGCCTGAGACCAGCATGGCAAGGGTAGATAAGATTTGCTTGCTGCTGGCATTTAGGGGCAGGATAAGTCCTAGAAGGAAGATAATAATACCAGAAAAGTAAAGAATAACCTCGATAGGTAGTTTCTTACGGTCTTTATTTGTCACTGTTTCTTGATGGTTAGCGCACATGATGATGACCTCGTTTCTTTAGTCTTGTAAGGACTTGTCATCCTTGTTATACTTATACTATAAACTATACCGTCACAGTAAGGTCAAGCAAAAATGAAAGATTTCTCACACTTATTAACCATCGGGCAGTTAAGCAAGCTATCCGATATTCATGTCAAGGCGCTCCGCTATTACGAAAGCATAGGGATTTTAACTCCCAGTTTTGTGGATCCGGGAAATGGCTACCGCTACTATTCACACATGCATATCACCTATGTGCAGATCATCAAAATCTGCGCCAGCTATGGGCTACCGCTAAAAGAATTCACCAAGTACCTCATAGACGACCAGCAGATTGATATGATGGCTATCCTGAAAGCAGCAGGGCAGGAATTGGACCGACAGGCTGAGCAACTCAAAAAAGACCGAGATTATCTGAGAAATCTCGATCAGCAGGTGCAATTATCAGAACATTTAGACCACAGTCAGGAGCGGCATTTGGGGCATCAGGAAGAGTATTTTCTCCTGGTGGATTTTGACGGGGATATGTTGTCAAAGGCTTACTATCAAGCAGTTCGAGAGCAACTAGCTAATTTTGAAGAGCAGGGCATTCGTTATGCTGACCGCTTGGGCTGCTACTACGTCTATGAAGCTGAAGTGCTGCATCAGTATTTGGCTTTCAGGGTGTCCCCCATAGCAGATTTTCAGGCACATCAGATATTAGGCTTGCAGTACCAACACCTCCACGCCCAGCACATCAGCCAAGAGGCCATTCATGCCCAGCTTGACCATTATCATAAAGAACAAGGGCTGACCCGCTTTCTCATCCTAGAAACCTTTGAAAGCCCCTTGAAGTTAGCTGATCCGCATTTGGAATTGCGGTATTTTCTGGATTAGAGGATAAAAATAAGAGAGCGTGACAGAAATGGGTAAGATGAAGTCTTCGATTTCCTTGTCACGCCTTCGCATAGTTGAGATTCGTTAGACAAAATAAAGAGAGGTTAGGAATTTTTCCCAACCTCTTACAATACTATTCAATAATCAACATGCCATCTTTGATAGCAAATGGATTGTCTTTGTTGATGCGGTCGTAGAACATGATACCGTTGGTGTGGTCGATTTCGTGTTGAACGACGATTGAGTTGTAGCCCTTGAGTTTGATGCGGTGTTTTTCGCCAGTCTTGTCAAAGTATTCAACAGTCACGCGTGAGTGACGGACAACGTAGCCAGGCACTTCGCGGTCAACAGACAAGCAACCTTCGCCATTAGACAGCGCAGCATCTTGAACAGAGTGTGCAACCACTTTAGGATTGTACATGACTTCACGTAAACTGTAAGCTTCTTTGGGTGGATTGCCTTCTGTGTCTTCAGGATTTGGCACCAGAACAGCGATAATGCGTTTTGAGATATCCAACTGAGGTGCAGCGAGACCAACACCACCGCGCAAGCCCATTTTTTCAGCCATAACAGGGTCTTGAGAGTTAACCAAGAACTGCATCATTTTTTCCCCAAGAATTTCTTCTTCAAGTGATAGTGGGAAGGTCACATCTTCAGCCACCGCACGAAGCGTTGGGTTCCCTTCACGAATAATGTCATTCATATCAATCAAATGACTAGCTTTAGTAAGTTTTTTAATAACAGACATTGAGATTTCCTTTCGATTTGAGCAGATTCGCTTCCTCTAGTTTAGCATAAAAGGAGCGATAGATAAAGTTAGAGGGTCAGTCCTCGATGCGCCACCGTTCCAGCTCTTGCCGGTTTTTGATATGGTAATAGGGCTTGCGCTTCTCAAGGATGCCTTGGCTGGTCAGTTCACTCAGAACCCTAGTCAGATGTCGGTAGCTGACGCCGAAAGAATCCGCAAGGGGTGCCAATTCTAAACGGCAATAATTATCAGTCTCCACAGCCAAAATATGAGTTGCTAAGCGTTCCTTGACCGTGTAGGTCAGATTGGTAGAAGCACGAATATTTTGGTCGTAGAGCGACTGAGCCAAGCCCTGACCGAGTTTTAAGAGCACCCGTGGGTCTTGCAGAAGCTCTGCCTTTCTTCCCAAAAGAGGCAATTGAATCAGCCAAGAATCCTCTAAAGCAACCACCGATGAAACGGTCGTCTGGTCGGTGAAAAGCTCGATGTCACCAATCAAGGTAGGCTCCTCTTGAATGTTGAGGATGTATTCTTTGCCGTTGAAAAGCCTTCGAACGATTTTCAGTTTGCCTTTGATAAAGTAAGACAGAGCGACCAAATCTTCTCCCTGCTGACAAACGCTCTGACCAGCCTTGACCTTGGTCAACTGCAAGTCCTGAAAATAAGAAGTCGGAAAAATATTTTCCAGCTGATAGCCCTGAATACAGGTTTCTAAGTTCATTTTCAAAAATCCTTTGAAGCATTTAGGACATATGTCCTATTTTTCTTATCCATTAATGATTATACTCTTTTTATAGTGAAAAAACATAACAGAAACAAAGGAAAATACATGAAAAAGACAATGGAAAAGGTTAGTCTCTTATCGCTATCCCTGATGCTGGTCTCGACCTTCTCACCATCGACGGCTCTGCCTCAGATGATTACTCACTTTAAAAGTCAGGGAGTATCTGCTTCTCAGGTGGAATCACTTTTTTCAATCTCCTCATTCGCCATTTTAGGTATGCTGGTTTTAACGCCTTGGCTTAGCAAGGTCTTATCTGAACGCTTGACGGTCATCTGTGGTCTGGTCTTGATTGCCTTCGGCGGGAGTATGCCATTGGTCTGGCAGTCCTATCCCTTGATGCTGGTCTCACGGATTTTACTTGGAGTTGGGATTGGTTTTATCAATGCGCGAGCTATCAATATCATCAGCGAAAACTATCAAGGACAGGAGCGCGTGCGACTGCTAGGGCTCCGCGGTTCTTTTGAGGTTCTGGGAAATGCCATTTTAACAGCCTTGGTCGGTTTCTTGATTGCTTTTGGTTGGTCAAAGGCTTTTGTCATCTACCTTTTTGCTCTTCCTATTTTGGTGCTTTACCTAGCCTTTGCACCGCGTCATTCGGTGAAAAAAAGTGAAGATAGCGAGCATCCAAAGGCGCGCTTTACAGCAAAAGACTTGCTTTATATTATTGGGTTGGCTCTGCTAGCTGGTTTTGTTATTAATGTAAATAGCGCCAATAGCCTGCGTATCCCGGTTTTGGTGGACAGTCTCAAACTTGGAACAGCCAGTCAAGCTAGTCTCGCTCTCAGTGCCATGATGCTCATGGGAATTGTAGCTGGCGTTTGCTTTGGCCCTTTGATGTCAGGTCTGAAAAAATACTTGACGCCACTGGCACTCATTTTCTTTGCGGGGAGCTTGCTCCTCATCGCCAAGGCTCCTAACCTTTTGCTCCTAACAGCTGGAGCCATGTTATCAGGCTTTTTATACAGCTTGGTGGTGACCTCAGCTTTCACTTTGGTTTCTGAAAAAATGGCTGCGCCCCTGATTGGAACAGCGACAACCATCGTGCTTTTCTTCTGTAACTTAGGGGGAGCCAGCGCAGCTATTGTCCTAAAACTCTTCAAATACTTGAACCCAAACCCTAGTGCAGCTTTTCTTTACTATGCACTCATCAGTGTGGTGATTGGAGTTATTTATCTTCTCACACAGCTAGTGACAAGTCGTAAAACGTTCAAAAAAGCATGATGCTTCCTGTTGAAAGGAAACCCCATGCTTTTTTGTCTATCAATTACTCTTCTTCTGGGTAGGTAAATTTCCATTCTTTTCGCAGCTGGGTCATGATGGTCATGACGTCTTTGGTGTAGTCTAGGTACATATGGTTTCCGAGACCAGCGACAGCTTCTTCCATATCAGCAACTTCATACTGGAGGGCGTCTTGAGTTTGCCCTGATTTAATTACTTCTTGGTGTCCATCTTCGGTGTAGGTGATTACAGCCTCCTGTCCTCGAGGGTATTCAAATAGCTCGATATAAGCTTTATCATAGGCGATGGTAGCTCGTTTGGGTTGTTTAGCGTGAAGGCTAAGGCTGACGGTTGCCATTTCACCAGCTGAGTTTGATAATAGAATTCCAACTTGTTCATCGACACCACTTGGTGCAAATGTTACTTGTGAGCTAACTTGATTTGGACTTTCAGACATAAACCAACGGATGCAGGATAGGGCGTAAACACCAATGTCTAAAAGAGCTCCACCAGCCAAGTCACGATTAAAGAAGCGATTCGTCATGTCATACTCTTTATAGCTCCCAAAGTTCATCTGAATCATCTTAAGTGGACCGAAGTTCCCACTGTCTACTAAGCTTTTAAGTTGGCGATAGATTGGCATATGGAAAATGGTCATGGCTTCAGCAAGAACCACATGATTCTTTTCGGCCAGGTCAATAGCTTCTTGTAATTCATCGCTATTTAGTGTAATAGATTTTTCACAAAGTACGTGTTTCCCATTTGCTAGAGCCTTACGTAAGAAGGGAATATGTGTATTGTGAGGAGTAGAGATATAAATGATATCTACTTCGGGGTCTTCAAACACCTCATCTATCCGTTCGTAGACTTTTTCGATCCCGTACTTATTAGCAAAAGCTAAGCCCTTGTCATAAGTACGATTGGCTACAGAATAGAGAGTCTGACCGCATGCCTGCAAAGCTTGCGCTAGCTCATTAGCGATAACTCCAGTACCAAGTGTTGCCCAGTTGTAATGTTTTTCAGTCATAATGACCTCCTATATGCTTGAGTAAATCACTTTATAGTAAGATTTATCTTATCTTCTCTCAGCAATTATAACACTTTTTTGATACAATGTAAGAGATTACAAATTGAAGGAGATTTTCATGACACGATATCAAGACGATTTTTACGAAGCTGTCAATGGCGAATGGGCTAAAACAGCGGTTATCCCTGCTGACAAACCCCGTACAGGTGGATTTTCAGACCTAGCAGATGAGATTGAAGAGTTAATGTTGACGACGACAGACCAATGGTTGGAAGGAAAAGATGTACCAGATGACCCAATCTTGGCAAATTTTGTCAAATTGCACCGCATGACTGCCGACTATGATAAGCGTGAAGAAGTTGGTGTGGCACCAGTTCTTCCTTTGATTGAAGAATACAAGGCGTTAGGCTCATTTACCGAATTTGCTAATAAAATTGCCGACTATGAGATGGCAGGCAAACCAAATCTCTTCCCGTTTGGTGTGGCACCAGACTTCATGAATGCCCAGCTTAATGTCCTTTGGGCAGAAGCACCAAGCATCATCTTGCCAGACACAACCTACTATGAAGAGGGCAATGAAAAAGGGCAAGAATTACTTGCTACATGGCGTAAATCAGAAGAAGAGCTTCTTGCAAAATTCGGCTTCTTAGCAGAAGAAATCAAAGACTACTTGGATAAAATCCTTGAACTGGATGCCAAATTGGCTAAGTACGTTTTGTCCCGTGAAGAATCTTCAGAGTATGTTAAACTCTACCACCCGTACAAGTGGGAAGATTTCACAAAATTAGCACCAGAATTGCCATTGGATGCTATCTTCAAACAAATCTTAGGACAAGTGCCAGACCAAGTTATCGTTCCTGAAGAACGTTTCTGGACGGATTTTGCGGCAGACTATTATTCTGAAAAGAACTGGGAGCTTATCAAGGCAGACCTTATCGTCTCAGCTGCGACTAGCTTCAATAGTTATCTGACAGATGAGATCCGTGTCTTGTCTGGTGCATACGGCCGTGCTCTTTCTGGAACACCTCAAGCCATGGACAAACGTAAAGCTGCCTACTATTTGGCGCAAGGTGCTTACAGCCAAGCCCTCGGACTTTGGTATGCGGGTGAAAAATTCTCACCAGAAGCTAAGGCTGATGTGGAGGCCAAAGTGGCGACTATGATTGATGTCTATAAATCACGTTTAGAAACTGCTGATTGGTTAGCGCCAGCCACACGTGAAAAAGCCATCACAAAACTAAACGTCATCACACCACACATCGGTTATCCAGAGAAATTGCCAGAAACTTATGCTAAGAAAGTCATCGATGAAAACCTTAGCTTGGTGGAAAATGCGCAAAACTTGGCAAAAATCTCAATCGCTCATTCTTGGAGCAAGTGGAACCAGCCAGTTGACCGTAGCGAGTGGCATATGCCAGCTAACATGGTCAATGCTTACTACGACCCTCAACAAAACCAAATCGTTTTCCCAGCAGCAATCTTGCAAGCGCCATTCTATTCATTGGAGCAAAGCTCATCAGCTAACTACGGTGGTATTGGTGCGGTTATCGCCCACGAAATTTCTCACGCCTTTGATACCAACGGTGCGTCATTTGACGAACATGGAAGCCTCAATGACTGGTGGACAGAAGAAGATTATGCAGCCTTCAAAGAACGTACAGATAAGGTGGTTGACCAGTTTGACGGTCTGGACTCTTACGGTGCCAAAGTCAATGGTAAATTGACCGTGTCTGAAAACGTAGCTGACCTCGGTGGTGTAGCCTGCGCACTTGAAGCAGCAGAGCGTGAAGCAGACTTCTCAGCCCGCGATTACTTCATTAACTTTGCAACCATCTGGCGTATGAAAGCGCGTGACGAATTCATGCAAATGATGGCCAGCGTTGATGTCCATGCCCCAGGTAAATGGCGTACCAACGTCACTATCACAAACTTTGAAGAATTTCATAAAGAATTTGATGTCAAAGAAGGTGACGGCATGTGGCGTGCTCCAGAAGACCGTGTGATTATTTGGTAAATTATTTAAATGATAAATTGCAAGAATAAGTACAACATTTACTCGAACTCATCCTCTAGAGCTTCACTAGCAGTTCTGTAAGCTAAACATTTTCGTGGTCGGTGATTGATATCATATAAAGCCTTGTTCAAATCCTCATCAGAGATAGCGGCTAAATCTGTTTTCTTTGGGAAATATTCTCTTAGTAAGCCATTTGCGTTTTCATTGCTTCCTCTCTGCCAGGATGAATAGGCGTCCGCAAAGAAAAAGGAAATTCCTAAGTTCTCTACCAGAGGGTAGCAGGCAAACTCTTTTGCCCTGTCTGAAGTAAAGGTTTCAAGAGTCTCTTTTGGAAATAGATTACAAAGTTGTTCGATGGCTGAAAACATGGATTTGGCTGTTCTGTCTGGTGTCTTGAAAGCTAAGTAAAAGCGCGTTTTTCGCTCTAGGAAGGTCGCTAAACAGCCCTTGCTTTTGCCTCTGGAAGACACCACAGTATCGAGCTCCCAGTGACCAAAGGTCTCACGATTCCTGATCTCTTTAGGATGTTTGGCAATCGACATACCAATCCTAAATCTTCCACGTGTTTCTTTGGGTTGTCGAGCTTTCCCTTTACGACGAAGGACGCTTAAATCCAGATCAATCAAACCAGCATAGAACCAGTTATAGATAGTTTTGAAAGCTACCATTGGCTTTTGTTCAAGCTGATAGCGGCCACAAATCTGTCCAGTCGACCAGGAGGATTTTAAAACGTCCTCAATTTCCTTTTTCAACTTTGATGTCAAACGAGACTTCCGACCTTTTTGCTTAGCCCTGTGGTCGTACTGTTCCTGT
>ERZ1034980.320-NODE-320-length-37710-cov-446.309999_pt1 | contig 37710 bp, 33 predicted proteins | sample MGYA00520622_ERZ1034980 | MGnify/ENA primary metagenome ERZ1034980 (study PRJEB33766, sample SAMN09781791) | gut metagenome | biome: gut microbiome | host: Homo sapiens | place: Madagascar | study: EMG produced TPA metagenomics assembly of the PRJNA485056 data...
ATCATAGATACCGTAAGGGATTTTATTCTTTATTTAAAACTTTGCAACAGAACCCGGATTTGATTAAAGCTTTTGAGCTAGGCGGTGTACCATTGACTAAAGAAGAAGCTCAGGCGGTACTGACCAAAGTACAGGATAAGAACAAAGATAATGCAGAAAATAATGTGTATGAAAAAACCATCAACAACCAAGTTTTTGACGCATTCCTAAATGGCCTGATTCTCTTGGCGCGTGGTCCGCAAAAAGATAAGCCGATAGTAGATACGCCGCAAAAAAGCAAGGAAATCAAATATATCAACAATGTGTTGCTAAAAAAATTAAAAATCGCCTTGTCTATGACCACTGATGATATTTTAGACGTTTTTGCTGAGGCAGAAATCTATCCATCAAAAGGCGAAATCGGGGCATTTTTGAGAAAAGAAGGCCAACGAAATTTTAAGCCTTGCGGAGATAAATATATGCGTAATTTTCTCAAGGGGTTAGGAATTTATAATCGGAGAAAAGTATAAAGAAATTTCATGAGAAATCAAAACAATGGTTGTTTTGATGAGAGCTAGTTTTTGTATGAGATTAAAATATTATCTTAATCGAGGAGCTGGATTGGTTTTATGAATGATGAATATAAGAATGATGAAGATAAGATGCTTTTTGAAGAGATAGAGAATCGATGTAGGCTCAATTTTGAGCTTCGGGGAAAGATGTCTTTAATACAACAAAAAAAGTATTTAGCGAATAAATCAGAGTTTACTCTGGGACATGTTGAAAAATTAATCTCGGATTGGATTAGTAGTAGAAGCGAATTTACAAAAATAAAACAGCCGATTAAATTTGACATGAAAAAACTTTTGTTAAATAAGAGTGAGATAGGTAATAGAGATCAATATATTAGAGCTAAAGGGCAAGAAATAATTGATTCATTAGGTGAAATGAGGTCATACAATTATTTGTATGTAACACATAGAGCTGATGGAATGGTCATTACTGTGGGGAAATCTTCTTCTAATGATATTTTTTTAGATGGAGATCTTTTTTATCAACTCAATATAAATCACTTGTCTGGCACTGAAAATATAATTTTAAGGACGGAATATGGCAATGAAATATTTGCAAAATATGATGAGATTTTAAAAAATTATTTAGACTGGGCTTGGATAATTCCGGTTGAGTCAGGAGATGCTAAGAAACTGGAGAGATTATTGGGCGATGAACTAATTAATAAAAAAGTACCAATTTTAAATTATTATTCCCATAGACAATAAAAGACTATTTTTCATGATAATACTAGTTATAACTGTAAAAATGGAAGAAAATCTGGGAAAGAAGTTTTTAAATAAGTGTATTGTTCGATTTTAATAAATAATAAGCAATACCATCCGTCTGTGTTGCGCAACATCGTACTACAATGAATATTTTTTCACAAAAAGAAAATCATCCATCGAATGAATGGAAGGTTTTAGTATACACGAGGTTAATGCCCCCTCTTTTATAATCAGAGGAGTGAGATTTTTTCTATGAATGTTTCTATTTTCTTATTGCTAGTCTAGTTTCTCTTACGATGAAATTGGGATTCTATTCCAGTTTTTATTGATTTGCTGATAAAATAACTTGAATGGTGGATATAAACATGATAAATAAGAGAAGAATAACAAAATGAGGTTGTGAAAAGATTCTCAAATGAGTATAATAGAAAGAAAAAGGAGGAAGAATCAATGAAAATAGCAATTGCAGGCGCTGGCGCAATGGGAAGTCGCTTTGGGTTGATGCTTCACCAAAGTGGGAACGAAGTATTATTAATCGATGGCTGGGCAGAACATGTCCAACAAATCAAAGAACATGGATTACAAGCAAATTTTAATGGTAAAGAGGTAGAAGCAAAACTACCAATCGTTCTTCAATCCGAAGTAGAAAAAGAAGATCAAGTTGATCTGATTATTCTATTTACCAAAGCGATGCAGCTGGAAAAAATGCTGCAGGATATCCAATCATTAATCAAAAAAGATACAGAGGTCTTATGTCTATTAAATGGTATCGGGCATGAAGATATTATTGAGAAATTTGTACCAATGGAAAATATCTATATTGGAAATACCATGTGGACGGCAGGTCTTGAAGGTCCTGGTCAGGTCAAATTATTTGGAAGTGGTTCAGTAGAATTACAAAATTTAGGTGATGGAAAAGAAGCAGCTGCAAAAAAATTAGCAGACAAATTGTCTGAATCAGGATTAAATGCTCATTTTTCTGACAATATTCACTATTCTATTTATCGCAAAGCATGTGTGAACGGAACAATGAACGGACTATGCACAATCTTAGACGTTAATATGGCTGAGCTAGGAAAAACATCGACTGCTCATAAAATGGTGGCGACGATTGTCAATGAGTTTGCCAAAGTAGCAGCAGTAGAGAAGATTGAACTAGATGTCCCAGAAGTCATTGCACATTGTGAATCTTGTTTTGACCCGGAAACAATTGGGTTACATTATCCTTCAATGTATCAAGACTTGATTAAGAACCATCGATTAACAGAAATCGATTATATCAATGGCGCAATTTCTAGAAAAGGGAAGAAATATGGTGTTGCGACGCCTTATTGTGATTTCTTGACTGAGCTTGTCCATGCAAAAGAAGATAGTTTGAACGTAAAATAAAGGAGAGATTGAATGGAAACTTCACAAAAAATATCACCGAAAATTTTTCTGAATAAAGTCCTCGCTGGTACAGCAACAGGAATCATTATTGGATTGATTCCTAATGCAGTATTAGGTGCCATTTTAAAATATTTTAGTGCGTATCCCTTTGCGGTAACGATCGCACAGTTAGCAGTTATTTTTCAACTAGCAACACCTTTGATCATTGGTGGTTTGATTGCCTTACAATTTGGATTTGATCCGATGAGAATGATGGTTGTAGCCGGAGCTTCTTTTGTTGGTTCTGGTGTAGTCAAATTCACACCTGATTTGGGTGAAACGGGTGTTTACGTTGGTGCTGGTACAGGCGATATTATTAATACGATGCTGACAGCATCGATTGCTGTCGGGCTGATTTTACTGATTGGAAATAGTTTTGGGTCAGTGTCGATTGTGTTAACACCGATTGTTGTAGGTGTAGGTGCAGGTTTACTTGGTTTTTATTTATTCCCTTTTGTAACAGCAATTACTTCTGCAATTGGATCATTGATTAATAACTTCACTACCTTACAACCGCTGTTAATGTCTATCTTGATTGGTTGTTCCTTTGCCTTTTTGATTATCTCTCCTATTTCAACAGTAGCAATCGGAATGGCAATCCAACTAGATGGTGTTTCTGCTGGTGCGGCTGCGATGGGCGTAGCTGCAACCACTTTTGTTTTAGTAGTGAACTCTTGGAAGGTTAATAAGTCAGGTGTGACAATTGCGATTGCTTTAGGCGCTATGAAGATGATGATGCCTAATCTATTTAGAAAACCTGTGATTCTTATTCCTTGTTTAGTTAGTGCAGTGATTACAGCTATTCCTGTCGCTCTATTTTCTATTTCAGGTACGCCTGCTTCTGCTGGTTTCGGCGTGGTCGGACTTGTTGGTCCGTTGGCTTCTTTAGATGCAGGGCTAAATGGCTTTCTTGTTGTTCTTTGTTGGTTAGTCATTCCTGTTTTTGCGGCACTAATTACTCAATTTTTATGCGAGAAAGTATTTAAACTGTATGATCGAGAAGAAGTCTTCAAATTTTTAGGCTAGTAGATTTTACTAAGAAATTTTCAATCAATGGATGCGTAAGTGAGATGTCAACAACATCTGACTTACGTTTTTTTGCCTTTTTGAGTAGGAGATTGATGCTGACAACTGAACTCTTCAGTGCCATTCGATTTTTTTAAATGTAGAAGAAACTCACCTTTATGTTATTGATTGTTCAAAAGGCAACTAGAATAAAAATATGTGTTAAAATGAGAAAAAATTTGATTGTTGGATGTATCGAATAATCACTAAAAAGTAGGGGAAGAAAATGATTTTTTTGCAAAAATATGGTTTTTATTTTTTATTATTAGGTGTGATTAGTGATTTATCGACACCGTATATCCTTGGCCTTTTTTATCCCAAACTGAATCAAATGACTACCGTAATTAGTGTGTTTGGTGACGTAGATAGTCCAGTCAGACGTGCTTTCTTGGTCTGGTCAGTTGTATCTGGACTTTTTTTTGTTCTTTCGTTGCCTGCGTTGTATCACCTATTTGTTGGAACATCAAAAACACTTGCAATACTTGTTGTTGCAACAGTTGGTTTATATGGGATAGGTGATTGTATTTTTACTGGCTTATTCAGTATCAATACGAATGAAAGCTCTTGGAATCTATCGACTTGGATCCATAATATAGGTTCTGGGCTAGGCTATGCAGGATTTCTACTTTTCCCATTGTTACTTGTTCTGCTTTATCGTCAAAGTGGTCAAGGTACGCTTAGCCATTTTTATCTTGTTTTAACAGTTATTAGTTTACTAATTGCAGGTCTTTACGGATTAGCACGGATTCCGTCGATTAGTCAGTTTGCCTTCTTTAAGCAATTGGGCTTCTTTCAACGATTAAGTTTTTTCTTTAACTATTTGCCGATGATTTGTTTAAGTTTTTTTCAACTACGAAAGTAGAAAAAGCAGTGTGAAGCTGATTAAGTGGTTCTATGATATTTGGTGTTGTTACTCAAGGCGAGTAAGGACACCAAATATCATAGAACCCTTCTTTTTTTGTATAGATAAACTGCTTCTATCACTGATCATCGATGTTGTCTAACTGATGTCGCCGAATGCAAGCATTACCTTTGTCAGATTAAAAAATACTCGTTACACTTAATATAGAACGACGAAAGAAAGGATGATCTCAATGAAAAAAATGTACGAAACAGCAATGATCAATCGTGGAGGCCGTGATGGCGAAGTTGAGGCACCAAACGGAAGTATGCACATGAAGATCGACCGCCCAGGAATCCATAGTGAAGGGACAAATCCGGAACAACTTTTTGCGGCTGGATACGCATCTTGCTTCAACGGCGCGGTTCAACACATGCTGGAAGAAAATAATCTTGAGTCTGATTCTGAAGTCAAAGCACGGGTATCTTTATTTCAATTAGAAGATGGGGGCTACCAAATCGGGGTCGTTTTAGAAGTTTCTTTGCCAGGACTTGATAAGGACCAGGCAGAGAAAATCGCAGAAGAAGCCCACGTATTTTGCCCATACTCTAAAGCAACAAGAGGCAATATTGATGTGGAAGTGACTATAGTAGAATAAGGGATTCTTAATGTTACTATAAATGAGATTATGAAAGATCCTATAAAGAAACGCTAGTAAAAGAAACATGTAGTTACGGTAATTAATAGCGGTATATGGACGATTGATCGAATAGAACAAGGAGGCAAAAAAATGACACAGCGGGTAGCAATAATGATTTTAGTGTTGCTGGTCATTGGCCTCCTTGTTTACTATGTCCTAAAGTTTAAGCATTGGAAGCAGCAACGGATACATCAGGATATTGAAAAAAAGTTAAAACGGTATCCTATTGTTCAAGCAGCTTGGGAAAAGGCTGAAGCAAAACAATATAACATTCCTGGATTAACAGAAACAAGAATGGTGGTGCCGGAAACCGGCGAAAATGAGGTTTGTCAATGGATGACGCCGCAAGGGTTGGCTTTTTCTCAAGATTTTGTGTTTATTTCTGCCTACTGCTATGACCATCAGCATCATTCTATTATTCATGTACTGGATAGAGAAACAGGACAGCCGATCAAACTGCTGATTTTACCTAAACGGCCACATGTAGGGGGCTTAGTATATGATACAAAACGGGAACTTTTATGGTTGACAATCACAGGATCTGCTACTGGACGAGTAGCCGCTTTACGTTTGATCGATATATTAGCAGATACATCTGAAGAGACGGGACAGCCAATCGCTTATTGGCTGACAACTGATCTCTCAGAGATTCCACAAGCATCGTATTTGACTCAAAACAATGATCAACTGGTATCTGGCAACTTCACACTAAAAGGTGAAGGACAGTTGACTTTCTATCTATTGCCGACGATAGCTGAAATGAAAACAGCAATTCGCCGCAAAGACAAAATCCAACCAACCGTGACAATGAGCAGAAAAACATCTGATAAGATTCAAGGTGTGGCTTTTTATGGCCATTATCTCTTAGCCAGTCGTTCTTATGGTCCTTATACCTCGGAACTCTTAGTGTCCGAGCGGGACTCTCCTAGCCGGATCCTAAAACGAATCAAATTTCCACCGTATTTGGAACAAATCGTTGTTGTAGAAGATCGTCTAGCAGTATTGTTTGAAAGTGGCGCCGCAGCGTATCGCGAGAAAGCCAATCCTGTGTTAGCCAATGTTTTATTACTAGACTTAGCAACGTTGCTTCATGCAAATAAGCGTCCCAAAAAGATTGCTGCAACTAAAAAATAGTCGGACAACTCAAGATGATCACTGTTGTTCATAAAGAACGACAAGAAAAATCATCTAGCGATGTTCAACTATGGGTTTATTTAGGAAGTATTTCTACTAAGATTCAATATGGCTATACAGATTCGGCGAAAAAAAAAGGCAATGTTAAGTTTTTAAGAATCACAGATATACAAGAGGGACGTGTAAATTGGTCCAGTGTGCCTTACTGTGATATTAGTAATTCTAAACTAGTTGATTTAAGATTGGAAGAAAATGACATTTTGATAGCAAGGACAGGAGGAACTATGGGAAAAAGTTTCTTGGTTAAGGAAATAAGTGAGGAATCTGTTTTTGCTTCTTACTTGATTCGAATTAGGTTAGTTGAGAAATTATTATCAGAATACGTAGACTGCTTCTTAGACTCGCCATTATATTGGAAGTTATTAGAAAAAATTTCTTACGGAACTGGGCAACCAAATGTAAATGGTACAAATTTATCTAAACTACTTATACCATTACCACCTTTAGAAGAACAACAACGCATGACTACTAAAATAGAAATGATAAGAAGATCTATTCGTAGAATCAATTTTGAGTAAATATAACGGACCTAGCATCCATTTTATACCAGATGATGCTAGGTCTATTATTTATATTTTATGGAATTTAATTGATTTGTTCTAGTGTTTTAATATTATTACGACAGTAAAAAAATAGTTTGATTCTTCTAACATGAATGACCATCTAGAAGTGGAAATGTATAAAAGATTTATTTTATGAAGTTTTCCTAATATCATTCACTCATGATACGCAGCGCCTTATCATAAATAATGATATTTTTTCTGAGACAGGGAAAAAATAGTGAAACAGAGGAGTATAAATGAGTGAACTTAAAAAATTTTCTACATCTACTTTAGCTGAGTTGCAAAAAGATGAAAAACATCCTTACTATGTTTACTGTTTGGTTGATCCTAGAAACAACCAGACTTTTTATATTGGGAAAGGAAAAGGAAATCGTATTTTTGCCCATCGTCAAGCGGCACTGAATATGCTAAGAAAATCAGATTTACTTGAAGAAAATGAGACAGTTAGAACATTAAAAATAAAAACAATTCAAGAAATAAATGGGATGAAACTGAAAATATCGAGCTATATACTTAGCTATGGCTTAACGGAGAGTGAAGCTTATGCAAGCGAAAATGCATTGATCAATTATGCTCAATTGATCCAAGGTCTTTCGTTAACGAATTTAGTAAAAGGACATGGATCTAAGGCGATGTCAGTTGAAGAAATCGAAGACCGATATGGGTTTCAACCGATGTCTATAAATGAAATAGCGACGAATGAGTTGATTCTAGCAGTAAAAGTAAGAGATGCGTTCAATCTTTCTAAAGATGAGTCACAAGAATATCCAATCGATGACAGATTTCGTGATGATAATAATTTAAAATCCCGTACGCTAGGTAACTGGGTAATCGGTCGTGATAAGATACATCGGATTCGCTATGTTATAGCTGTTAATACAGGAGCAGATAATGCGGTTGTTGCAGCATATAAAGTTTCTTCTCAATATTCTGAATCGAAGAAATTTGAAAATGGTCGAACACGCTATGCGTTTCAGGCATTATCGAATAGAGAAGATACTTTGCGAGAACTTAATTTATATAAACGATCTTTACCAGATATCAAATTTGGTAGTGGGAGTGCAATTGCATATATTAACAATTAGAACGATGATTATTATAATCATTTCCAATGGTATTTTTGGTAGTAGTTACCTGAAATAAATATAATTTTAAATATATATTATATCCATGAAGAGAGTGGGACAATAGTCAGAAAAAATCTGATTATTGTCCCATTTTTTGATTTTAAGGTACACAAAAATCAAAAAAATTTGTATGATTATAAATCCGTTTTTTACTCATATTCCAACATCTTAATAAATGTTTTTTACGTTTTTTTGAAAGAAAGTACGTTACTTAATGAAATTTGGCACGATAAAGTCTATCAATGGATGTCTAGAGATAGGGATCTATTTTTTGTTGGTTTCGGCTTATTTCAAGGGGCTACTGCTTAAACAGCGCTTTAGAGTGAATGATAAGATTGAGGTTCCAAATAAATCTTTAAATAAAAATAACGATATTTTGAATCATCAACTCGATGAAGCCTTTTCATGTCTATGTTATAGGTTATTAAATGACAAAACTAGTTGTTTTTTGATAAAATCACATACGTTATAAATTGAAATCTGTCAGTTGTTTAGAAGGGAGAAGGGATCAATGAAACCATCTATTCGTCAATGGATAGCTTAGGATTTAATAATGGATCTTGAGGTAACTAACTCATATGTTGAAAATAATCACACCTTTTCATTATTCAAAAGATGAAAAAAATAATGAATGAGTGAGAGAATAGAAAAAATATTTTCTTGCTGATTAGGTATAGTGTATTTCATGTTAGTTAAGAAAAATAAGTATGTCATAAACATAACTAGCAAGCTCTTTTAATATGAAATGATAAAAATGAGAGTGATTCACCCAATGAATAATCACTGAGTCATTTCAAATAGAGTAACGTATGAAAGGAGAAATAAAAATTGTTATGAGATTCAATTGAAAAATCATTTTGTTTGTTCTGCTAATAGCTATTGCAAGCACTTATTCCTTTATCTTTTTTAATAATACAGAAAAGATCGCAACGACAGGAGATATTGCTTTTCATTTTTCCAGGATCAAAGGATTGGCTTCTGTATTTTCGGGTCCGATCAATTTTACTACATTCAATAGTTATGGTGGTGGGGTCAACTTTTTTTATCCTTATCTAACCCTGTTTCCAGCTGTAATCTTTTACTGGATTACCCATAATTTGATCTTAAGTTATATGTTATATGTTTGGGTACTGAATGTGTGTACAATCCTCATCACCTTCTATTACGGACGGAAATTTTTTAAACGTGTAGATGCGGCATTTTTATTTAGTTGTTTCTATACTTTTTACGGGTATCGAATGATCGATATTTACCAACGTTCAGCGATTTCAGAATCAATTGCTCTGACGATTATGCCAGTAGTCCTCTACTACACGTATAGACTTCTTTTTGAAAAGAAGAATTGTGTGATTCCTTTAGCTGTTAGTATGAGTTTGCTTATTTATACGTATGCTCTTTTTACGTTTATGAGCGTAATAGTTATTGGGCTTTTGTTTATCGGTTCACTTTTGGCTAAACGAAAAAAGAAAGAAAATGTTTTGGACTTGTTTGTTGGAATGGCAAAAGCTGTCGGCTGGACGACTCTTTTAACAGCGTATGTTTGGTACCCAATGCTGCAGCAAGTCCTGCATCAAAGCATCAATCGTCCTTTCCGCACAAACCTTCAGGAGCGGGGAGTGAACATTTTTGAAAGTTTGTTTGGTGCGATGACTAATGATTTGACGACATTTACAATGGGAACGATTGGTGTCGTGTCATTAGTCCTCCCGCTTTTCTTTTTGAAAAGATTTGAACGAAGAGAAAGAGTCATTTATTTTTGTGCAGTAGCTACGTGGTTTTTATCGACGAATGTTTTTCCATGGTTTCTTTTACAAAATACACCTATCCAACTGATTCAATTTCCTTGGAGAATCTTAGGGTTTCAAGTGCTTTTCGGATCATTGATCTTGGTGATGGTCTTTTTGAAATGCAGACCAGATCAGAAAAAAAGTATATGGTGGATTGGCGGAATCGTCCTCCTGCTTTTGACACTAACAGTAGTAACGAAAATAAATTATACGCAAAAGATCCAATCCTATAACGCTCGTCTGATTATGACAAAAAAAGAGATTAAGCATTACACGACTTCAGGGACAGGGGGACTTTATGATTATGCACCGTCTGATGCGCTGAAATACAAAAATCAGTTGAAAAAACATGAAGTAAAAGTTGGGAATGAATGGAAAAGTAGTTCTCATAAAGCGTATGATTCAAAAATCATTTATACAGTGGAAGATGCGCAAGGGCAAAAAATCACGTTACCTGTGTTTGATTATTGGGGAACCGTTGCGAAAGTAAATGGTCAAACGACTAGCATAGAAAATGATGACGGGTTAGTAGCGGTTAAAGGAAAAGAAGGAACGACTACGATTGAGGTTTCCTCTACCTATCCGCCAACGATGATTCTTGCATTACTAACAAGCGTTGGAACTTTTTTATTTATCTTTATTCGATATTTACTGAGAAGAAAAAATTTAGTAAATAGTAAAATGGTGCTCTGATGAAGGGATCTAAAGTGAATGGCAGTGCAGAACAAACGTGAAATTGAATAAAGAAAATTTATAGAGTTTTCTTTTATTTTGTGGATGAATAAGTTATCTATTAGAGACACCATTTTCAGCCATTTTTGAAATAGCAACCAATGATCGTATTCCTCAACGATACCGCTAGAAACAAGGCGGGCGTTGAGGATTTTTTTGTTAATTGTATCAGTCTATTTGTTTTAGCTGTTTCTCTTGTGCCTAATGGTTTAAGTTTTGTATATTTACAGCAATTACGGAGAATATCTGAACAAAGAGTTAGATGTATTTGATACTAGTCATAATTGATAAATGAGGGATTGCGTTTTTCCGTGTCTCTTTATAGTTGATCAGTATTTTCTATGGCAAACTACTCCTTAGAAATCTACATAAACCTTTTTTTGAGTATCTGATTCTGATTTCGTAACAGTTAAACCAATTTTCTAGTTTGCAGATGAGGGATTGGTTAGAAATAATTTTTCAAATTTTCGGCATAATCTCAAGTTTGGTTTGTTAGAATGAGTGAAACAATCAAGGAGGAGTTTTATTAATGAAAAAGGGGATATTGTTGGCTGTGGGGTTGTTGTTTGTACTAGCTGGTTGCGGAACGGATCAGGCAAAAGATGTTTCAAGTAAATCGACAGACACTATTGTTACAAAAACAAGTAAGACAGGTTCAACAACGACGAAAGAATCTGATAAGACTGAATTATCCAGCTCATCAGAAACAAAGGTAAAAACAGAGTCCACGGCGACGAGTACATCAGAGTCAACTCAAACTACAACGGCTGAGTCTGCGACACCAAGTAGTCAGCCAGTTGAAAAAAATAGTTGGGATGCGAGTAAGGCGACTGAATTAGCTACGTTTATGTCAACTTGGGGTCAGGAAATGGGACAACAGTATAGAAGCTACAATGATCATGTGAATGCTAATTATTATGGATTGCAAGTACCACAATACATTTTTGATGGGCAATGGTCTATGGTGATTGATCAAACACCGGTTACCGTAGAATGGTCAGAAAATGGCAGAGGACAAGCGGGATTTGAATTAGTGGCGATCTACTCTGATATCGATCATCCAAAACCGTCTGGAGCTCATTTGTATTTCTTTGGTTTCCAACAAAATCAACCTAAGGTAATGGTGACTCAGCAAAATCAAGGAAACCCAAACAATTATTTGTATTTCAAAGAGACTGAGAATAATGAATTGAAGAACGGTTTCGAGCGGATTGTGAATAGCTAGAAGAGACGTCCTTCCAAACTTAGAAAGAAAATTTCTTGGAAAAGAAGTTGTGAAAGCATTGGTTAGCTCCGATAATAAGAAGAAAAAATTTTTAGAAACAGCTTCTCGTGTTTTTGAAAAATTTAGGCTTATTGCAAGGAGCTGATGCTTGAACACCATGGAAAAGAGGTTGTGAAAGCATCGGTTAGCTTCGATGACAATAAGAAAGAATTTTTAGAAACAGCTCCTCATGTTTTGAAAAATTCAGGCTTATTTCAAGGAGCTGATGCTTGAACACCATTTATCTGTTTCCAGAGCAAAGAGTGAGATGGATGTCTCAGTCTTTTTTTCTGTTTCTAAAAGGATAGTTTACTAAATAAAACAGAAAAATTTATGAAAAATTCCAAGAATTACGTTATACTTATTATGATTTTTTGAAAGGAGTTACTAATGAAAACAAAGAAAAAATTGCTCTTATTTGTTATATTAATACTTATTGCGGGTCTTTATTCTGTGAATTATTTTAGGCATGCACAAATGATTTCTACGACAGGAGATATCGCATTTCATCTTTCCAGAATTAAAGGATTATCCTCTATATTATCAGGACCAATCAATTTTACGACTTTTAATAGTTATGGCAGCGGTGTGAACTATTTTTACCCCTACTTGACCCTTTTTCCATCGGTAATTTTTTATTGGATTACCAATAATTTGATCGTAAGTTATATTTTATACGTATGGGTGTTGAATGTTTGTACCATCCTATTGATGTTTTATTATGGTCAAAAATTTTTAAAGCGAGTAGATGCTGCCTTTTTATTTAGCTGTCTGTATACATTTTATAGTTATCGAACGATTGATATTTACCATCGTTCAGCGATTGCAGAAGCGATTGCACTGACGATTATGCCTGTAGTTTTGTATTATGCTTACAAAATGATCTATGAGAAAGCAACGGCTGCGATCCCGTTAGCAATCAGTATGAGTTTGCTTGTTTATACGCATGTTCTCTCTACTTTCATGTGTGCGTTTTTCATTGGAATGATGATCATAGGCAAACTGATTGTGAATAAACTAAATAAGGAAGAAACCATTCGCTTGGTGTTGGAGATGCCAAAAGCTGTGGGAATGACGATTCTTTTAACGGCCTATTTTTGGTATCCTATGTTCAAGCAAACCATGTATCAATCCATCAATCAGCCAGGAAAAACAGATCTGCAAAATCAAGCGATCAATGTATCTGATAGTTTGATTGGGGCCATGAATAATGATTTGGCCTCCTTTACAATCGGGATTATCGGGATTGTTTCTTTGATTCTTCCGCTTGTGTATTTTAAAAAGCTAACGAGCAAGGAAAAAGTGATTTACCTGATTGCAGTAGCTACTTGGTTATTATCAACTAAGCTGGTCCCATGGGCACTATTGCAAAATACACCCGTTCGATTGCTTCAATTTCCTTGGCGGATATTAGGATTTCAGGTACTTTTTGGCTCATTAATTTTATCCATTGTTTTTAATAGGATGGTATTTGGACAGAAAAAAAGAATACTTGGTATTGCAGCGATTGTTTGTTTTATGTTTGTTGTTTCGGCAGCCACTAAAGCCAATTATAATCACAAAGTGCCAACACTAGGTGACCATTTAGAGGTGAATAAAGACACTCTAGGTAGTTACATCACTGTAGGTGTTGGAGGGGTCTTTGACTATGCACCACTAGAAGCCATGAAATATAAGGAGCATGTGCAAAAGCATGAAATAAGAGTAGACAATGAATGGCAAACAGCAGCATATAAAGCTTCTGATTCCAAAATAGTCTATACAGTCAAAGGTGCTAAAGATAAAAAAATCACGTTACCCGTGTTTGATTACTGGGGAACTACAGCAAAAGTGAATGGGCAAAATACCAAGATTGAAAACAATGAAGGATTAGCAACATTTGAAGGAAAAGCAGGAACAACGGTAATTGAAGTTTCTTCTAAGTATCCCTTTACAATGATTCTTGCTTTTATTGTCAGTCTAGGAAGCTATCTTTTTGTTTTTATTCGTTTCTTGATCGGCAAATGTTTCGTTTCGAAAAAAATTGCGTAACATAAATATTCGTACTAGGAAAAAAACTGAAAGATTCGTTAACATCTAGTGAGATCACTAGGTGTTTTTTTATTCTTATTTAGTTCATGATGAATTTCATCAATGATTATTGGATAAGGCAATCTTTCAGATTCGACAGAGATCCTACGCTTATAAGCATTCTTTTTCACCCAGTCAATAGTTAATACAGAATTTGAATAGATCATTATCTAGCAGTCTTGCTTTTAATGCATTGATTAACACTTAACAAGCAGAACCCCAGATTCAACATTCATTTGTTCGTTTATTAATTTTTTTTCATAACTAAGTTATTGCTAGTCAATTTATTGTAAAGTAACGTATGAAATAAATGGACTGATAACGTAGCTTCTGAAATTGCTGTTTGAGCTAGTAGTGTAGCAATGAGGGATTTCAGCGTTAGATTGTTGCTAACAGAAGATGAATGGGGTGGGGGAACATGAAGAAACATTATTTGGCTTGTTTGTTGTGTCTGTTCTTTTTATTTGCTTTGCCAGTACAGGGCTTTGCAGTAGCGGGTGGACATGGAGGTGGCTCAACGAGAAGCGGTGGATCTGGCGGAAGTTTTGGTGGTAGTTCGGTCGGACATCATTTTTATGACGATCGGCCAATTATCGGAAGATCACGAGGGTATTATCGATCAAGTTCATACGGTGACGTAGAGGACTATGTATTAATGGGGGCGTCTGTTGGTGGTTTTGCGGCGTTTGCTTTATTTAAAAGGAAGAAAGAACAGCACAGTGTGACCAGAGAGCTATTTTCTCGTATGCCTGGGAAAAAGAAAGCGAAGAAAAGATTGCTTTCAGAGATCGAAACCAGCTTCTTTGCGATTCAAAACGCTTGGGAACATGAAAAAATGGAAAAAGCCTCGCGCTATTATACGAAAAAATTATTTTTGGAGCATCAACAAGTCTTACAAAAGAATCAAGCAGAAGGTATTAAAAATCATACTAAAAAAATCGTACTGCAACAGTTGGGGAACTATCGTCAAATAGAGGAAGACAGTTTCTCGATCTGAATTGATTTTAGTTGCTATGATTATACGATTGATCGAAAAAATAACCTGCTCTTATCAGGGTACAAGCATCAGCGACAATATTTTTCTCAGATCTGGTATTTCAATTATTCAGACAAAGAACAAAAATGGCAGGTAGATTATATTCAACCGATTTCATTGGGGTAAGGTAACGGTAGGAATGATTAGTGGATACTGAGTTTATTGATAACAAAGCATAAATCAAAAAATGGCATAGAGGGGGGAGCCGTGATCAGAATGAATCTGGTCGGCTCTCTTTTTTTGTGGGAATGTTTTTCTTTTTTAGTGAAGTACGGGGATATTCACAGGAATGTTAGCCAGCTGATGATATGAGCCTAACTATCAGGATTCGTTTTTCAACAGAACTGGTGGAGTAACTAAGAGGAGTATACCCTATAATAGCTAAAAGAGAACCTCACGTTAATTAATTTCCGCTACCTAGGAAAAAAGTAAGTTTGAAAGCGCATACCTCGGTAGCTAAACTAAACGTGTAAGAAAAAAAGGGGAGATGGTAAAGATGGCAAAAAATATTTTGTTGATTTGTGGTTCGGGTGCTTCTAGTGGATTTATGGCGGCTGCTATTCGAAAAGCAGCGAAAAAAAGAGGGGAAGAAGTAACTGTGAAAGCGGCTAGTGAGTCGCAATTGGATGAACGGATCAATGAGATCAATTATCTGTTGATTGGTCCGCATTTGTCTTATATGTTGGCAGATCTCAAAGCACAAATTGAAGGAAAGAACGTGAAAGTAGCAGTCATTCCACAAGCAACCTATGGCACTTTAAATGGAGATAAGGCACTAGATCTGATTTTAAGTATGGAGGGCTAACGAATGATGAATAAAATTATGGACTTCATGACGAACAAATTTGCGCCAAAAGTAAATAAAATTGTCAAGAATCCTTGGGTCTCGGCGATCCAAGATTCGATCATGGCGGCTTTACCGTTAGTTTTTGTTGGTTCTTTAGTTACAGTGGTTTCTCTGCTAAAAAATATTTTTGCAGGTTTACCTGATTTTTCAATGATTAGTAATTTTTCTTTTGGGATGTTTGGTTTGATTGTTTCTTTTTTGATTCTTTATTATCTCATGGAAAAAAAGGGAAACAGCGGTCAAAAGCTGATTTCAGGTGCTACCGGATTAGTGTTATTCATGATGTTACTATTTCCCACAGTATCTGCTGAAGGAAATGCTACGTTTATTCTTTCTCGGTTTGGCGCTACAGGCATGTTTCTTGCGATTATTTCTGGTCTTTTTGTTGCCTGTGTGATGAATTTTGCTGCTAAAAGATCATTTTTCGATGAAGATACACCGATCCCTGATTTCGTGGTGGGGTGGTTTAATAGTTTATTGCCGATTACGTTTATCTTGATCGTTGGTTGGTTTATCACGGTACAAATGAATGTTGATTTCTTTGAAGTGGTCGTTTGGGCATTCAGTCCATTGGCAAAAATCGTGCAATCTTACCCAGGTTTTGTCTTATCCGTTTTTATCCCAGTCTTTTTATATACGTTCGGTATTTCAGGTTGGGTGATGATGCCGGCTATCTATCCTGTATATATGGCTGGATTAGCTGCTAATGCTGAGGCTGTTGCAAATGGTGGACAAGCAATGAACATTGCTACTCAAGAAACTTGTTATGCTTTTTCATCAATGGGTGGTGTGGGGACTACCTTGGCCTTGTCTGTGATGATGTAGCTGCTAAGTAAATCAGCACAATTAAAAGCGATTGGTAAAGCGGTCTTTATTCCTTCGATCTTTAATATTAATGAACCGTTGGTTTTTGGGGCACCGATTGCTTTTAATCCTTACTTGATGATTCCTATGTGGATCAACGCACTGATCGTACCAACGATTTCTTATGTTGTGATGAATATGGGCTTCGTGAATATTCCTAGTCAATCATTCTTGTTGTGGTACATGCCATATCCATTTACATCTTATTTAGCCACTCAAGATTTCCGTGCGGTCATCGTCTGTCTGTTGATCTTTGTTATCACATGGTTTATCTTCTTACCATTTTTTAAAGCATATGATAGTTCATTATTAAAACAAGAAAAAATTGCTGAAGAACAAGAAGCGGCGCAAGCAAAAGCAATGCAAGCTTCAACGGCTCAATAATTGGAGGTAGTAGTATGTCACAACAGTTTGTGGAAGAAACAGATAGCCTAAACGAATTATCGATGAATATTTTGATCCATGCAGGTAATGCTCGTGAATTACTGGTAAAAGGTCTGAATGCACTGGAGGAAATGGCGTTCGATGAAGCAGAAGAATTGATTCAATCGGCACATAAAGAAGTGGTGATTGCTCACGGCTTGCAAACAGATACGTTACAAATGGAAGCTTCAGGAGAGCAGATCCGCTATTCTACGTTGTTCTGTCATGCGCAAGATACGTTGATGACAGCACAAAGTGAGACATTGATTGGTGAACATATGGTTCGGTTATTTCGGAACTTTTCAAAAAAATTAACTAAATAGGAGGTATTTCATGTTTAAAGAATACAAAATGCCAAAAGATTTTCTTTGGGGAGGGGCGATTGCTGCCAACCAAGCAGAAGGGGCTTATCAAGTTGATGGTAAGGGCATCAGCCTCGCTGATTTACATGTTTTCCATGCGGATAAAACAAATGCAGAAATTGCGGAAGAGCAACATAAAGGAATGTCTTTGGCTCAGTTGAAGGCGAATATGACAGATGAACAAGGCTATTATCCTAAACGCCATGGGATCGATTTTTATCATACCTATCCTGAAGATTTAGCGCTATTAGCAGAGATGGGCTTTAAAACGTTTCGGACGTCGATTGATTGGTCGAGGATTTTTCCTACGGGCGATGAAACGGAACCGAATGAAGCGGGTTTGGCTTATTATGATGCGTTGATTGATAAGATCCGTGAGTTAGGGATGGAGCCGATTATTACGATGCTTCATTATGAAACACCGGTAGACATTACTTTAAACTACGGGGGTTGGCATAATCGGAAAGTGATCGATCTATTTGTAAAATATGGAAAAACAATTTTAGATCGTTACAAAGATAAAGTGAAGTATTGGATCGTCATCAATCAGATCAACTTGATCCAATTTGAACCATTCAATTCAACTGCTATTCCTTATGATACGGTGGATCATTACGAAGAAGCTAGCTATCAAGCGATCCATAATCAGTTCGTTGCCAGTGCTAAAATCTATGAATATGGGAAAAAGCTCAACCCTGAAATGCAAATTGGAACGATGGTTGCAGATTGCACCGCCTATCCATTTTCTTGCGATCCAGATGATATCATTTTGGCTTTACGTCGTAATCGGATGGAGTATTTCTATACAGATGTGCAATTTCGAGGGGAATATCCTCAGTATGCGTTGAATTATTTTGCTGAAAATAATATCTATCTCGAGATCACTGAAGAAGACAAAGCCATTTTACAAGCGAATACGATGGATTATCTGGCTATTTCTTATTATTATTCGCAAATGGTCGACTCCAAGAAAAACGATATGAACCCTGCATCGGTGACACCTAACCCGAACTTGAAAGCTAATCCATGGGGGTGGGCAGTGGATCCTAAAGGGTTGTATCATTCACTGTCGCAATATTGGGATCGTTATGGTAAAGCGATTATTATTGCAGAAAATGGCTTTGGAATGTACGACCAGTTGGAAAACGGCAAGATTCATGATGATTATCGGATCGATTATCTGGCTAGTCACATTGAAGAAATGAAACGTGCGATGTATGATGGAGTCAATGTGATTGCTTATTGTGCATGGGGGCCAATTGACATTATCAGCTGTTCATCTGCTCAAATGGAAAAACGTTATGGATTTATCTATGTGGATCTGGATAATGAAGGAAAAGGTAGTGGTGATCGGATCAAAAAAGATAGTTTTTACTGGTACAAAAATGTGATTGAATCGAATGGAGAAAATTTGTAAAGTCGCCAGTTTAAAGAATAGGTGTGATGCGAGACATGGATTTCGTATCCACCTTTTTTTGAGATAGTGTGGCAAATCAATGGATAGCAACACATGTGTGGGGGAGATAGAAAGTGGCAACGAAAAGGCAAAGAGAGATTATCGCATATCTTGCAAAACGACAGCAGCATTGGGTCACTGCGACGGAACTAGCAACATTTTGTAACTGTACGACTCGAACCATTCGTAATCAAATCACAAAGATCAATGAGACGGAGCAACAAATTATTTCTAGTAATCAAGGGTATCGGATCAAACAACCTACCCAGGATAATCAAGTGATCCAAGCAACGAATGACCGGCAATCACAGTTGTTTCTGACGTTGTTAAAAAGCAATCATGGCATTGATCTCTATGATCTGGCAGACACGATGTTTCTCTCTGAGTCAACGTTAAAAAATGACATCCAGCTTTTGCGTAACGAGATTCAAAACAAACAATTGAAATTAACGATCAAAGCCAATCAAATTTATTTAGAAGGATCAGAAAGTGATAAAAGGCGTTACATGATTTCGCTATTGTATGAGGAAGGCGATTATCAGGAAAAACTAAAGTATCATGTCCAAGATATGATTGGCACGCTTTCGCTTATTGATCTAGAGCGAACCATCCATGATGTCTTGGCTTCACACAAAATCAAAATCAATCGTTATTCGATGAACAATATTGTGCTTCATTTTGCGATTAGTATTGAACGGATTCGCCAAGGAAATGATCTGAAAAGCGTGAAGGACTTTCCATTAAGAAATGATGCAACGGAATTTCAATTGTGTGTGGAGATTACTGAACTTCTTTCAAATACTTATCACATTCATTTTTCTGATGCTGAAGTCAAACAGTTATCCTTACTTTTTATTGGATTACAAAATGAATATCTTACGAATCGCAAAGAGCTATCCTTGTCCAAAATTGTTGAAGCTCGAGTGATCGAAACACTAAATGAAGTTTTAGAGAAAGTCAAAGAAACCTATTTGATTGATTTACAAGATGAAGCTCTTTTCAATAAATTAGCTATCCATCTGCAAAATCTTTATGACCGCTCTCAATATGAACGGTTCACTCGGAATAGCAGCCTTTTAGATATTAAAACAGCCTATCCGTTAACGTATGACATTGCGGTTTACTTGTCGATGTTGGTACAGGAAAAATTAGCGATTTGGTTTAATGAGGATGAGATTTCTTTTATCGCTTTACACATCGGGGCTTACTTAGAAAGCAAAAAAGAAAAAAGACCAAAGTTGCGAGTGCTAGTTGATCACAACAATTACCATGATTTTGAAGAAACAAACGTTCAAAATATTCGTAGTATGCTAGGGGAAGATGTGGAGATCGTGGCGGTTGATCATCATGAGGTAAGCGTACAAGAAAATGACGTGTATGTCTCTTCTGACCGTGACAGAGTGACTGAAATCAATGGCGCAGTATATGTCCATCCTATTTTGACACGTAAAGATTTTGCAAAGATCCAAAAACGGGTGACTGCCAAGCGAAAAAGTAATTGGCGAAAACAGATGTTTCATTTGATTGATCGGTTTATTATTGAAGATCTCTATTTTAATCAATTTGATCCGACCGATCAGACACCTAAAATGATTCGGGAAAAATTGTTTGATCGATTGTTAGTGACAGGGTATGTGGAGGAAGAATTTTCCCAGAGGATGGAAAAACGAGAAGCGATGTCATCGACCAGTTTCCCATCAGGTATCGCAGTACCCCACTCGCTGGAACAACAGGCGAAAAAAAGTGCCCTTTCGATTATGACCTTGCAAGAAACCCTAAAATGGGACGAATATCCTGTTCAAATCGTAGCTTTAGTTGCCATCTCACAAGATGAAGCCAAAGAATTTAATGATTTTTTTGAAATGTTTATCGAAATCGTTTCTGATCCGATCAATGTGCGATTGTTAGCGGGTGCAGAAAATTTTACAGAATTCATCTTAAAAATGAAAATGTTGGTCGAAACGGAAGAATGATCCGTGAATGTTGAGGGCGTTGGTTTTATTCTTGTATGAGAGGAACGCTCGCTTTTGTCTTAGGGATCACTGCTAATCGATCATTGTCAAAGTAGCCGAAAGCTTTCTAGTGATTTTTGGTTACTTTGTTTTTTTGTGCTTGCAGTGATGGAAGGAAGTAATTTAAAACATCTTTCTGCTAACTTCCAATTGAACGGAGAAGTTTAGGATTGCCCGTTTTTCTCTTAGGCAAGCTGATTTCACGTAAAGTGGTGGAAAAAGAAGAGCAACCTATAGAATAAAATTGTGTAATAAATCTTAGATAGGTATAATGTAAGGCAAAAGGGAGGAATAAAACATGAAAATTGCAATTGCAGGAGCTGGAGCGATGGGAAGTCGTTTCGGTCTGATGTTACATCAAGGTGGAAACGAAGTACTATTGATCGACGGTTGGGCAGATCATGTTCAACAAATCAAAGAGCATGGGTTAAAAGCAGATTTTAATGGCGAAGAAGTAGTTGAGAAGTTACCAGTCGTTCTTCAATCAGAAGTAGGCGAAGAAGATCAGGTAGATTTGATCATTTTATTTACTAAAGCGATGCAATTAGAAAAAATGCTAACAGATATCCGTCCATTGATCAAAGAAGAAACGGAAGTATTATGCTTATTGAATGGTATCGGACATGAAGATATCATTGAAAAATTTGTTCCAATGGCAAACATTTATATTGGTAACACCATGTGGACGGCGGGCTTAGAAGGACCTGGAAAAGTCAAACTGTTTGGAAGTGGTTCAATTGAGCTGCAAAATCTTGGAGAAGGCAAAGAAGAACAAGCGAAAGCACTAGCTGAAAAATTATCAGAATCAGGCTTACATGCGAAATTCTCTGATAACATCCATTATTCCATTTACCGTAAAGCTTGTGTGAATGGCACGATGAATGGGTTATGCACGATTTTGGATGTGAACATGGCAGGGTTAGGTCAAACTTCGACTGCGCATAAGATGGTGGAAACGATTGTTCGTGAATTTGCGGCAGTGGCAGAAGCTGAAAATATCCACTTAGATATCCCAGAAGTGATCGCTCATTGTGAATCTTGTTTCGATCCAGAAACGATCGGATTACATTATCCATCCATGTATCAAGATTTGATCAAGAATCACCGCTTGACGGAAATCGACTACATCAACGGTGCGGTTTCAAGAAAAGGGAAGAAATATGGTATTGCAACACCTTATTGTGACTTCTTAACAGAATTGATCCATGCGAAAGAAGATAGCTTGCAGGTAAAATAAAGGGGGATAATTGATGGAACAGACACAAAGCATGTCACCAAAGATTTTTCTGAACAAAGTACTAGCTGGTACAGCAACGGGGATTATCATCGGATTGATTCCTAACGCAGTATTAGGGGCGATTTTAAGATACTTTAGTGGTTCTTCTTTTGCGATGGCTGTTGCTCAAATGGCGGTCATCTTCCAATTAGCGACACCGTTGATTATCGGTGGATTGATAGCTTTGCAATTTGGTTTTGCACCGATGAAGATGATGGTGGTGGCTGGTGCCGCATTTGTCGGGTCAGGGGTGGTGAAGTTTACTCCTGAGCTTGGTGAAACAGGTGTGTATGTTGGTGCTGGCACAGGCGATATCATCAATACGATGATCACTGCTTCTATCGCAGTTGGGTTGATTTATCTGATTGGTGAACGGTTTGGTTCGGTAGCGATTGTGTTGACTCCGATCGTTGTTGGTGTCGGCGCAGGGGTGATCGGGTTTTATCTCTATCCTTATGTGGCAGATATTACCTCAGCTATCGGGACGGTCATCAATAACTTCACGACACTACAACCTTTACTGATGTCGATCTTGATTGGCTGTTCTTTTGCCTTCTTGATCATTTCACCGATTTCCACCGTAGCAATCGGAGTGGCGATCCAACTAGATGGTGTTTCAGCAGGAGCGGCAGCAATGGGTGTCGCAGCAACGACTTTCGTTTTGATCGTGAACTCGTGGAAAGTCAATAAATCAGGAGTGACGATCGCCATTACGTTAGGAGCGATGAAGATGATGATGCCTAATCTGTTTCGCAGACCGGTTATTCTCGTTCCTTGTCTGATCAGTGCAGTGATTACAGCTATTCCAGTTGCTTTGTTGTCTATTTCAGGAACCCCTGCCTCGGCTGGTTTTGGGATCGTTGGTTTAGTTGGTCCTTTAGCTTCTTTAGATGCAGGTCTAAATCCGGCTCTTGTTGTTTTGAGCTGGTTAGTCGTCCCAGTTGCGGCAGCATTGTTCACTCAGTTTTTATGTGAGAAAGTATTGAAACTATATGATCGAGCAGATGTGTTTGAATTCTTAGGCTAGTGAAACGGCTGATTTTTTGGCTGAGTCTGCTCCTTTGATAGTGAGACAAATCATGTCAAATAAAAAAAGCTTGAATTTTTAATTCCTTTTTTCGAAGGAGATTAAAAGTTCAGGCTTTTTTAATATAAAAAACGAAATTTTTTGTGGATATAGATCAGTGTAGGTATTTTTTTGCTTCTTAGTAGCATTATTTAGTAATATTGATAGTATTTATTTTTCATTAAGCGGTATAATGTTTTTGAATATAATGGAGGGGCGTAATATGGAGATAATGCAAGCGGGTATCAGAGTTCCAAAAAACCAATTGGTAGAAAAAGTGAAGGAATTACATTTTTCAGAAAAGATTGTTAAACATTTAAATGGGGCAATAGTGACGAGTGGTACCGTCATGGAAATTATAAATAAAGGAGAATACGTATTAGATATTCCACCGGAAATATTAAAGGGACTAAAAAATGGAACGTATCGTTTTGTCTCTGGGAAAGATGGAGTATATGCACAGATTGCTGATAAAAAAAGTGGCGAATTTGTTAAAAATTTGACATTAAAAAATGGAACAAGCGTTTGTTCAGCTTTAGGTCCTGCGGCAATAGTAGTAGGAGTCATGTTAGAACTTAAAAAAATCGAAGACAAATTAGATGATCTTAATTTGAAAATAGACGAAGTAATCAAAAATTTTGAAAATGATCGTTACGCAGGTGTAGTTTCTGCTAAAGAGAAATATGAACAATCAGTGTTAATAAAAGATCCTCAAATAAAAAAACAGTTATTAGTTAATGTGCTAAATGATATCACTACTGTGAAATATCAATTGTTAAAACAGTTAGAAGGAAAGGTAATCAGTTACCGAAAAAACCGTATGAAATTTGGTGATAAAGAAAAGTCAGCAAATGATATTTTGCAAAATATTTTATTTATAAATGAGAGTTTTAATATCCAAGTAAATTGCCTTTCAGATTTAGATGAATATGTTGCTTTGAACTATAGCTTAAATCTCCATAAAAAAGATTTGGAAAGCATTTTGACTAGAGAAATGGCGTTAAAATTAGATGAGTATTTTCAAAAATCAACCAATCCAATAACAGAAGCAATTGATGATATTCATACGTTGATTCATACTATCTCTGATATGATCGAAGCGGATCCTGAGTATATTTTAGGTGGATATGTAACGGACTAATGGGGGGAAAGCAATGTATAAATGTACAAATTGTGGACGAGAAATATCTGAACCTAAAAAACTATGTGCATATTGTAAAAAAGAAAAAAATAGGATAACGAATGTGAGTAAACGAGCGTTAAAAAAGACAGTAGAATTTACGAATGAAAAGACAGAAGTAATCGGCAACAAGTTCTCTTCTTTGAAAATAAAACAATTGAAGTCATCAATAAAAATAAATACAAGCATGAAAGAAACAGGTACTAAAGTCAAAACAGAGGTCACTGATACACTAGCCAAAGTTACTGAACAACTAGTAAAAAAAGGAAATAGCCAAAAGAAAAAAAATAAAAAATAATCTTATCGAAAAATTCATTCTAAATCTATCAAAACACCTTCTTTGAGACTAAGAAATTCAAAGAAGGTGTTTTGTCTTATAGAATAACCAAATAAGTCAGCTTGTTTATTTGGTCAAAGAAAAAGGGAAGTCTTCAGCGTCGTGTTTTGTAGGATTAGGAACAATCCCCAACTGATAAGCAATCGTGCCACCAGTCAACAAGTCTTCATGTGTAAAGAAGAGTTTGCGATAGCTAGTTTCATTTCTTGTGATCTCATGGATAAATTGTTGTTGTGGGTGATTAGGGCTTGTTTCGATTATTAAATGTTCACCATTAGACAACGTAAGCACAGCTTTGTCGATTAAAGGCATCCCGATGACATATTCACTTGTTCCTGGCGTGACAGGATAAAAGCCTAAACTATTAAAGATATACCAACCTGCCATGCTCCCATTGTCTTCATCTCCTGGATAACCGGTCGGGGTATCATCAAATGTTTGTGTCAGCAATTGTTTGATCAATGGTTGTGCCATTTCGGGTTTACCAATATAACTGAATAAATAAGGATAGTGGAAGCTTGGTTGATTGGAGATGGCAACTTGTCCAAACTCGATCGCTGCCATTTCACTCATTTCATGGATCTCAAAACCATAACCGCCAACTTCAAAAGTCGGTGCTTGGTTACATAATTCAATCAGTTTTTCTTCAAATTGATCTGGTCCACCGTGAGCATTGATCAAACCAGCAAAATCATGGTAAACAGCAAAACTACTTTGCCAAGCGCTACCTTCTGCATAATCCTGACCCCAACGTGTGGAAGAAAACGGAGTACGGAATCTTCCTTCGGGATCTTTGGAACGCATGAAGCCAGTTTCCGGATCAAAGACATTTTGATAATTGAAAGATTGCTTTTGATAGTGTTGTGCGGTTGCTGCTTCATTCAAACCGGTGGCTACTTGGCTGATACAAAAGTCACTATAAGCGTAATCAAGGGTGTGGTTGATTGATTCGTGGTAAGTATTTGGTACATAACCATATTTTAGATAATCAGTCGTTCCTTGACGTCCGTAATTTTGTTTTTCACTTTGGATCGTAGCACCTTTTTTCATTGCTTTGAGAAATTCAGCCATTAAATCTTTACGGATTCCCTTAACCGAGGCATCAGCGATCACTGCATCAATCAATGTTCCTGGCATGAGTCCACGCTCATCTGGCGAAAGCCATTTTGGTAAAAAGCCAGTTTCACGATAGCTGTTCAAAAAGCCTTCAAGCATCTCTTCATATTTTTCGACAGCAATCAAAGAGTAAAGTGGATACACTGTTTTATAAGTATCCCAAAAACCATTATTGGTATAAAGTACACCTGGTTTTACACTTCGACTAGTGGTATCATAATGGATTTTTTGTCCGGTCGAGTCGATTTCATAGAACGTTTGTGGGAATAAAAATACACGGTAGAGATTGTGGTAAAACGTCCGTAACTGTTGCGGATCATGATGCTCGACTTTGATTCGGTCAAAATAGTTTTGCCATTGTTGTGAACTATTCAGCAAATAGTCATCAGGTGTTTGATGTAACTCTTGTTCTAGATTAAATAAAGCTTGTTCAGAACTGATGAAGGAAGTACCGAAACGAATGACTTGTTTTTTTACGTCGCCAAAATAAATCGGAATCGACCCAGCGTCATCGGCTGCTAACTGTGACAATTCCTTTGATTGGATTGGCTGTTCAAAATGTAAGACAAAATAGAACGTAAAATCAGGATCTTCGGCGCCTGCAAAATGAGTGACTTGTCCTTCAATCGTATAGGGATCTTTTAGAACTAATTGATGTTTACCAGGAAACGACAAAAGTAAACCGCTCTCATTTTTGTAGTAATCAATGGTTAGGACACCACCGTACATGCTAGGGATCAACGTGGAGCGAATACCATCACGTAATTGGTTGATCGTTAAATGAGTTGGACAGAATGTGCTTTCTTCTGGACGATACGAACTTTGTGCATGGAACAGGGTATTTTCAGGTAATAACCCATTGATCGGAGTGAAGACAAAATAGCTGAAGTCACCCATCCATGGACTTGGCTGATGAGTCAAACGGTAGCCTTGGAAGGTGTGATCGTCAGGATGGAACCACCAGCTACCTTTTTGATCAGTTGTCTGTGGGGCAAAGTAATTCATCCCAAAAGGAACACCAGTATAAGGCTGGCAGTTCCCATTTGAGAAGTTCGCTTGATTGGCTGTACCGTGACGAGTATCAATATGTTGAATGTTCATGTTAAATCTCCTTTGTTGAGTGTCGTTTAATAAATGAGACTGGTTGGCTCGTATCTTCGGGAATGTTATTTGTTTTGAGCCAAGTGATCAAAGCATTTCCTGCAAGTTCCCCTAGTTGGTGGAAATCTTGAGCAATCGTTGTTAATGGTGGATCAACTAAAGCGGCTGCTTGGATATCATCGAATCCAACGATCGAAAAATCATCTGGGATACGATAGCCTTGTTGTTTTAAATGATTCATCGTTTGAATAGCTACCAGATCGTTTTCGCAGACAAACGCAGTGACCTGATGTTCATTGATGTAGGTCAGTAACGTTTCAATCGTAGTGCCTTTTGCATCTAAAGTTGTATGAAACGGCAAATTGGCTTTGTCCAAAGCTTCCAGGTAACCCAAGTATCGTTGTCGGACAGATTGTGGATGCGCCTGTTCACCAAAAAGATAGGCAATCTTTTTATGCCCTTTTGAAATCAAATGAGCCGTAGCCAAAGAACCACCTTGGAAATTATCTGAAAGGACAGTTGGAAAAGGAAGTTCATAGATTTTTTTATCTAAAACAACAACTGGGAATTGTTTCAATGATAATTCAAAGAGCAGATCCAGATGTTGATCGGTCGCAAACGCATAATAAATCATTCCGTCAAATTCTTGCATGATTTCCTTCGCCGTTTTGTTTGCAAGAAAATCAACAGTCGTCATCATGACTTCTAACTGATTTTCTTGCATCACTGGATTTAGTCCTTTTGTAAAATCTCCGACAGAAAGGTCAGATAAAAAGGGAAGTAGGAACAGGATGCGACTATTTTTAATCACATCGTTTCTATTAAGATCACTAGTCGTTGCTTTGACAAAACTGCCTTTTCCTCTGACACGATAAATCAGACCTAATTGTTCTAATTCAGTTAATGCACGTTTAGAAGTGATTCGACTCACTTGATACTTGGCGGACAATTCCTTTTCGGTAGGTATCTGGCTGTCAACAGGTAACGATCCATCAGCAATTGCTTGTTGTAAGTCATGAAAGATTTGTTGGTATAGTGGTTGATTCATAAAAGCACCTTCTTATAAGATATATCATATAAAGATCATAGCATAAAACCACTAAAAGTAAATAAGAAAAATCTCATTTTGAAAGCGTAGACAATTGCAAAGCGACGAGGTATAATCCTCTTATGATATATCAATAAAGAAAAGAGGAAAATAAATGGCATATAAAGATATACCAAAGTCAGTTCAACAGTTTATGGATGAAATTACTGCAAAATGTGGGGAAGAGCATGCAGATTGGGCAACGAATTTCTCTGCTGCCTTTGCTAATACATTGTTAACGACAGTCAAAAGACATGAAGACGGGACGACTTTCTTATTAACTGGTGATATTCCAGCGATGTGGTTGCGTGACTCCACCGCTCAAGTCCGTCCATATTTAGTCATTGCAAAAGAAGATGAAGACTTAGCTTCGATGATTAGTGGGCTTGTCAAAAAACAATTTGAATATATCAACATCGATCCATATGCAAACGCATTCAATGAAGAAGCAAATGGAGCGGGGCATCAAAGTGACCATACTGAAATGAATGATTGGATCTGGGAGCGTAAATATGAAATCGATTCCTTATGTTATCCTATCCAATTAGCTTACTTATTATATAAGAACACTGGTCGAACGGACCAATTGAATGATTCGTTTGTTGAAGGAATCAAAAAAGCCTTACATGTCTTCAAAACCGAACAAGATCACAATCAATCTCCTTATACTTTCGAAAGAGATACGACGAGGAAAGAAGATACCTTAGTCAACGACGGGCGTGGAAGTACAGTTGCACCAACTGGAATGACTTGGTCTGGTTTTCGTCCAAGCGATGATGCGTGTCAATATGGCTACCTCGTTCCTTCAAATATGTTTGCTGTAGTAGTGCTGGGTTATATTGAAGAAATCTTTACGAACATTCTCACGGAAGAAACAAGTAGTAAAGCAATCCTTGAAGAAGCCAAACGTTTAAAAGAAGATATCCAAAAAGGAATCGAAGACCATGCGTTGACTAAAAACCAACAAGGAGAAACCATCTATGCTTATGAAGTTGATGGATTAGGAAACGCTTCTATTATGGATGACAGTAATGTACCTAATTTGATTGCTGCTCCGTATTTAGGTTACTGTTCTACCACAGATGAACAATATTTGGCAACGAGAAAAACGTTACTAAGTAAAGAGAACCCTTACTTCTATGAAGGGAAATATGCAAAAGGGATCGGATCATCTCACACTCCAGAAAATTACATCTGGCCGATTGCATTAGCGATGGAAGGGATGACCACTGAAGATAAAGAAGAGAAAAAGCGGATTTTAGATTTATTAGTTGCGACAGATGCTGGTACACATTTGATGCACGAGGGGTTTGATGTCGATGATCCAAACAACTACACCAGAGAATGGTTCTCTTGGGCGAACATGATGTTTTGTGAATTAGTGATGGATTACTTTGATATTCGAGTAGCGAAATAGGAGGAATAAAATGAAAAAGAAAGTATATATCATTTCACACAGTCATTGGGATCGTGAATGGTACATGGCTTATGAACAGCATCATATGCGTTTAGTCGAATTGATGGATGATCTTTTGGAATTATTTGAAACCGATCCAGATTTCAATAGTTTCCATTTAGATGGACAAACGATTATCTTAGATGATTATTTACAAGTACGTCCAGAAAAGAAAGAAGCGGTGCAACGAGCAATTGATGCGGGTAAATTAAGGATCGGTCCTTTTTATATTTTACAAGATGATTTCTTGATCAGTTCAGAAGCGAATGTCCGTAATATGTTGATTGGAATGGAAGAAAGTAAGAAGTGGGGAACGCCTGTGATGCTCGGTTATTTCCCGGATACTTTTGGAAATATGGGGCAAACACCACAAATGATGAAACAAGCAGGACTTTCAGCTGCTGCTTTTGGACGAGGCGTAAAACCAATTGGCTTTGATAATCAAGTCTTGGAAGCAGAAAATTATTCTTCTCAATATTCTGAAATGTGGTGGAAAGGACCAGATAGCACAGAAATCTTTGGGTTACTGTTTGCCAATTGGTACAGTAATGGAAATGAGATCCCGGCTGAAAAAGAGAAAGCAAGAGCCTTTTGGGACCAAAAGCTGGCAGATGCAGAGCAATACGCATCAACCGATCATCTGTTGATGATGAATGGAGTGGATCATCAACCGGTTCAAAAGGATGTAACAGCAGCAATCAAATTAGCGAATGAATTATATCCAGAGTATGAATTTATCCATTCCAATTTTGTCGATTATCTTGCAGCGGTGCAAAAGGACTTGCCAGAAGAACTTGGTTCCGTTGAGGGAGAGTTGACCAGTCAGGAAACAGATGGCTGGTATACGTTAGCGAATACTGCTTCAGCACGTGTCTATTTAAAACAATGGAATACTAAAGTTCAAAGACAAATTGAAAATATTGCTGAGCCATTAGCAACGATGGCTTATGAAGTTACTGGTAAATACCCCCATGATCAATTAGATTATGCGTGGAAAACGTTGATGCAAAATCATCCACATGACAGTATTTGCGGGTGTTCGGTTGATTCTGTCCATCGAGAAATGATGACACGTTTTGAAAAAGCAGATGAAGTAGGGAAGTATTTAGCAGAAGAAGCGATCAAACAACTTGCCCAAGCGATCGACACTAGCAGCTTACCAGCAAAAAGCTATCCTTTCTTAGTTATGAACACGGCTGGATCAGCAAAGACTGGTGAAGCAGAAATAACGATTGAGTTAGAAAGAAAATGTTTTGCAGAAGGAATACCTGAGAAATTATATGAAGAATTAGAAAAGCAACCACCAAAAAGCTATCATGTAGAAACATCCAATGGTGAAGAAGTCCCTGCATCACTATCAGAAACATTTGTGACGTTTGATTATGATCTGCCAAAAGATCGGTTTAGGATTCCTTACATGGCGAGAAAAATCACGGTCACTTTACCAGTGAGCGAAATGCCAGCTTTTTCTTGGAACACGTATGTATTAATAGAAGGAAAAGCTAAAGAAGAAAAAGAGACGATGATCCAAAACGATGGACGAGTATTAGAAAATCAACAAGTTCGGCTAGAGATCAAATCGAATGGCACCTTGACGTTGAAAGACAAATCAACGGGCAAACAACTAGATGAATTATTGACATTCGAAGATGTTGGGGATATTGGAAATGAATATATCTTCAAACAGCCTGAAAATGACCAACCTATTTTATCAAAGGAAATTGATCAAAGTACCGTAGAAGTCGTAACTGATACGAGTGAATTAGCACAAGTAAAAGTTACCCAGGAATTATTGATCCCAGTAGCTGCGGATGAACGTTTAGCAAAAGAACAACAGATGGTCATTGAGTTTCGTCACCGTAAAGCAGGTCGTTCAAAAGAAAAGCGTGTGTTAGAAGTAACAACTGTTATCACTTTAAGAAAAGACAGCAAAAAAATCGACTTTGAAACAAAAGTGAATAATCAAATGGATGATCATCGCTTACGTGTGTTGTTCCCAACAAAGTTACATGTGAAACAACATCAAGCTGATAATATTTTTGAAGTGGTTACCCGTCCCAATGATGTATCAAGTAGTTGGGAAAATCCAACAAATCCACAGCATCAACAGGCGTTCGTTCATTTAGAAGGAAACGATTATGGCGTAACAGTTGGCAATTATGGATTAAATGAATATGAAGTGATCGATGACAGTGTGATTGCGGTGACTTTACTACGTTGTGTAGGGGAATTAGGAGATTGGGGATATTTTCCAACACCAGAAGCCCAATGTCATGGGGTACATTGCTTTAACTACAGTATCGAAGTGCATCAGCCAGAAGAAAAATTTGCTAGTTACCATCATGCTTATAGCGCACAGATTCCTTTTTCTACCACGCAAATGGCGATTCAAACAGGAACCTTGCCAGCTGAAAACAGCTATTTAACTTGCGAAGGGGAAACGTTTGCAATTACTGCTTTGAAACGAAGTAAATTTAGTGATGAAGTAGTGGTGCGTGGGTTTAATCTGTCCGGTCTTGATTCACCATTACAAATCACTAAAAATGGGAAACAAGGGGAATTATTGAATCTGCTAGAAGAAACAGTTGAGCAAACGATTGCTCCGACCGTTAGACCTTATGAAATTCGGACAATCGGATTCGAGGAGGAATAAGCAATGTATGGTGGAATAGAAGCAGGGGGAACAAAATTCATCTGTGCCGTTTCAAATGAAGGCGTTATCGTAGAAAGAGTAAGTATTCCTACAACTACACCTGAAGAAACACTAAAGCAAGTATTTGATTTTTTTGATCAATATGAACTAGAGGCGTTAGGGATCGGTTCGTTTGGTCCGATCGGTATTGATAAAAATGCCGATAATTATGGGTATGTTTTGGCAACACCTAAACCTGGATGGGGAAACTACAATTTTTTAGGCAGCATCCAAGAACGTTACGGGATTCCGATGGCTTGGACGACAGATGTGAATGCAGCAGCTTACGGCGAATTGCTAAAAGGAGCCGCACAAGGGAAAAAGAGTTGTATTTATTTGACTGTCGGTACAGGGATCGGTGCCGGTGTGGTCCTTGAAGGAGATATTTTTTCTGGACTTGCCCACCCAGAAATGGGGCATATATGGGTAAAACGTCATCCAGAGGATACCTATGAAGGAACATGTCCTTACCACAAAGATTGTTTGGAGGGGTTAGCGGCTGGACCTTCAATTGAGGCACGAACTGGAATCAAAGGCCAAGAACTTCCTCAAGATCATCCAATATGGGACATCCAAGCCTATTATATTGCTCAAGCATTGATCAATTATACGTTGACGTTAGCTCCTGAAAAAATCATTTTAGGTGGCGGAGTGATGAATCAAGACCATTTGTTGCATAAAATTCGACAACAATTCGTTGAGTTAATGGGTGGGTACATGGAAACGCCACAAGTAGATGAGTACATTGTACGCTGGGGTCTGCCGAATGAGAGTGGAATTATTGGCAGCTTGCTTTTAGCAGAAAAAGAACATGGTAAGCAATAAGGTGTATATATTCTATATATAGTAATAAAAAACGGCTAGAGGTGTATCCCTAGCCGTTTTTTGATTGTGATCAGTAGTGGATCGCTCCTCACAATAGTGTCTTTACCATAAACCAGGGAGGGCTTTTGCTACAATGGTTTCTTGCGTGAAAGGATGAGACATGTGTAATTCTAACGCATGGAGCATGAGACGGTTCGCAGGCCATGTTTGGTAAAGTGGATCCCCGACGATGGGATGACCAATGTGAGAGAGATGGACCCTGATTTGATGGGTACGTCCGGTTTCCAAGACACAGTAAACCTGAGTCTGACCATTCAATACTTGATCAACGGAAACATGTGTGAGAGCCGTTTGACCTTTATAAGGATCTACCACCCGTTTTCTGCGATCGTGCCGATCACGACCGATTTTATCTTTTAAAATCAAATCCTCTTTGATTGTTCCCCAGACAAGTGCTTGGTATCGTCGATAAATCTTCTTTTGTTCCAACATTCTGCCTAGGATAGGTAAAACAAAGGGATTTTTAGCAAATAAAATTGCACCACTTGTTTCTTTGTCCAATCGATGCACGACATAAGGGCGTTGCTCTTTTTTCTTTAAATACGCAGCTAAGTGATTCAATAAAGTATCATTTTCGGTTGGTTCATTCGGATGAGTTTTCATGCCGGCGGGTTTATTGACAATGAGTAAATGATCGTCTTCATATAATGGTTGGACAAAGGAAGCTTTACCCAATTGGACTTCTTGGTATTGATAATCAGTTTCTTCAAAACGTAACGTAATATGATCACCAGCGTGGACTTCAAAATGAAACAAGGCAGGTTCTTGATTGATCCACACATTTTTTCTTATACGTAAAAAGTGGCGGACTTTTCTTGGAACGAGCCATTCTTGTTCTAATAATTCTCGAATGGTGGTTGTTGGCTGAGTGTCAGGTAACGTGATCGTGATTTCCATAAAAATACTCCTTTTAGCAAAAATGCAGCTCTATTGTACCATTTTTAAAACTTATTTAAGAAAAAAGTGACTAATTTCTGATACTTCTTATGCTAAACTATCGTCAAAACTTAAAAAAACAGTTTGCCTACATCTCAAGCAGGAAGAATGAAGAACGTACCTGTGGTAGAATAAGGCGATTCAATCAAATAGACAGGAGAAGAATAAATGGATTTTCAAAGCATTTTAAGTAAAATAAAAGCTGCTTTGATCAGTTTTTGGCATTGGATTAAACCTTATTTAGGGCGATTCCATCGATGGCGAAAACGTATATGGAAAAAGTATCATATCAATAAACTGATCCTATTGATTGGCTTGATCTGTGTATTGATCGTCAGTATCTATCTTTTTATTTTAGCAAAACAGGCAAATGTCTCCACATTAAAATCGGGGCTAAGTCAGTCTACCGTTATCTATGATAAAAAGAATGAAGAAGCAGGCACCCTTTATGCTCAAAAAGGGACTTATGTGGAATTGAATGCAATCTCTCCAGATATCCAAAATGCGGTTATCTCAACTGAAGATCGCAATTTTTATCAGCATCATGGATTTGATATCAAAGGGATCGCTCGGGCAGCAGTTCGGATGGTCCTTTCAGGTGGCACTTCTGGTGGAGGTGGGAGTACAATTACCCAACAATTAGCTAAAAATGCTTATTTGACACTTGATCAAACTTTTGACCGTAAAGCAAAAGAATTATTTTTAGCCATTGAAATTGAAAAGAAATACAGCAAAGAAGAGATTTTGACCATGTATCTCAACAATGCTTATTTTGGAAATGGGGTATGGGGCGTACAAGATGCTTCAAGGAAATACTTTGGGGTAGATGCTAATCAGGTTAATTTAGCAGAAGCGGCAACGTTAGCTGGGATGCTTAAAGGTCCGGGTATCTATAATCCGATCGATCATCCAGAAAATGCAAACAATCGAAAAAATACCGTATTGAGTGTCATGGAAGAAAACGGCAAGATCACGAAACAACAATACCAAACGGAAAGCAAAGTGGATATCAAACAATACGTGAAAGATACGTATGATAATTCGGAATCAGGCTATCGCTATCCTTATTACTTTGATGCCGTGATTGATGAAGCAGTCAATGATTATGGTTTAGATGAAGAAGATGTGATGAACAAAGGATACAAAATCTATACATCACTTGATCAAAATTATCAAAAACAATTAGAAACAACGTATCAAAACAATGCACTATTTCCGGCAAATGCTGCGGATGGGGCGATGGTTCAATCCGCATCAGTCGCATTAGATCCTAAAACTGGTGGAGTTGAGGCGCTGGTAGGGCGACGTGGGGAACATGTTTTCCGAGGATTTAGTTTTGCAACACAAATGAAACGTTCTCCTGGCTCAACGATCAAACCATTGAGTGTGTATGCACCAGCGTTAGAAGCGGGATACACCCCAGCAAGTATTTTGAAAGATGAACCATTATCTTATTATAAAGCTCATAATTACGACGGAACGTACCGTGGTGAAGTACCGATGTATCAGGCGGTTGCTGAAAGTTTGAATCTTCCTGCTGTATGGTTGCTTCATGAAATCGGTCTTCAAAAAGGTTATGATAAAGCAGAAGAATTTGGATTGCCTCTATCGAAATCAGATAAGTATTATGGTTTAGCATTAGGTGGTTTAGCTAAGGGAGTTTCGCCGTTAACGATGGCTGGAGCTTACAGTGCATTTGCTAACGCTGGTAAAATGTACAAACCACATCTGATTACTAAAATCGTGGATTCAACGGGTGCAGTAATTGTTGATAAGACCAATGAAAAACCTAAACAAGTCATTTCAGAAGAAACAGCTAATCAAATGACTTCAATGCTGCTTGGGACTTTTTCTAATGGGACGGCCGTTGCAGCTAAACCGGCTGGTTACACAGTCGCAGGGAAAACAGGAACGACTGAAACCAATTTTGATCCTACCAAAGCTAACGATCAATGGATTGTTGGCTATACACCTAATGTCGTGATTTCAACTTGGATGGGATATGAAGAGTCTAGTGAATTGCATTATTTAGCAGGAACAAGTGGGAATGTGGTTGGTAAAGTCTTCAAATCGGCCGCAGAAGGCATTCTTCCTTATACCGAGCAAAAGCCTTTCCCAGTAGCAGATGCATATGCGACTGGCGGAAAAGTAGTCCCTGCTGATCAAGTCAATAATAATACGCAAACCAATGAGAACTCAGAACAATGGAAAGAAAATCTGAATAAATACGGGGAACAAGCTAAAGATGGGCTGAAAAATATCGGTGATATGGTAAAAGAAGGCGTAAGAGGTTTAGGTGAAGCTGCGAAAGATCTCTGGCGGAAATATCAAGGACAGTAATCCTATGAAAAACGATAAACAAATGGTACAATAAAACTAAACGATCTATAGAAAAGAGGCTAACTATGTCAAATATTTATGATAGCGCAAATCAAATCGAACGCGAGATTCGCGAATTGCAAGAATTCAAAGCTTTAGAAGAAGCCTATGCAAAAGTTAAAGCAAATGAAGAAGCACATCGTCTATTCAAAGATTTCCAAGCGATGCAAATCGAATTGCAAGAAAAACAAATGAGCGGGCAAGAATTTAGCGATGAAGATGCAATGAAAGCGCAAGAAATGGCAATGAAAATTCAATCAGAAGAAGTGATCAATGATTTGATGCAAAAAGAACAACAATTTAGCACGATCATCAATGACTTGAATCGCATCATCATGACACCAGTTAGAGATTTATACAGCGAATAATTAACGTTGTAGAAAATAATTTAGCCAGAACAAGCAAAAGCAACGTAAAACAAAATTGTTTTGCGTTGCTTTTTTAGTATGAAGAAATCAGACGGGGATAACTCATAGAAAATTAGCTTATTTTTCATTGTTTAATAAATAATTATTGTTAACCTAGCTATAATAGCTGATTTTGTCTATTATAGAAGCGTAGAAATGTCTATTCAAGTAGTGAATTTCTCTCATATAAAGCAAGGAGGTGGAGCGATGAAACACAAAAAATTTTCTTGGAAAGATTTTTGGGAAATCAGTGGCTCGTATCTTTTCACGATTATTTTGCTACCCGCATTTTATTCTTTAACTACAAATCAGCCATTAACAAATGTTTTTAGCGACCAATATCTGATCGATATTCTTCTCTTGTTTCTTTTTGTGATCTTGCCATTAGCTATTTATAAAGGTGTGCGGTATCGAAAATAAGATATGAGAGATATTTGATGATTGAGCATGAAAATAGCTAGCCATTGCAGTAATCGTCTGAAGTACCGATGAGTCTAAATAAGAAGATAGGCAACTAAAGTAGGTTAGACCAATAGAGAGAAATAAAGTAAGGTGCTGCTAAAATTAATTTTTAGCTTGACCATTCTTTTTTTTAATGGTAAAGTAATTGACGTTGCTGAAAAAGAGAAAAAGATCGTGAAATTTATTTAGAAAAATTCATTGACATTTACTTTTTAAGGTGATAAGATAACTAAGTCGTTAAAAAGCGACAGCTTACGAAGCTTGATTCTATCGAAAAAAACTTCAAAAAAGTTGTTGACA
>ERZ1034980.321-NODE-321-length-37642-cov-9.137202_pt1 | contig 37642 bp, 43 predicted proteins | sample MGYA00520622_ERZ1034980 | MGnify/ENA primary metagenome ERZ1034980 (study PRJEB33766, sample SAMN09781791) | gut metagenome | biome: gut microbiome | host: Homo sapiens | place: Madagascar | study: EMG produced TPA metagenomics assembly of the PRJNA485056 data set...
CTACGCTATTGCATGGCCATTTATGTATGAGCCGCAAAGCACTGCCGGGCGACTAATACAAATTTTGTTTATATGGGCACTTATTTTCACAATTCCAATACTGATAGTAAAATTTATTTCTTACTTAAAAAGGAAAACAAAAAAAACCGAAGTAAAACCACTAAAAATAGAACAAGAATTACGGGCAAAATTTCCTTTGTTAGAAAATTATTTTAATGATGTTTTTAAGTGGTTACGCAAAGAAGTAAAAAACAAACACGAGGCACTTACGGCCGCGGCCAAAACAAAAGGCGTTTTGCCCGAGAATATGCCTTACGTGCTTTTGTTTTTTCAAGTTACCGAGCAATTAAAATTAGGAGAGTGGTACGTCCACCGCGGTATGCTCAATATGCAAGGCGAGGATATGTACGCTCTTTGGAAATATCTATTAGAAAAGTTAGAACAATATAAATACTTCCCGGCAGAGGACTTCGCGCAAAGGCGCAAAGAAATGGCCGAGTGGATAAAAACAAATGGCTGAGAAAATTTCCAGTTTCAAACGCCCCGGCCGTCTGGGCCAAAGATACCGCAAGCAAATAAATGGCAGGCGGTACGAGATTTTTTTGACTGGCAACCGGGAGCAACGGGAACACGACTATAAAATTTGGGTAGAAAAATTGGAACGGGAAAACAAGTCCCGCCGAGTGGACGGCTCTAAAACGTGGGCCTTTTTTACGAGTGCCTTTCTTAAAGCCCTGCGTACCGAAAAGGACGCCAAAACAGGCAAGCCCACTTGGCGCACCCGCACCATTGCCGAATACTCCTACGCTTTGGCCCACTTTGAAAAAATTGCCAAGCCACACTATGTGCGGGATTTAACCTTTGAAGATATAGCCTTGTTCCGCCGTACCAAGGCGGCCGAAGCCCAACGCAACGGGGACGATAATTACGGGGTCAATAAAGATATGGGTTGCCTTTTGCGCGCCTTTGACTGGGGAATGGTGGAGGGGTATATCCCGTATATAGACCTTACCCCACTACGCAATTCGCCCAAAAAGACCAGCGCGCCTGTGGTGCGCGTACTTACCACGTGGGAACTTGCTATGCTCTTAAAGTACAGCAGTCCTCAAATGCGCGTGGCCGTTCGTATGGGCTTTGAGGGGAACTTGCGCCCGGAAGAAATGTACAACTTTTTAATAGAAAAGTTGGACCCCGCCACAGGCATTGCGTGGATTAGCCATAACGCGGAAAACAAAAACCGCGGCATCCGCGCGTGGACGGTCAAAAGAGACAAAGAGCGCCCGGTTTATTTCACGCCGGACACCGTGGCGGACATTTTATCCTTGCATGCCAAAACATATCTACTTACCAACGAAAACGGCCACCCGCTGGATGACAGCACTTTTTCCAAGCATTGGAACAAAAACTTAAAAAACGTCAACGAAATGATTTTGCGTAAAGAAGAAAACGGCCATAAGATAGTGTGCACGTATAAGTCTTTGCGTAAAACGCATACGTCGTATATGATACAGGCCGGCGCGGCGGAAATAGACGTATCAAAATACGTTTCGCATGCGGACAAAAAGACCACCGAGCGCCATTATATTGACAAAGAAACCCTGCGCAAGGCGGATGCAAAGGCCCGTTTGGAGCATTTAGAGCGGATGAAATCGTTTGTTCTCAAACTGCCCCAAATGGTGCAAAAATAGTGTCCCCCACTTTTGTCCGAGTGTCCCCCACTTGATTTTTAGGTATTCTGCCCCCACTTTTGCCCCCACTTTGTCTTTGTTTTAGTTTAACTTTGTTTAATTTTGTTTACTACTCTTTACTATGTTTTCCGTCGTAAAAGTCAACAAAAAACCCCGACCTCGTCGGGGTTTATGGTTGTATAGTAAAACGGAGATGGAGGCCGTAATAATACCGACGGTAACGCCCCCATTTTTGCCCCCATATTAAGAGCATTTACACCTCGGTTTTACATGCTCAACATCATACACTTTTCGCATAGCATACTCCTCTTTTTTGCCTTTGTTCCAGCCCTGCACCGGGCGCAAATACCCCACAACGCGGCTGTAAACCTCACACTTGGTTCCATGGCAGTTGGCTTGCGCTTCTTTTAGTTCGGCAATTTCTTTTAGTAGTTCTGCTTTTGTTTTCATGAGTTATCCTCTTTTTTGCATTTTTCACATGCCAACCGGCAGGGTTCCCCTGTTTTCAGGCACATGTATTCCCAAAAATAGTGGTCGTATTCCGCGTGCTTGCATTTCATAAATAAACCCCTATCAGCACACCTACGCGGCCTTGGCCTACAAATACGCCGGCGGTCGTGTTGCGCAAAAGTCCCGTAAAATCGTCTAGGCGCCTATCCGCAAACACATAAGGGGCGGCATTTTGGTCCAAGCCTACCCCGGCGCCATAGCGGTCAAAATAGGCCAAACGTGCGCCCAGTCCGGCTTTTATATCACTACCCAATAACCCCTGCACCGCAGGACGAAACGTAAAACCCGCCCGTTTTACGCGCATGGTGGCGGGGCCGGCCAGCGGTTGCACCACATTGACCGACCCCTCCGGCGGCACATATTTTACGGTGGCCTTAACAGAACCGTCCGGCTGGCGCAACTTGGCTGTAAGTTTATTAGCCTTTATAACCACTTGGGCCGCGGCGGTTTCGGGCAAAGTGTCCGTCTGCGCGGATAGTTTATCCAGTTGCCGCGCCTTGTACCAGTTGGAAAATAGTAGCCCTGCCAGTAATAGCAGGGCTAACAGTCTAGTTAGTTTTTTCATTGGTCAGGGCTTTTTCCGCGCGGCTCATAATCGCACGTTTAATTCCGTCATAGCCGATTTGTGCCAAGGCCAATACCACCAGCCCGATAAGCACAGCCATAAGCGGCGTTTTGGCCGTAATGCCTGCGCCATAAACGGCTGTGAACCCGCAGAGCATAGCCCCGGCAAATACCGCCAAGGACCACACAAAGCCCGGCACCTTGAAAAACTTTTCTACCAAGTTTTTCGTCCACTCAATTAAGCCCACGCACGCAACCGCGGCCAGGCAGATAATCATTCCTAGTTCCATTTTTCACTCCTTTTTAATTTCGGCTGCTTTACCGATATTAAATCCATTTGCCCGTTTCCATCATGCGGGCGTTTTCTACCGCTCGGCGGCCTACTTGCGCCGCCCATTTGCTGGCCAACATCTCTTTGGCGGCTTTAGTGTAGTCCCCGGCTTGGAGCGCGGCAATCATTTTTTTGAAGCCGCATAAATTCGTGAGCCCCAAGTTGTAGCACATATCCACCAACACAAAAAGGCGGGCGTCAGTTAGTTTCGGCCAAAATTGAAAAACATTTTTGACTTGTTTGAGCGCGATTTCTATATCCTGCATGAGCAGAAGTTCTGCAACTTCTTTGGAAATTCCCCGCTCCAAGTTGTGCCCGTACCCGATTGTAAGGTGTCCGGTTGGGCATTTGTACGGCAGGTATTCTAATCCTTCCCAGCGGCGGATATAGGCCGCGGCTTTTGCATTATCCATTAGTTGCCTCCGTTGTGGCGTTGTAAAATAAACCCTTTAATGGTTTTTACGTCGTCAAGGATAATATCCACCTTAACGTCGGTTTCCGTCATTTTGCGTTCGTGTTCGGCTACCATGCGCTCTAACTTATCCACGCGCGGAGGCAGACCGTAAATGGTAAAGCACCAAAAGGCCACCGCACCAATCACTCCCGCCAGCCACACCCAACCTTTTACTGTGTCTGGGTTCATAAGCCCTCCTCTTTTTTGGGTCCAGCCGGAGCGGATACCTCCGGCACCCCACGCAACGGATTCGCCAACGTTTCAATTTCCTGTGCTTTGGCCCGCACATAGTCGCTCGCGCCGGAGCCGTCCGCCAGTACCAGTTCCCGCACCGCGCGGGTTAAGCCAGTTGCTTGCTCTAAAACCTGCACTTTTTCGGCGGTTGTAGGCCCTGGAATTTCCATTACATATTCGCCGTTATGAAGAAAATAGTTTTTATCTGTTTCCACGATTTTGTCAAACGCTATACAGGGTGCGTTTTCCAATTTTTCTTTTGTGTTTGCCACTAATACGATTTTATTGTTTTGGTATCCTAAAAACATAATTATTCTGCTCCTTCTGCGTAGATAAATCTGAATACTTCTGTTGTTCCACTAGCCGAATATGATATTGGGAATACATTTCCTTTTCTAACAGGGAACAATAAACTACAATAACTTGTGTTCCAAACCTCTAAGCATTTCATTATAGAATTGGCGTATGTTCCTAGATACTGATTAGCAGTACACCTTTTTCCGACTAGAATCCACCCATTAGCAGGGGCAGTATAAGTTGCACCACTAGCACCGAGTGTTAAGTCAATATATCGGTTAGACGGCATACCTAATCCACTAGCAATGTCTTTTCCATCGGCACTTAAATTGGATAAGTCGGTGTTTGCCTTACCCGCTAACGCGCCTGTAAATTCTGCCGCCTGTGCCGTACTGGCGGGCACTGCCGCATTGAAAGCGCAGACCCACGGATAAAGTGTCGTGTGGGCGGGTTGTACCGTGTCAGAAGCACCATAGATAGCGTTTGATTTAGAAGCGTCAAACATAACGTGAGAACCATTACCATTTCCGCTTGTCCCTACCGGATTAAAAGGAGCTGTTTTATTAACTGAAAAAGCACCGCTCCAATTCCTATTCATATCAACATACGGGTCAATACTACCAGTAATATTCGGCAACCCAGCACCTTTTTGCGTAATGCCTTCTGTGCTATTTGCCATTTTGATATAGTTGGCCAGTTTGGGAAGGCGCAACGAGCCGGACACCTCGTCCGCCACATAATACGGGCACTCCCCATAAGTAGCCATGGCAGCGTCATATTCGGCCTTGGTCTTGCACAGTTCAGGGTGGCTTTTTACCCACGCGTAAAAATCGGGGTACAGCGTGGAGGCATTGGTGTAGTATTCGCCCGTCCACGCCGGCAAACAGCCGGGGTTGTCTTTGGCTAATGAGGACTGGCTCCACACTAACTGCCCGATAGTAAGGCCACGGGAATTTTGCGCGCTTTGCGCCGCGTCCTGCGCGCTGGCCGCCGCTTTGGCGGCCCAATGCCGGGAAGAATAAACTTGTTCTTCGCTCATAATGTCCTCCTAACTGTTCAGCGCGGAAACATCCACCGCTTGGTCTTCCGGCGCATTGGCCAGTTGTTTGCACAATTCGGCCAAAGCCTGTGCCTTGGTTTGGGCCGTTTGGGCGGAAGTTGCACTGCTAGACGCCGCCGTGGCACTGTTCGCCGCATTCGTAGCTGATGCGGCCGCTGCCGTTTCACTTTGCCCTGCATTGGTGGCCGAAGTAGCCGCTTGCGTAGCCTTTCCAGCCGCGGCCGTCGCACTCGCCGCCGCGCTGGTGGCGGAACTGGCCGCATCCTCAGCTTTTTCGCTTGCCGTTTGGGCGCTGGTGGCCGCCGCAGTGGCGTTGGCCGCAACATCAGCCTTGCTGCCTTCCGCTGCCGTAGCGCTTTTAGCCGCCTTGGCCGCCCAATGTTTCGCAGAATAGATAGTCGTTTCGTTTGCCATAATTTAGTTCTCCTGTGTTTCTTTTATCTCGTCTAACAAAATAGCAATATCCACCGGCACATCTTCATCCGCACCGGCTATATTGCGTGCGCACCGCGCAATTTGCAAGGTCTCGTCTTTCAAGTCGGAGGCTTGGGATAAAGCCTTTTGGGCCTCTGCCTGCGCTTTTTGAGCTGTGTCTTTCAGTTCGTTTAACTGCTCTAAAAAGCCTTCTGCACTGGTTTTTTCCTCAGCACTCACGGGGTAACAAATGGCGCGGGCCATTTGCTCTTGCGCTTCCTGGACCAAACACGTCAATTTGTCAAACCCCCTTTCCAGTTCTTCGGCGTCCAACGCGTGGCCGCTTTGCAAATCAAGTTCTTGCGTGGGGGGCGTTTGGCGCAAAAGCGTCAGCGTATATCCGTCCGCCAACGGTTCCATGCCACTTTCCAAGGTTGGATAAGTAATGCTGTCCAATGTGTCACTAAATGCAAAATTTTTTGTAATTTCGCTTTCCACTCCTTGTGGGGTGGTTAGAAATAGGCGCAGGTGGCTGCCGTCCGCCAACGGAAACGTGATCCCAAACGTACGGTTTTCGCCGTTGCCCTTGTATTGTAATTTGGTGGTTGTATTCGCTACGGTCATTTTTTGCTCCTAGTACCAGAGGGTAATTTTAATTCCGTAAGTGTCATCAGCCAAAATCGTATTGCCCTCAAATTCGCTGGCAGAAATTGCATAGTAAACGGTGGCAAAGTTTCCGCTTCGGTTCCCGTATCCAACCGCGGAGTGCAGAGGCGTGAACCATACAGTGCCGTCTGCGTTGCACAGTTCCAACGTGATAAACTTATATTCCCGGGTGCCGATATTGGTGCGGAAGTTGCCGCTTCGGGCTGCCTTGCTATAACCTCGCTCGTTATGTACCACTAGCCCGGTTAGTCCAGTGCTGCTTCCGCTTCCCGTGGCTCCCGTAAAATTAATTGTTCCGTCGGCCGCAATACTCACATTTGGGCCAGGAATTAAGGTTTTTTGTTTGCCGTCCAGGGCGGCTTTAATCACTTTGTTTTGCACTGGGTTGGTGCTCTCGCTGTCCAGGGTGCTATCTACCGTTATGCCCGTTCCACCGTTTCCGCCACCGGCGCCCGTTATGGAAATTATATCGTCCGTAATATCTACGCCCGGTCCGGCTGTTAAGACGTTTTGCTTCTTGGCAATAAGGTTGCGCAAATCATTGTGTGCTGTTTGGCTGGCATTGTGTTCATTTACGGACGAAGAAACCTCCTGCGCGGCATTTTTGGCTTGCGTAGCCGCGGTTGCCGCCGCAGTGGCCGCGCCGGCGGCCGCTTGCAGAGAAGCGGCAATTTTGCTCAAATACTCCTCGGCTGTATGTTCGTTTGTTTCACTCACCTTATAGGTCAGCGCGCGGGACATCTTTTCGCTTAGTTCCTGCAATACATACGTTAGTTTGTCAAACCCCCGTTCCAGTTCCTCGGCGTCCAATGCGTGGCCGCTTTGCAGGTCTATGTCTTGCGTAAGCGGCGTTTGGCGCAAAATGGTAATTTTGCAGTCTTTGGACAGCGTAGGCACACGGCTCCCTACCGTTGGGTACGTCAGTTGCTTTTGGGCCATATTAACGGTAAACTGCCCGTCTGCACTGGTTTCCACGCCCTCGCTGTCGGTTATCACCACCCGCAGATCCGCGGCGGATAGAATGGGGAAAGGAATCCCAAATGTGCGGTTTTTTCCGTCCACAACGTAAGTTATTTTTGTAGTGGTATTAGATACGGTCATTTTTAGTTACCTCTCTCTTTCTTAGGCCGCCGCCGATACAAATCACGCGGGCGCGGCGTGCTCCCATTGAAAACGTAGTCATACGCATTAAAAAACCACGTATTAAGTTGGTTAGGATAAGGAGCCAAATAACTGGCCGCCTTAGCCACCGTTTCGGTTGCGTCCTGGCCTTTCTTTTTGCCGCGCACGTAACCGCTTACGGCCTCAGCCGGGCGCAAAATCATTTCCTCTAACGTGCCGGAAATGGGGGTTGGCCGATAGCCAAAACTTTGCCACCCCATCGCCTTGGCCAGTAGTACGGGCAGAATATCACGCACGCCTACAAACATACCGCTCACGTTATCCACCAGGCCGCTAAACCACCATTTGAGCAGTTCGTCCGGGCTTAAATCGTCCGGCCATTTCCCGGCAAGCAGTTGGCTCACAGTGTGCCACACCAGGAGGCGGCCTCCCACAAATCCGGCGTAGCGGATAGCATCGTGCTCCTCTAACAGTAAGCCCGTTTCCCGGCTCCAACGGTTAAATTCGTTGTTCATAAACGTAGCGAACATTGTAAGGCACCGCACAATGGCGTTTCGGTTGCGCATAATCTCAGCCGCGTCGTAGCGTCGGCCGGAGCCCAGCACGCGGTTAATCAGCATATCGGCGCGGTCAATGGCTATACGGTCGGCCTCTTTTTCGTTTTTGCCCTCTTTTGTGGCCATATCAAACCACTTGTTGTAGGCGGTTACCCACATGGGAATAGCAAAGAAGTCGTCAGTTGCCACCATAGCGGCGTTGGTAAATTCCAAAAGCATACTATCCTCGCCGAAAATGTTTGCCTTGCGCAGTTGGCGCATAGTAACGTCGTAGTTCTCGCTCTTATCTTTCATCATGGGCGACTTGCTAAACACGTACGCTTGCAGTTGTTTGGCGTGTTCCATACCTAACAAACTTTGCGGGCCGTATTCGCTTAGGGCCAGGCCCACGCCTTTGAGTACGTCTTTACCCGTAAAGCCCTCCACGGCGTTGGTAAATAGCCACGGGTTGGCCAAGTTTTCAATAATCACGCTTGACTTCCCGGCCAGTACGGCAATAGTGGTATGTTTGCGTAGCCACTCCACTGTTTTATTAATTACGCCGATTCCGCTCGTTTCCTGCCCTCCTGTTGCTATCATGTTAAGGTGTGCTTTGAGTAAGCCGTACCCGTTGCGGCCGAGGTTTTTAATCAGCGTTTCGCGCATATAGTCGTTATCTAATAAGCGGCGCAAGTCCACCACAACCGGGCGAAAATACAAGTCGTGTATAACTTCGGTCATATGCCGCTCTACCAGGTTGAGGTTAAGGGCTAAGGGTTGGCGCACGTCTTTGGCACGGGCCTTTGTGTGCCCTTGCTTAGTAGTGGCCGCCCATGCCTGGTTGCTTTCTGTGTAGAGCGGTTGGGCCAAATACTCCTCGCGCTCAGCCCAGCGGCTCCCGCGCCAGTCGTATTTAATCGGGTAATATCCGCCGCGCAGTTTGGCTGTTTTTCCGTCAGCCGTCGCAATAGCAAACGACAGCGGCTCCACCTTGCCCGGTGTAAATCCCGTTAGCATTTGGTGCATTTTGCTCACTTCGCCCCACGGCTCATTGATTAAATCCCAAACGCCCTGTACAAAATCCCAGTCCTTTGCGGTGAGGTTGTTGCGTAAAAGGCGTTCTACGCTTTCTTGCGTCCACTCATTTGTAGTTCCGTCCGGGTTTTTGAGGTATCTAAAACCGACTGGCGGATTATCAAATAAGCGTTTGCGGTTTTGCTCGTTCCCCATGTTAAGGGCCATAGCAAGCAAGCGTTCTTTGGTACACTCGTCGCCCAGTTCCGGGTGGTATTTTTTGGTAGTAAAAATTTCCTGTAACTCGTCTTGCGTATAATGCTCGTCAATGAGTTTTTTATAAGCATCCTTAAACGCGCGTAAGTGTACGCTTTCCTTGTCGGCGGCCTCTTTGGTCGGCTTGCCGAAAAGGTCGTACATAAAGCCAAAATCGTGGTAGCCGTCGGCTTTGTGCAGTAGGGTATCTAACTTTGTCATGGAGTAAAAGTATTTTTCCATACCGCTAAAAAACCCGTCCTTTTCCGGCTCCACCTGGTCTTTTAGTTTTTCGCGCGTCTTTTTGGAAATGGTCTTGCTGAGGTGTTGCGATACCATAAAGGCCAAATCGTCTATCGTTTTGCGGCGGTGCATACTAAATAAGCGGTTTTCAAAATTGGCCGTGTGGCTAATGTTTTTAAGCGCATCTACCGCCTGTTGCAAACTGTCAATAGACAGCCGCCGCCACTCCAAATTACGGCTTTCGTTGGTAATCCAGTCGGGTATCATTACGCCGTCATAGCCCAAATCTTTGTAGCGTTTTACCCAGGCGGCCAAACTCTCTATTTTCATAGAGGGGTCGTAATCGTTGCGGGCGTAGCCCAGGCGGGCCAGCAAGTCGGCCATTTGCAAATAGTGCTCTTGCTTTTTAAGCAATGTGATTTTTTTGCGTTGGAAGTATTTTAAGGTTTCCTGCAAGCGGCGCAGTTGCTTACTAATACGCACGCTTTCCGCCGCGGCGGCCGCGTTAAAAAGTTCCTCCATTTTGGCTTGCGCGGCGGCCTCATAATCCTGGCGCGCTAAGGCGCGGGCGGCGCGCGTAGCGGCTCGTTTTTGTGCCGTATAGTAAGGCGAGAAACGTGCGGCCAAACGCGCGGGTTTAGAGTGCAACCACTCCCGCGCGGCTTTTTTGGCCAGGGCCTTAGTTTCTTGTGCGCGCTGTACGCTTGCGGTGCGTTTGTAATTTAAGAACAAATCCCGCTCTAAGGCCAGTACGTCAAGGGCCCGATCGTTAGAAAGTGCCTCGGCCTGTGCCCGGCGCAAGTCGCGCATATCCGAACTAAATTTGTACTTTTGCATCCGCTTTTCGGTTTCGTCATCTACGGCCTCTCTAAACGGTTTTAAGGCTACAAACTCCTCGGCCATTTGTGTAGCCGTCATCCCGTTGTTTTCAGCAAGCACTGTCCACAAAGTACGGTCGGCTTCGCTTAGCAAATTGGCGTGAAAAGCGTGCGCCAGTTCCTTAGCACTGGCCAAATTGTTAGCGTCGGTTTTGCCGTGGTCTTTGGCGTACTGGCTTTCTACAAAGTGGCTTTCCACGATGTTGGCCAGTTGGTAATCACTCCGGGCGGCAAGTTCCTTTTCCACGTTTTCATATTCGCGTTCGTAAGCGTATATTTCTTTTTGCTTATTAGTGTAATCCCACTCCTCGTGTTCCTCTTTCATAATTTGGAGCACGGCGGCGTTGTGCGCGTCCTCGCGCAGGCGTTCCAACCGGGCCACATCCTCGGCGGAAAGTCCGGGAGTTTTGGTAAATGGCTCATACGTGCGCTCACGTTCGGCGGCTACAATTTCCTCCTCGGTGGCCAACATACGGTCAAACACGCGGCGGATGTCGTCGTTTAGTTCTACGCCTAGTTGCTTTTTGACGTTTTTATACACACGGAGCATCCAGCGGCGTAGGCGGCCAAAAAGCCGCTCCATTTCCAAACTGGGGGATTTACCCTCGCGTAAATAGGCCTCAAAACTTTTCGCAAATTTCTCATGTTGTTCGCGGGTTAGTTCCTTTTGGCCCTCTTTAATATCCAGGTACTTAGCAAGCGGCTCAAAATCTTTTTTATAGTTTGCATCCGCAAGCCCGCTGTTTAGAAATCGCCAGCGTTCATTAAGCCAGTAGTGTGCCAGTTCGTGCGTTAAGGTGGAGGCGTTGGCGTCCGGCGTAAGCGTAATGGTGTTGGTCAGTTCATTAAACTTCCCGCGCATACGCCCGGCGGCCTCTTGGTAATACAGGTTAAGAATATCCACCGCTTTGTCATCAAAAATAACAAAACATTCCCCGTCCAAGTGTCCGTCGTAAGAAATACCTTTAATGCCGTGTTTGTTGAGTTCCAGCGAAGCCGCTTTTGCGTATTCGGTCCTATTAAGTATTTCAATAGGGGCAGTGCCCCCTTGGTCCGTGCCCAAATAGGCAAAGTGCCGGGCAATGGATTCATAGATTCCGCGGCCCGTCATATTGTCGCGTCCCTCTTGCGTGGTAAGTTCCGGCAAAATTTCGTTGTCCTCGGCCAAGGCCAAGACGGCATTTTTTACTTTTTCCGGCTGTTCGCTAAAGGTTTTATCCTCGTTTAACAGCACATCGTTTTCCGGGATTTCCACCTCGTAAAGTTTGCCTTTTTTGAAAGTAAACTTTTTGGGGTCTAGGCCCTCTACTATGCGCAAGAGTTCGGCGTAATGCTCGGCGGATTTTTTATTTTCCGCCGCGTATTTTTCATTGTCTTTCCAAAACTTGGCATAAAATTCGCTATCGTCTTTGAGTTTTGCTAACACGCGGGCGGCTTTGTCTTTACTGCCACGGTCATTAACATAATCCAACGCCTCGCGCATAATGCTTTTATCGCCTGGCAAGTATTCCTTTCCGTCGTAAATCAAAACGTCATCAGGGCGCGGAATACCACGCGAAAGTTTCTCTCGGTAACGTTCGGCCGTTTCTTTATTTCCGGCAAAATACAGGCCCCAGCCGTGCGCTTGCGCACCCTCGCCTGTACCGATAGCAGACAGTGCAAACTTGTCAAAAACGTGTGGCGAGCCGTGATAAACGGCCTGGAAATAAACATTTGCATCGTTTTCATCAAACGTGCCCCTGTTATAGACGGACTTTATTTGCGTGGGCTCAAATACAATTATTTCTTGCAGTTCCCCGTCATAACTTTTTACCAAATCGTCCATTTCTACAAATACACCGTCGTACCCCTGTTCTTGTAATTTTCTAGTAAACGACTCGCTTTCAAACTTGGAAAGTATGTTATGTGCGTCCTTGGATTTTATGATATACGGGTTTTGCACGCTAAGATAAACAGGCATTACGCGACCGTTTTCATTGGGTACTTGCTTAAACTTTTGCCAATCCCGCGAGTACATTGCGGCTAATTCTTGTTGCGGAGTAAAATAAAAACCTTTTCCTCTATACCCGTAGTCGGTTTGTGCGCCTATTTTTGATTTATCAAAACTGGAAAAGTCCCCCTGTTTTGTCCCGTGATACACAACAAGCGGCTTGCCATTTTCATCCACCACTTTGCTGTTCTTAAACCACTTCTTAAACGCGGCTGAGTTCGGGTCGGTTTTGGCATTTTGGGCCTTGATTTTTGGGTTTTTATTGGCTATACTAATAGTACCGTTTGGCCCACTAGGTTCCTTTGCGGAGCCGATTTCGCCGGTAGTCCGGGAGTTTTCCCGGAGAGGTAAGGCGGCCTCCCAAACGGCTTTTTTATTGCCTAATTTCCGCCGAGGCATAAGGGTTGTTACTTTATAAAAACCGTTTCCCGGCTCTAACTTAACCGCAACGGTATGGTTTAACCCTACTTTCCCCGTAAGTAGCAAAGACCCGTCATTTCCGCGCTGGATAAGTGCCAGCCGTTCCATAACCTCATCAATAAACTCAACCGGGTTATCATAGCCCAGTTTGCCTATTTGTTCCAGTCGGCTCATAGTTTCGCCTTTTTTCACAACGGACAAATGTTTGAGTAGTGAGTTATACACGCGGATTTCGCCGGGTTGGATGTTTGCGGTTTGTGCAATTTCCGGGCTAATCACGCCATGCGCCACACCTCCCCATTTGCTTTTGACAAAAGAGTTATCGGGCGCATTAGGGTCAAATTGGTTTAGCGCATTGATTTCTTGGAATAAATCCGCGTTTGCGTTTTCTTGCGCAAAATCAAAACTTCCGGCCGTAAGAGCCTCGGCGTTAATGTTATGCTCGGCCAGTACGCTTTCGCTCGGTTTCATTCCGTCCTTTACGGCCTCGCGCAGTAAAAAGTAATGTAAGTTTTTAAGCGCGCGCGTGCCGCGGTCGGGCAGTTTTTCGCCAAACTCTTTTTCAAAGAGCGTCTTAAATTGCCCGCTGTTCACGTTCAAAATTTCATTAAGGCGTTTGTTGTAGCGGTCGCGTTTGGTAAGGGGGATGTATTTACCCATTTCCTCGTTGACGGCGTTAATCAAATCCGGCACGTCGGCCGTAGTGGCCCCGGTGTCATCTAAGTTGATAAGTGAGCCATAGCCGTTTTCCTCCAAGTATTCTTGCACGGCAAGGGCGGCCTCGTAAAGTTTCATCCCGTTTTTATTATTTACCAGGCCGTAAATGTTGCTTTCCTTGCGCCGCCAGTTTTCCGTTTCCCCGGCCCAGTCGGTATTTTCCGTTGCCACGCCGCCACGTTTGAGCAAATAGTCAATAATCGGCGTAGCACCGCCTTTTTCCTGGGCTGCTAAGGTTTCCTCGTTTTGGGTGAGCGCGTCTTTGATTTTGGCGTACACTTCTTTTGCTTGGTTAAAGGCCTGTTGTTGTTCCGGCGCAAGTTGCGTTTGCACAGTCGGCAAGTTCAAGTGTTCGGCAAATTCGGCAAAGTCCTGGCCGCGTTTTTTGGCCTCCACTACCGACATGCGCGCCATCAGTTGTGCGTTGGCCTCTACTTGTTTTTGCCACTCCTCGGCCTCAATTCCGGCCGGAGGTACGGACTGGGCCAAAACATTCGTCCAGGTTTGCGTGGCGGTGTCTAATTCGTCCTGTTTAATCTGCCCCTCTTTGAGCATTTGTTCGGCTTGCTCGTTGACGATTTTGGCTACTTCCTGTTCCTCGGCGGCGAGTTCGTTTTGTGTGCGGCCCTCCGGGCTAATCTTAATATCCCGTTCTAAGGCTTCGTATATCGGCTTCCCGGTCAGTTTGCTATATAACTGGCTTTGCACGGCCCAGGAGGCGGTTTTAATTTCAATATCGCCGCCCGTGGCTTTTGCCTCGTCGTATTGCCCTGCGGCCTCTGGACCGATGGCTTGTAAAAACTCGCGCGGGTCTATATTGTTTTCCTCGGCCACGCGGTCAATAGCCGTAATAGGAATATATACATTTTCTATCGGCGTGCCGTTGGTTTGGCTGGCTAAAAAGGCGATCGCCTTATCCGGGGAGCGTTCGGTAAGTTTTAATTCTTTCACACCCTCGCCAAGTTGTTTGTATAACTGGCCTACGCTCGCGGCCTCTTTTGTGGCGCGCATGTGGCGGTGGAAATTGCCCCCAAAACCGATAAGCCCTAATGCGCCGGAGCCGACGGCTACCTCATCCATACCCTCTAAACTCTCACCCATTACACTGCTAAACGTGCGGCGTTCAAAAGGTTGTTTGCTCGCGGCTTTGGCGGCTTCCTCGGCGGTCAGTTGCACCACGTTTTGCGCATATTCCGTAGCGGTTTCGCTCGCGGTAGTAATAGCCCACTGCTTAGCGGCTTTGGCAAAAGTTTGGCGCAAAGTCAGCCCCTCAAAAGCGGCGGGGTTGCCCTCAATGATTTTAATAAGCCCCTCGGCTCCCGGCACCTTAGCAAGCGTTTTTCCCAGCGCGCCTGATAAAGATTTTCCTACAAATTTGCTCCCTATTTTCCCGGCCAGTTTCCCGGCGGGTTTTAACACGCCGCCAATAAAGATTAAATCCCCGGCCGTTTCCAGTGCGGCGTTAATATAGCCCACCGTCCGGCTTGCTTTGTCGGCAAGTTCCACGGGTACAGGGTTGCCGTTTGCGTCGCGCAAGTTACGTAAATCACCATACGCAAGCCCGCCCTCAATATCGTTGGCATACTTGGCCATCCCGGCCACATATCCGCCGCGTGCGCCCCACGTGGCCCCGGTAATAGCACCCGGCACGGCTCCGGCACCTAACCCGGCCGCTCCGACACCTGCGCCTACCGCGCCGCCTACGGCCGCGCCTCCGGCCGCTCCGGCAATAGCATCGGGCTGGCTTAGTAAAATTTGCGTGGCAAATTCCGTCGCGTGATACGGCGCACGGCTTATTACGTTCCCGGAGGGAGCGGCCAGGTCGGCTATTTCACGTTCCAGTAACAAAATTTCGTCGTCGTATTCGTTGCCGTATTTTTTGGTTTGTAAATCGTTTTGGCGTTGTCTAATGCGCAAATCGGCCAGGGTGTCTTGTTTCCAGGACTTCTTAAAAGCATTGAGCACCATTTTGAAGTTACGCTCAAAAAAGCCCATTTTCTTATATTCGTCTTGGATAAGCGGCACGGTTTCTTTATCGTTAAGGAGCGAGTACGTTTCCGGCGCGGCGTTTTGTAATACGTCCAGTTCCGCCTTACCGGGCAAGGCCTGGTGTTTTTGGAAGTCCTCAAAGTTCGCGCTGATAAATTCCGGCGCGTACCCGGTTTGTTTGCTGAGGCGTTGTACAGTGGCCTCTCTATCCGGGTTGAGTTGGCTTGCGCTTTCCAGGTTATCTGTTACGGTATGGTGTCGGCGCGAGGGCAAATTTTCCACCAGTAAGCCGCCGTAGGTTGGCCCGGCGGCCTCGGTGTCAAAGTTGGTTTGCGGTACTTGTGCGCTCGGCAAATCGTTTTTAGATAATGTCATCGTAATTCTCCTGTTCATCCGGGTTGATAAACAAATGCACCCCTCTCATAATTTGCTTTTGGGCGGCCAGTTTTTGGGCCGCGGCTCTTGCCTCTTTTTGTTGTTTCACGCTTTCGCGCAGTGCTTTGGGGCTCTTTTCGCCACGGGTGGAGTAAAAATAATCTATCGCAAAGTCCATATCCTCCGTGGTAGGCACTACTTTATTTTCAAGCATCCAGTTAATCGCGTCGTTTTCCGGCGTGCCCGCGGTAAAAAGTTTTTGGCCACCGTAGCGTTTCGTCCAGTCCTCCAAATCGGCCTCACCCCACTCAAAGGACGGATCGGCCTTTTCCTGGCGTACGGCCTGGGAAATAAGTTTTACATAGTTCCCGCCGTCCGGGTAGGAGCGCATATAGTCGCCCATGACGCGCTGTTGTTCTAAGTTCAAAGACGAGGTAGCGAGGTATTTTTCTTTGCTAAACCAGCCGCCAGTTTTTTGTAATAAACTGTTGGCGATGCTTACCATTTCCTCCGGCTTTTTTCCCTGGCTTTGCCGTTTGACTTCCAGCATAAACATAGCCCGGTCGGCCGGGTCGCTTATTTTACGTTTAGCGTCGGCCTCAATTTGTTTGAGCACAAAAGAAGTTCCCTGTTTTTCATCGGTGCTTTTGTAGCACTCTTTTACCAGGGCTTTGTAGTCGCTTGCGTTTAGGCGGCCGTTGGTAAAACTGCCACGTACTTCGTCCTCGCCGACACTTCCGTCGCTAATCCCTTTCCACAAGCGCAAGTATTCCTCCGGGTCGCTGTGTGCGGCCTGGCCGCGCGCGGAGTGTTCCTTAAAAAGCGTTTCAATAAATTTCTCTTTGGTAAATTTATCTTTGCTGTCGTTGGCGTACTGAGCGGCCAGTTTGAGGCCTTGTTCTAAGGTGCCCGCGCCGCTTACCAGTTTATCAGCGGCGGCGTAAAAGTTTTCGTCGCGTTCGCGGTTGCGTTGTTCCTTAAAACGCTTTTCGTCAGCCATGCGGGCTTGTAGGTCTTTGAGCAAATCGTCCTGTATGCTTTGCTCGTACCCAGTGGCGGCGATCACACGCTTAGCGTAGTTCAAATCCACCTCACCCGTGGCCGTGCGTACCTGGCCCGCCTCGTTCCATAGTTGCGTTTTTAGGTTGTTGACAACGGCGGTTTTCACTTGTTTAGCAAGTGCGCGGCCTGTTTTTACGTCTATTTTGTCGCGGTTGGCGGTTAATACCTCGGCGGCCTTTTCGGTTTGGTTTCTTTCCAAAAGCGTGCCTACGGCCGTGCTTACTGCCTGGCCGTTCAGTACGTACAAGTTCGCCTCCTGTACTTCGGGCGGTAAGCCGTTTTGCATCCAGTTGGCTTTTGCTTTTTCGGTCATTAAGCCGAGTTGCTCGTTCAATGTTTCCGGGTTGGCGGCCACACGTTGCATAGCGTCCTCGGTAAACGCTTTTGTCAAAAGGTCATCCGTAGCGCGTTGCTCTTTAAGTTGGTGTTGGGCCACACGGTTGTAATTGTTTTGAAAATCTTTTTCAAAGTACAAACGCAGTTCCTCGTATTCCTCCATGTTGGCGGCGGTGGCGAGGTGTTTATCCATAAGTTCTTTTTTCCGGCCGGAGTAATCCTCAGCTATACCATCCGCGTCGTTGTATTGTTTGGCTAAAAGTCCGCCGTCAATACGCTTTCCGTCCGGACCTACTTTCCCGTTCAAAATTTCGTCGTTATCTTTTTGCCAGTTTAACTGGGCCGACGTTAAGCGCAAGTTGCGGTTGCGCACTTCAAACCGCCGGGCGGAGGCCTCGCTTTCGCGGGCAATAGCGGCTACTCCCTGGGCCATATTGGCCCCGGCTTGCGCCAGTTTTTCACCAAACGCGCCGCTTACGGGTGTGGCCACCTGTGGCCGCGCCACGCTAATCTGTCCGGGGGCTACTTGGTTTTCGTATTGCGGTACTTTCATTTGGCACCTCCCCACATTCCGGCCACCATAGCGGCCGAGGATAACATAGAGGAATAAGCGTTAATGCGTCCGGCTTTTTTGGCGTATTTCCCGGCAATGCGCATTTGCTCAGCCTGTCCCTTCGCGCCTACTTTGTTAAGTTCGGCTTGCAGTTGCATTTCACCCGCACGCGCGGAGGCCGTGCGTTTGATAAAATCTATGTCCTCTTTTTCAGCGCGCAAACTGTCTAGCACCACATCTTCAAAGGACACACTACTTAAATCCGTTCCGTTGGCCGCGGCGGCTACTAATTGTTTGCCGTAGTTTTGCCGTCCGGCCCGGCGGGCCTGTTTTACCTGGAAAGCGGCGTTTTGCAAGTCGTATTTAATTTGACGGTTGCTGCTCATTTCGTCTAAGGCGGCTTGTGTTTCTACCGCGCGGGCTTGCGCGTTAAGGTTGGCTTGTTCGGCGCGGCCGGAGGTAATCGCGCTAGACGCGCTCATAATCCCGCTACCGATAGCAAGGCCCGTTCCGGCCCCGCGCCAAAATTGCGGGTTTTTATAAAACGGTGTTTTCGTTTGCGTAGCGGCCGCGCCTTTGGCGGCCGAGTTGTTGGCAGTACACATTATTAATTCCTCCGTATTTCAAACAAAATAAAGGGCTTTCCTGTTTTGGCAAATACCTTCCGGGTAAACCGAGCCCCCAAAAATTGAAGCAGCCGCTTGGCTTGCGGATACCCGTCATCCACCGCGTTGTATAGTTCCGGGTAAATATCCAAGAGTCCGTCCACCACCGTTCGGCAGGTTCTTACAAAGTCTTTTTTGGTGGTATTTATTTCGCCCGTGCCTAACAGCCACACCCGTGCCCGGCGGGACAGCAACCCGTCTGGCCGTAGGCCAAACAAACACATAGGCACCCCATTGTGCAGGGCCGTAAAGGCAAACGGGCTAACAGCCACGCTTTCTTTTACCGCCGCTTGATAATCCTTTCTTCCGGCGTGTTCCAGTTCCAATTTGTCGCCCTTACGCAGGCGCGCCGAAACAAAGCGGATGTGTTCGTTTTTGGTTCTTTCAATGGTTATCATAAATTACCCACCGTTACACACGGCACAATAGCCGTTATCATTAACGGGAGCGGGTCCCGCTGCTCCACGATCACGCTGGGCATTTGCTCATATTGCCCCGCAAAGGTGAAGCGGATGTCTTCGCTAACTAATTCTTTCCCGGTGTTATAGGCAAGTGGCTTTTCCGGGTTCCAGGTTTCCATATGGTCCGGGTCCGTGCCTACGCGGGCATTGCGGCTGTCCACCACGCAAACCAACGCCCCGGTAATGCGTTTCTTTTTTGCCAGTACGCTGCCGCTGTCTGTGGTAATATCACCGCTTAGCGTACGCAGACGCGCTGTGTAAGGCAACCCCACATGCACCACGCTGGCCGGGGCGGAAAGCGTAATTTGGCCGTTTTGTACCGTTTGGCGGGGTATTACTTGGCCGTCGGCCAAAATAGATACCTCTTTGCCCTCTAAATAATCCAGTCCGCTTACAGTAGTAGTGGGCTCGCCCCGGTAGGTGCGGCCGCAGTCCACAAAGTATTGTTCCGCCGGCTCTTTGCTGGCCAAGCGGTCGGCCATTTTTTCCACGTATCGCGTGCCGTCACGGTTGACGATTAAAAATAATTCGTCGCGCCCTTGGCCCGGTATGCAGCAAATGCTCTCCACCCGTCCGTCCGTTTCCATTTCCGTCCACGAGCAGACATTTTCCGCGTGCACATAGGTCAGGCACAGCAGTTTACCGCTTTCCATAAGCACCCACAACAGCCCGTCCGGCTCTTGCTGGTAAGCCATTTCCAAGATTTTATCGTTATCAAATAAGTGGGCGGCAATATAGCACAGGTTGTCGCCATGAAAAGCGTCGGCAGAATAATCATACGCACTGTCGCGCAATTTGGTCCGTTTGGGCAGGGCATACAGCACGCGCGAACCGATAACCGCCGGGCGCACGTTCGCGCCGCCCTCGGCCGACTGTTTGGGCATTCCGGCATCGGTGGGGGTCATCACGGCCGCGTTAGAGGCAAATACGCCACCCGCCGTAAAGGCCACCAAACTCTTCATGCTGACTAATGCATTAATGGCGTTGACACCCTCGTCTTTGAGCGTGGTGGATACTGCGTCGCTGTCCTCCAACGGCGACGACAGGGCAAAAGAGTGATTATCGCCAATGCGCGTACCCTGTACGCCGTCATTTTGGCCCCACACCAAGCGGCCGCCGTGCTGGCAAACGCTGGCGGGCCAACCGTTTTTGGTGCTCCAAGCGCCCTCGCTCCACTCGCTGGTGGCGTTAATGGTAATTTCTTTTCCGGCTTCGTAATCGTAGCCGCGCACTACAAAAGACACCAGGTATTTATCTTTCGTTTTGCCGTTGTTAATCCCCAGTGTAATACTGTTGGCTACCTGTGGGTTAATGTGTAAAATCCGCCACGTGTTGGTGCGTTCTTGTCCGCCGGCGGTAAAACATACGCTTTTGCCGCGTTCTTCACTGCGGATATTAAAGGCCTTTGTGTCGTCATAAGTCAAAAATTGGGTATCATCACCGGAAACCCCGCTGGCAATAAAAGGTTCGTCTATCCCATAGCCCAGCACGGATATGGATGTAATTACTACTGCGGCCGGAAAGGTATAGGTAAAGCCCAAACTGCCGTCCTTGGGCACTTCGGCATAGGTGTCCGTGGTGCCGTCCAAGGCGTGCCAGGCATCAGCCTGCAAACTGGTAAATGTGCCGGCGGGCGCGGTAGCAGAGGTGAATACGGGGATGCAGTCTTTGTATTCCCGGCCCGTGGAAAAATACATTTCCAAATCTTTGGTGTTATTTACCAGTTCCGCCGCCACTTTGATAGGCGAGATAAACTCGCTTATTTTGTAAAAAATATCCACTTCCTGCGCTTCGCAGTCCAGGCGCAGGTAGCAACGGCCATTGTTTACGCTCGGTTTTACCCGGATCCACCATAGCCCGGCCGGCACGGATACCACGTCATTGGCGTTAAAACTGTTTACGTCTTGGTCGGCGGCTTGGTCGTGGTACATAATACTGCTTATCGTGTGTAGGGGGAGCCAAGAGTTTTCGTCTTTGGGGTCGGCGGAGTATTGCAGTTCCACCTGTCCTCCCCATGTGCCGGTGGTTTGTACGGTCAGTTCACCGCTTACCAGCATAGCGTCTGACAAGGTGTTTTGTTGTGTGGTGTATTGTGGGGCAAAGTTTACGGCCCGCAGACGGTGTTTCAACTTCCACCACGCGCCCACATCGCCGGCCGAAAATACATCATTGGCACACGTTAAATAAAACTTGGCCAAGTTTTGGTTATACACGGCCGAGATTTTAAGTCCGTCGTCTTTGTTGGACAGTTTCATCGGCCCATACAAAAAAACATAGTCGGAAAATTTCCAATCCGTATGGCCGTAGCGTTCCAACTGTTTGGGGCGTTTGCCGTTACGGGCAAAATACATCACATCAGCGCTTTGGCAATAGTACAAATCTTTCAAGTCTGCTTCGGCCAAATCTGTTTCTACCTCATACACCAAATGGTGCTGGTCTAATAATTGGCCGTCTGAATTAAAAAAGCGGATATATCCCGCGCCCAGTTCCAGCGAGTAGGCTTGTGTCTTAGAAAATACAAACGGTAGCAAACGTGCTTTTTTGGTTTGGTAAGCGGTTTTTTGTACGGTTCGTTCTTGGTCCCATGTGGGCTGGCGCAGGACGGTCCAGGTCAAAGAGCCGTCCGTTATCGTCATGGTAGCGGGGTTGGCCTGCAAATCAAAGGACGTCGCGCTCAAGGAGGGTGTGTTTTCGTCATTTTTATAAACCGGGCAGCCCGCCTGCGGCGTTTCGGATTCAGTGTAATACACCCCTTGGGTCTGTTCATACCCGCTCATACCCCACGCGTAAAGCGTCATGGGGGCCTCATAGGTGTAGGGAGTTTTCTTAACCGTGGCCAGCATTATAGTGCCGGGCCGGTTAGCCGCGCCACCTTGCGGATAAACGTAATAGTTTACGCACTCGCGCAACCAGGTGGAAAATTTCTGCTGGTCCACCCGGTGCCACAGCCCTGGTGCGGCCACGCCGCCGTTTAGCGTGGGTTGTAAAATGTGTACAGGCATTAGCGAACCTCCACAAAGGCACTGGTCTTTTCGGGCATTTCAAACTGTTCAATTTTGTTGGTCTGCCGCGCTTCGTCCAGTTTGCTTTGGTATTTGGCCAGCATCAGTTGCGCCAGTTGGCTGTCGCCTGTTATCGGTACGGCCAGTTCCGCCGCTAAGAGCAGCGCAAAGCAGGCCACAAAAGAGGGGTCAAATACGGCCGTATTTTCCACATCCGCCACATAGCAGACCCGCGCACCGCCGTAGGGGCACGCCACCAGTTTATTGCCCTGGTTGTCATAAAAGAGGGTATAGGGGATTTGGTGGCAAGGGGGCACGTCTTTGTAAGAAATTTTCTTAACAAAAATACAGTCTGCCGGCAGGGCAAACACATACGGCAGTTTAAGGTCGGGTGTTTCCACATCGCGTGCGGCCAAATCGGCCCAGCGCAAGGCAAAAGCCCAGTCGTGGGCGCGCAGTAAATTGCGGCGGACAAAATCGTACATCAGCCGTGCCGTACGGGCGGTATTGGTCTCCTCGGCATCGTCGTGTACCAGTTTTTGCCCCAAGTTGGCCAAGGCCAAATTAATGATAGTGGTTTTAGAAATGTCGTTTGCCATAATTCCCCTGTACCCCGGCCGTTTTTGTTCCGGCCGGGGTTGTGTATTTTGCTTACAGCCCAATACCGGGGTTGTCCATTAAGAAAGCACTCATGGTCCCGGCGGTGCCTGTGCCCGTCACGGTGTATTTAATGCGGGAGTATTTTTTCATACCCACGGGCAAACACACCTTGCAGAGCACTTTGTTTTCGGTTAAACTCTCTGCCGAGTAGTCCGGCAACGTCATAACCGTTTCAGCAGACGAGAATGCCGCATCGTCCGCAGTTTCCAGCGTGGCCACCAGTTTGGTAAGTCCGGCAAATGCCGTACCGACCTGCAAGACCAGGTACAACCCGTGTACCAAGTCGCCGCCGCCCAAATCAAGGACGTTGGTGGAGTTAGCCGTGGCCGTAACGGCCTGTTCTTTGGAGTAGAATAAGGTTTCGTCTCTCATATTACGCTCCTAACTTGGCTTCGGTGTCTTTAATGGCGTCGCACAAATGCACCGGGATTTCGCTAAACCGCAAAATCGGTTTAGCATTGGGCGTATCAGGCGTGTATTGCACATTGGCCTTATTGCCCAACTGCTTGCGCAGGGCGCTTCTTACGGTGCGGTTCATATACCACACGGGGTGGCCCACATTGGTGGCTTGGATTTTTTCTTCCAAGTCCTGCATCAGGCCCACCAGGTCCACCTTGGCCAAGTCGGCGGTATTAATGTTGCAAATACGGCCGGCGTAGCGCCAGTCCTGCACGGCAATACCCAGTTTCCACTCAAAGTATTCCTTGTAGGCCGGGTATTCCTCACCCTCGGCATCGGTATGGTTGACTAAGCCGAAGTCTTTGCGTTCCAGCCCGGCTTTGGCCCCTTTGGGGAAGAACGAAAACACCTTGTCGGTGTCCCACACCACCAAGTAAATGGAGGAGTTCTTTGCCGCGCTGTTGCCGCCCGCGTTGACGATGTTGCGGCTGGACGGAACTTTGGCGGATAAACTGCCATAGTGTGCTTCCAAGCCCGGGAATTTGTCCAATTCGTCTTCGCCGCCATAAATAATGGCGTCGGCCATAGTGTTGGACATCCCGGACAAAATCGCCCGGCTCTGTCCGGAGCGCACGGCGTCCACGTGGCCGCCCTTTTCGGCGGTCAGTTTGTCAATGACGGAGTACGCGCCCAAGGTTCCAAAGCGGGCCAAAACCACTTGGCTCGTGGCTTTTTCGGGCGGAATGCCCTTATACGCCCGGCGAAACGCACCCTTGGGAATACCCGTACGCACGGCAAATTCGTGTCCGGCGTCGGAGTTGCCTTCCACCAGGGGCATATCCGCAATAATATCGTTGGTTTGGCTTAATACTTCCGCAATGGCTAACTCTTGTCCATTGGCGCCAAACTGGGCGGCATAATCGCGGAGGTTGTACATTTTATCAGCAATAACTGCCATATTTTTTACCTCTGATTATTTGGAACGGCCGTAAAGGGCTTCCGTAAACGTCAGGTCGCCGGTTGCGGTCCCGTTAGAGGACACGGACTTGTCTTCTTTTATCAGTGTCCCCGCTTTATAGAACGCTTTTACGAGCAAGGGGTGGTTCCCCAGGCCCGTTTGGTCCAACAAGGTGCGCAGTTCGTCGCCGCCAAATTGGTCAATCGCTTTGGCGCAGGTGGCCAAGACGAGGGGCAATTTGTCGCCGTGTTCCTGTTTCACCTGTTCCTGCCAGGCAGCGGCAGCCGCCGCGGCTCCGGCAGATAAGCGTTCCGCCTCAAAGTCCAAAATCGCCTGTGCGGCTTCGGGTTTGAGGTTTAAGTTTTTGGCCAAGTCTTTGTATTTGGCCATTTGTGTTTGATCCACAGCAGCCCCGTCCGGCAAGGTTAAGTCCTTGTACGGGTCCTGCGTGGCGTTTTGTCCGTCGCCGGTTTGCGTGCCGCCGTCCGGGTTGGTCCCAGCGGAGCCGGTGGCCGGTTGAGTGCCTGCCGTTTGGGCTCCCCCGAGTAAAGAGTGTTTATCGTTTCCTGCGGGTTCAGTAGCCGGAGCGGTTCCCGCCGGATTATTTTTCGGCTCATTGGCCTGCGTCGCAGGCGGCGTGGCCGGGGCCGGTTTGCCAACTGGTTCCTGTGCCGGTCCGTTTCCTGCGGGTTCAGTAGCCGGGGCGGTTCCCGCCGCACCCGCGTCCGCTGGGGTTCCGGCAGTTTCTAACTGCATACGGATAAGTTTGTATCTATTCATCTTCGTCCTCCACGTTTTTTAATTCCTTTTGGTTTTGCTTTAATTCTGCTTCGTACTCCTGCCGCATTTGCTCATAGGCTTGCGGGTCGGCACGCCGGATAACTTCCTCCATTTCATTTCCTAGCGCCCGTTTGCCACAATGGTAGGCGGTGGCCTCAGGGTCGCCCGGGACAAACGCCTCTTGGCGGTGCCCACAGGCAAGTAAGAGTTGCCACACTACCCGCCGGCCCTCTACCAAATTCAGCACGCGACGCCAGTCGCGCAACGTACGCATTTCTTTGGCCTTCGCGCGTTGCAAAAGTTGCTTATTCATTGGCTGCTCCTTGGGCAACCGCGTCCAGTGCGCTGCCCGTTCCTAAGGGGGTGTTGGCCAAGGTTTTGGCGCTCTGTACTGCCTGGGCAATTTGGGCCTGCTGGGCCATTTTCTGCGCCTGCTGGGCGCGGGCTTGGCGGGAGGTTTGCACCTCTTCCTCTGGGCGAATCATTTTCGGCGTGGCGCCAATGGCCGCCAGCCCCTCACGCAGCGCGCCGTCAAAGTCCACGTTGTCCAACACTTCGGCCTCGGCGGCGGCTTGTATTTGGGCTAGTTCTGCCGCAAATTGCGCGCCTTGGCGGATAGAGTTTAAGGCGGTAGCCTTTTGCGCTTGCGCGATCATAGAGATATAAGACACTTGTATATCCCGCCCCTGTATTTCGTCGGGCGGCGGTGGCAAAATCCCCGCGCGGGAACAAATGTTAAAGGTCCGCTCAATAAGCGGGTCCAATAGTTCATTTTTCAGGCGTTCCAATACCGGGCCCAACATCATCATTTTTTCTTGGGAGCGTTCCGCTACTTCGGTAGCAGTCATTTTGCCCGCATCTACATTGGAAATCATTAAAAACATATCCGCAAAAAACTGCTCGCTGATTCTTTGGCGTGTTTGTTCAATGCTATATTCCACGCTTTTTAGGTCCGCGGCTACCTGATAGACGGGTTTCACTGCCGCGTCGGCGTTATCGCTATACCGGGTAATCCCACCGGGAAGCAAGTTGATCTCTCCCTGCACGCGGTTAGATACCATAATGGGCGGGTCAATGCTTTTGTCCAGTGCCACCAGTTTCTTTTTCTGCATTTTTTGCAGCATTTTCACGTCGCCCAGCACCGTCCAGCCGGGGCCGCGCCCGTAGGTGTCGTTGGGGCGTTTTATTTCCCAGCGGCTGGCAATAACCGGGAAGTCCTCATACCCGCTTTTGCGCAGGAACGTCGGTTGCCCGCTCATCCAGTACACGCTGATATAGGGCATATTGTTATGGCCCAACTCGCCCGGTTTGCGGTCGCGGTTGGGGGTAATCAGGTGGCGTACCTTGTAGGTTGCACTATATTTTTTATCGTTATACTGCTGGCGGACGGTCTGCGGTACATTATCCATACCAAATTCGCCCACCAGTTGGGCTACCGTCATATAAAACTCGCGGCCGTAAGTATCAATTCTGCCGCGTTGGTCATGCGCCAACATAAATTCGCCAATGGTCAGCGGCCGGCAATGTATTACATTGTCGTAATCTTCTTCCACCAAAAACGCCCCGGTGCAGAATACGGCCATTTCTTCGTAAAAATTGCGCAGGACGGCATATAGGTTGCTTTTGGCAAACACGCGTTCAATGATTTGCTTTACGTCATGGAGCCACTCTTTAACGGCGTGGGTCTGCTGCTCGCTCGGCCCGTCCAAGGTCAGTTCAAACCAAGAGCGGCTGGGCGAAGTCAGCCCGCTCATCATCCCGGCGGACAAAATAGCCACCGCCCGGCTGGCCGTAGAATCCAATATCTTCTTGGCGTCAATTTTTTGGCCCTGCTTGCTCTTGGCGTCGTCGTCAAAACTCCCGGAGGTGGGGGCCAAATAACTGGCCAATTCCTTCCACTGCGGCACCCACAGGTCGTACTCGCCTTTCAACTGGCCAAAGATGTTGTTTGCGTCGTTAATATCCATAATTACCCCAAGGTATTGCGGGAGGCTATCCCGCTGTACAAAGCCGTGCCCGCGGTGTTGGGCGTACCCAAGGCGCCTTGGCGGCTGGTCAGCACGGTATTATTGGCCACGGCGGTGCGGCGTTTGCGTTCCGCTTCGGTGGCGGCCGTATCGGTGCGGCTGGTTTGGGCCGCGCCTTTGGCTTCTAAGAGCGCCTTTTGCTTACGCTCCGTATCTTCCTGCACTTTTTGTGCCTCGCGGGAGGCCTTGCGTTGGTCGTGCGCGTTTTTAGCACTTATCCCAATGCTGGCGGCCATGCTGGCAACTCCAAATCCAACGCTTATCGGATCACACATAATTTCTCCTAAATGACATCGTATTCGGTGCGCGCAAAGGCTGGTTTTCCGCCCTGCACGCTAAAATCTTTGGGCAGCGGCAAAATCATAGAGGCCATAACAGCCGCGTCTGCGAAGTCCGGGCTGGTGCCGGCCTCTTTACGCCACTCCCGTTTGTTTTGCAGCACCACCTGTCCCTTTTGGTTAAACTCATAGAGACGGGCACCTAATTCGCTTAAAACGCGCTCGTCTCTCAAAAACACTTTTCCGCTCAGCGCTTCGCGTGCCAGGTCAAAATACCCTTGGGTGGTTTTGGTCCCGTAAGAGCCCGTGGTGGCGGTGTTGTGGTATTCCTCAAACGCAATGTTGCGTCCAACGCACAGCGCGCGCACGTTGTCAATAATTGGTCCGCCCACGCCGTCGCCGTCCATTAAGGCCTGGTGCACGTGGTATGTGGTCAGAAGTTCGGCAATTTTCCCTTGCGTAAACACGGCATCCGTTCCGGCCCACGCTTCCACGCGCACTTCCACCAAAGAGCGGTCCGTCAAACGGTCGGCAATAAACACTACATTGTTATCTCCGCCAAACCGGGCGAGGTCAATTCCGGCCACCCGGCAGAGCGGGGGAAGTTGGGGCGGTTCTTGGCGCATTTTTTCGCCGGCCGCGCGGGAAAAAACAGAATTAAACGTTTGTGCAAATGCGTTTTCGTCGTTCTCGTATTCCTGCAAATACATCCCTAGGCCCAATTCTTGGCCGCGGGACGCAATATAATCGGCTTTAATTTGCGCCAGTTGCTCGGGGGAAAACACGCCCGCTTCGCTGGCCTTTACGTTGGAATAAAACCACTTTGGGTCTGTTTGTGCCAGGTGCGCCAGGCGGGTAAAATGATTCTGTCCGCGCACGGTAGAATTGAAAATTGCCCACCCGTTGTTTTCTTCCAAAATAGGTTTTAAATAGTCCCAACTTTGCGGGTCAGACAGGGCATATTCGCTAAACACAATTCCGGCGGGGTTAGAACCCACCAGGGCATTGTAATTGTCGCTCCCGCACACCTGCCACAAACTGCCGTTCTTAAACGCAATTTTCATTTCACTTTCGTTTACGCTGGCGCGGATTTCCTTGGGGAAAGCCTCATCAATGCGGCGTTGCCCGGTGTGCTTGTTTACCGCGTCCCAAATAGCCTTGCGGGCCTGGCCGTATTGTGGGAGCATAAACCAATAGGTCCCCGGCGTCTTTACCAGTTGCATAGCCGTTTGATGCAAGCAAACATCGTCTTTGCCTAAACGGCGGGACCATACCAGCACGGCACGCTTGCCGCCACGTGCAAAATAACGAAAAAAAGGCAACTGATACGCGCGAGGGGTCCAGTTATGGGGCAAAGTAATGTAGGTCATTTCTTCACCTCGTCTGGGTTGCGCGTACCCGTTGCCTTATCTGTGGAGGGAAGCCCGGCGTTGGAGTAGTCTATGGTTTGCACAACAATAGCCGGGCCCACGTTGACGCTTGTTTCTTTTTCGGGCTTAAACAGCCCGTGAATTTTTCCAATCAGTTCGGCCGCTTTTAGGCGTATTTCCGCCTTGCCCCCGTTTCGCGCCTCGTCGGTCAAGCGCTGGAAGAGTTCCGTCGGGGACATCAACGCCTTGTCCACCAGTTGCTTTCTCACCGCCTCTATCCTTGCCCCCACATTGCCCAGTTTTGCCAGGCGGCAGGCCTTGGGATAGACAGTATTTAAATTTTCGGTCTTACAATTTGGATAGGCTTGGCGGTAGGCCTCGGTCTTGGTATATCCGGCGGCTACCAGTTGGGCAAAAATCTCTTGGGAAAGGGTCAGCCCCGCCTGTGTTTTGAGGTGTTTTTCACGCGCTTGGGCGTTCCAGTCGGCCCAGTCCTCAAACAGGCAGAGTTGCTTGTTTGGCGTGGGCACAGCGGCGGTGAGCAAGTTTTTTGTTTCTTGCTCAATGCGTTCAAAAAGTTCTTTATCCGGTATCGCCTTGCTTTTTTTGGTCATAAAAATAGCCGCTCACTTCCGCTGCAATTTTTTGCAGTGGGGGAATAAGCGGCCTCTTGCCAACCAAAAAAATTTTAAAACTCACGCAACATGCGTGTACCAGATAGGGATAGTATAAGTAATTTTCTTAAAATAGTCAAACCCGGGCAAAACAAAACCCGCTTTCCACCGTCGGAAAGCGGGTTTGTAAAGCCTTTTTGTTTAGGGCAGGGTAATCACAGCCCCTACCGTTTGAAGTGCTCCCAAAAAGGTGTTTAAGCGCGGGTTTCCGTCCGCACTAAACCCGGTGTAGAGTGTATTACGTCTTACGCCTACCTTACGGGCGGATGCGCTAATACCGCGGGCGCGCAACACGAGCCCCAACGCCCGCAGGAGCGTCTTTTGGTTCCCGTCTTGGGCGTATTCTTCAAAGGCCAAGCGTAAAAATTTCTTTTGCGCGGCCGGATTATTTTTCATTTCTTTGGCGGTTTCTTCCTCAAAATCCGCAAATCCCGCCAATTTTTTTAACTGCGCCGCTGTTAATTTATTTGTCTTTTTCATACAATTCACCATCCATAAAATCATTCAAGTAAGCATAAGCCTGTTCAATATCAGCTTGCTGCCCTTTTGCGGTATTTTTATCCCCGCCGCATAAAAGCAGAATAATGCATACATAATCAAAATCGGCCAAATAAACCCGCCACCCTGCGCGGAATTTCAGTTCAATTAGTCCACCCGGCAAATTGCGGTGGTCGCCAAAATACCCTTCCGCCGCGTTTAATATCCGCTTGCGGATGCGGTTTACGGCCTCTTGGTCCTTCAATTTTTTGAGCCACTTAGAAAAGGGCCTATTGCCCGTTTTCGTTTCATAAATTTTAATTTGTTTGGTGCTCTTTTTCATACTCATAGTGTAATTTATAATTGGCAGTTTGTCAACCCACCAGTTTATTTAACACCGCCCGCGCGCCAGCGGGTGAGGTAAATAAGTCCTCTTCCCACACGTGCCAAATCTGCCCACCGCACCGCACGCGCCATACCCCGCGGCAAACGCCCAACACCACGCCATAGCGCAGCGTAAATCCGTCCAAAAAGCAAACGGGGCTACCGATTATCTTTTTTGTACTCGTCATACACTTCACGCAGGCCAAATTCCCGTTCCGTAGGTCGCGCTACTTGCAGGCGCAACAGTGCGCGAATCAGCCGTACTTTAAGCCCCACATCGGCTTTTCCGTCCGGTGTGGCATACAGGTCCGGCGGCAGGAAAAAATTACGCAAGGTGGTCAAAATGCCCCGCCCGGTGCCATAGGCAAAAAAGGCCGGGCGGCGGACGGTCTTTCCGTCCTTGTCCGTATCTGCTACTTGCTGGATATTTCCGCAAAAAACGCACACCACCTTGTAGCAAACCACTTGCGCGGGGGCCGTTGGCTCCTCGCGGATAAACACCGGCATGGCACACCGCCCGTTTTTACCGCAAAACTGGCACTGGTTCCCCGCCGACGCAGGCGCAGGGTTGTTTTCCACCGGGCCAAAATTCCGTTTGTATTTCGTCATTGTTTTACTCCTTTTTCGTTTAAGTCATTGATGTACGCCGCCGCACGTTCGGCTATGGCGCGCATCGTGTTGCAGCCCAACTGCCACCCGTGGCGCATCACGGCAAAGGCAAACTCCAAATCACCGCCGCATTTGGCCACTATTTGCTCAAACAGTGCCCGGTCCGTTTCAAACACGTTGTTTATTTTTTGGTTGTCGTTTTTCAAAAGGGCCGGGTTCGTAGCCTCTATCCAAGCCCGCAAGGTCTTTTCCCGGGCCGTTTGGGGGTGTTCAAAGTTCAGGATGTAGTATTCCTCACTTTGCGGCAAACAGTCCTCGTACCGTTTTTGATTGAGGTACGTTCTGGCGTGGGGCACAAATTTTCCATCCGCTTTTACCCAGTCGCGCAGTTTCTTTTGTTTTTCCAAAGTCGGCAGAATATCAGCCGGATTGTATTTGCCGGTTGTCCATTTTTTTAAGGCTGCCTGTTTTCCTCTCTTGTTTGGATAGGTGTTCCAAAAAAGTTCAAAGCCAGCATCCTTTTGCGCAAGGGTTGGGGGATTATGGGGGTTATATATATTATTATTTATAATACTATTATCTATATATGGTTGCTGTATCAAATTTTGATACGCTGTTGTATCAAATTTTGATACGCTCTGTATCAAATTTTGATACAGTGGTGTATCATTTTTTGATACAGTTGGCATCACAGCGGTGGGAATGGGTTCTTTTTCTTCCGGCGCGGGTTCTTTTTTAGTCTGTTCGGTTGCACTTAAAACGGGTTCTGCTGTGCCCAAAACGGGGCTGGGCACGTTTTTTGGTGCGTTAAGCAGATTTACCCCGGCAGCAGGCTGCGGGCCGATTTGCGGGCCGATTTGGGCCGCGGGTTCATTTTCCACGTATTTCACGCGCAGTGCCCACGTGTTGCGGTCAGACAGCGCAACCTCCACCAGCCCCAGTTCTTCCAGCCCTGCTACGGCTTTGCGCAGCGTGTTAATGCTTACGGCCAGCCGTTTGGCCAGCGCGCGGCAGGGCCTCTTGATGGTTCCCTCAGGCCACCAAGCCACCGTTTTTAATTTTTGATACACCAAATACAGCGTGGCGTTTTCCCACAATTTGGGGTTGTCCTCCTCGCTTTGGTATATTTTCGCAAACCCTTTACCCATAATCCCACTTCCTTTTGTGCCGTTAGGCGCGGTTTATTCTTCGTCCCACTCACTCATAATATCCAGCGGATGTGTCTTCGTGGCGTATATTCTGCCATTTTCCAAGTACAGTACCGCTTCCACGCTGTCTTCGTGGAATACAAGCCCCGCCCACGGCAGGCCATATCTTTTGGGCGAGGCAGAAAGCAACACGCACTCGCCGCTGCGGGTCTTGTATTTGCCGCCCTCCTTTAATTCCGGCACGGGGTAAGTAAACAGCGTGTTTTTCAAGTCTAAATGTAATATGCGCGGGCCGTCTGATACTGTCAAAAGGCTGTCTTTAAGCCACATTGTCAAGTCGCCGGCGCCCGTAAGTACACGTCCGTCTAGCAAGGCGTCAAAAACCTTATCTGCGCCGACGATTCCTTCTGTTTTCATTTTTTTACCTCTCTTTTAACCTGCTTATAACTACCAAATCTGTACTTTTATTCCAAAAGGCGTCCTTGCGGTCGCCTGGATAGCCAGCAAAACGCAAATTAAATCCATCATCAATATAACTCTGTAAAGTTTTTCCGTATTCCGGCTTGCGGTTGCGAGCAGGGAGCGGTCTTTCCGGCCAAAAATCACAATCAAAAGCAGGGTTATATTCGCGTCCTCTTTTGACAAATATAACGCCACCTTGCCCCCTAAACGGATGGTTAAATTCCCGGCTCGTAAAAACAACAAAAACACGGTGGGTACTGTTGGCAATTCTTAAAACCCTGTTATTTTGCCGGATATCCTCTTTTGTTCGTAAAAACTTTTCTTTTTTCATTTTTTACTCTATTGTTTTTTTATTGTGAATAGTGCCAATGACTTCCGTTGTTTTAATGTATGTATGGAGCGGTTGGCCAGTATTGTCTTTTAACCAGCCGCCCGTATTTCTATCCCGGCGGACGACCCCGACGTATTTAACAGCAGAAATCTTAAATCTAACAATATCACCCTCGTAAATAAGCCGCCCGTTCTTATCTTTCAGCCCGGTGCATTGTTCCAGCACGCAATCCTCCATATTTGCCGGATTAGTGGGGGAAGTTCCAACACCGTCTAATGTGTTTTCAAAGACGTGTTTATCAGTAAAACAATACACGTCAAACATTCTTTTTGTGGGTTTATGCCACGCTCTAAATCGCAATACGTCGTTCATTTTTTGTTGAGTGGTTATCATCGCTCCGCCTCCTCTTGTGTTTCGCAAAGGTCGCTTTCCGGCACATTGTAAGCAATGCCTATTCCAGCCAAAGACCCAATATCATATGTTCCGTTTTCTTTTACGGCCAAAATAAATACGGGGCAAGTTTTATTATTCGGGCATTTGAGCCATAGTTCCTGGCCGGGCACGTACTTCATGCCGTGCTTATCCACAACAGCCTTGTCAACAATTCCCAAATGCTTGCGGGGTGCTGGTGGCAAATCACCAAATGCTGTACGCCAAGTTGATTTTGGTTTCATTTTGCGGCTTCCAAAAGTTCCGGGTTTTCGTGGATATTCCCCGCAATTACCACGCCGCTGTCATAAGGGCAATGTTCAATAACCTTTCCCAGCCACGCTTCGCCCGATTCATAGGGCAAAACAAAACACCCGTTCTTAAACACTACGGGCCAGCATTTGGGCCCTGCGGCGGTTTCGTGCCGGATAATGTCGCCCTCGCAAATCGGATGTCCGTTTTTATCTTTTAAGCCTGTGTATTGTTCTATGCGGTCGGGTACAAGAAACATCCAGTCTTCGCATAGCCCGTCGCCTTGTTTTTCTGCTTCTTCCAAAAACGCTTTTGCGTGCGCTGTCGGCAGTTTCCAGCTGACCTGTTCGCAAAGGTCAGCGTAAAATATACCGACGGAATCGTCGGCTTGGCGGACGATATTGTCCAGTAAAACGGACAGTTGTTTTTCTTCGCCGTCCACGGTGCAGGTAAGCGACACCAGCGCACGCAAATCAAATCTGTTTTTATTCATTTTGTGTCCTCTTGCTTTTCAGCTAATCTAAAAGAAACGTGCAGATTTCCCACGTCGTAATTAAGGTCAATTTCTGTCGGCCGCGTTTTCAAAAAATCGCCGGAAATGCTTTTGTTTACCAAGTTTGCCAAACCAAGGCAAACTGATACCAACTGCTCTTTGCTTATGTTCATTTTCACACCCACCAAAACAATTTTCCCAGCACTTCGCCCGTAAACTTGAACGGGGCCGCGATAATACTGGCCGCAACGTCGGCGGCTTGGTCAGTTAATTCGTCTATCTTATTCGCCATATATGCGCTCCTTTCTTTTTGAGTTTCCGGCGCAACGCCCTATTCATATATCCGGCCGGGATGATATAACTTGTACTACCGTTGCTTTTCAAATGTACTTCCGTCATTTTTTACGCTCCAACGATTTTCAAAATTAGGGTCAATAACAACGCAAACCCCAGCACCAACACAACCCACCCCACCGGGGTAACATCGCGTACATCAAGCAGCCGCCAAGGCTGATACACCCGTAAAGCCACATTTGCGCGCGCCTTGGCCGCACGTTCTCTTTGGTTAAATTTATATTTGCGTTTCCGTCTATGATTTCTTCCCATATTAAAAGCCTCCTTTTTCTTTACAGCACGGGCACAAGCGGCCGTGCGTTGTTTTGATTAAGTCCGTCTTAAAAAACTGGTCCCCGCAATGGGAACAGCAAGCAAATGCGCTATTTTTCATTGAATCCTCCTTTAAAATCCTTTTCCGCGATCCGCACCAAAACGGCTATGGTGTCGTAAATTTCGCTTTCCACCTCTTCCCAGTCGGCCCGGTCGTTAATGGCCTTGGCTACCTCGCCCATTTCCTCTTGGGCCAAACAAAGGGCGCGGCAGATGTTATCCGCAAAGTCCGGGTGTTTATCTCGTGCGTGTTTGGTGGAGCCAATAATAAGATTCATGGTGTTGGGTTTCATTTCATATCTCCGTAAAGCCGGCCACACTTACCCGGCTGCGTAAAACAAATAGCCCTTGCAAATAGTCCTTTGGCCACACAGGCGTGGCACAGGTCTTTGTGGGTAAAATTCCCACAAACGGACGGACCAATGGCAAACGTGTCTATTTCCTGCGCCTGGCGTCGCCGGCTCATAAGAGCACCTCCGGCACATGGGGCGGCAAATAGGCGGGGATTCCCGCATCCCGGTACATTTTTACCACGCTTTCGTCGTCGTCCACCGCCAGTAGCGGCACCGGGCCGCCGGGGCGGCTTAATGCTTCCTGCCTTACAAGGCGCGACAGCATTTTTTGTTTTAACTGGTTGTCGTTTAGTTTGTTTCCCAGCGGGCGCATAAGCAGCCGGTCCACCGGCACGCCTTTTTCGCGTAGCCAAGCCTCTGTTTGGGCGCGCAGTTTTTCGCTCCGTGCCGTTAAAATGTACACCGCCACGCCGTCCAATTTTAAGGCACGAGCCATGCAAATAAAGTCCATATTGCCACACGCGTTTTTGCACCGCCGACCGAAAAGCGCATAGTCTCTATCGTCCCCAAACTCCCGGCGGAACGTATTTTCACAAAGCACACCGTCCAAATCAAGCAGCACCGCCGCTTGTGCGGGTTGTTGGCCTCGGCTCATAATTGCCCCCGGCCAAGCAGCCGGGCGGGTTGGGTGTTCCCGCCCGGCGTATTTTCGGGCCGCGCCGGAAGTTGGAGCGCGGACGCCTGGTGCTTTTTCGCCAGGAAATTGCTGTTTGCGTCAGCCCCGAGTGCCTTTGTCGGGTACCACCACTTAAACAGACGAGAAAACCAACCCTGCTTTTTATGGTGGTAGCAGCGCGCATATTTATAGCGGGTTGCACTCAGGGGTTGCGCGTATTTTTCTTGGTCATTCCACGCGCCCTGTGCAGTGTCAAATAATTCGTCTTGGTCAAATTCCATTAAAATTTCACGAGGGCAATCGGTCAAGTACTCCAATTCTACCCACGCAAAATAAATCCAGCGTCCGTTGTAAATATTACTATGCACAATACTCACGTTCATAACTGCCGGGCCGTCCCCAGCCAAGTAGTTCGGGCATTCGCGGTAGTCATAATGGCAGTTTTTTCTCGTCAGCACATAAGGTGCTACATACTTATAAGTATTGTTTTGATTCCCAGTTATCATAATTCACTTCCTCACTTTGTTTAATAAGTTGCCCGGCGGTTATACATCAGTTCCACATCTTCCAGTAAATACACTACGCGGCCGTTTACATATCGGTCCAACGGCCGTAAGCCCTTACGCTTGTAGGTTGTGGCCAACGTCGGCAACGAGCACCCAAACAACCGTGCCACCGCCGTCCGTGTTAAAAACGTATTTCCGGCCAAATCGGTAATCACTTCTGCATTTGGAAATATCCGTACATCCAATTTTTTTATTGCCAGTTCGCCTTTTTTCATAATTTCCTGCAAATCGTAACCGCAATTCCATATTGGTGCGGTTTTTATGGTAAAATAAAACCGTACAGCCTCTGGTAAAGTTGTACGGTTTGGTTGGCAAGGGTGGTCGCTTACACCACCCTTACTCACACATATTGCCCAAATTGTTTAAGCGTTTTTTTCTGCCAACCAAAACCCGTTTTACCGGGGCGTTAGTTCTTATAATGTTCCTAACACTCATATTTTAGGAATAACAGGAACATTTGTCAAGTCCTATTTTGTACAAAGAGAGGTTTTATGACGAAAAAAGAAACTGACAATATCATTAAAAAAATCAAAATTGCTATGATTGAAAGCGGTTTTAATCAAGTTTCGCTCGCGAAAAAAATGGGAAAGACCCATAGTGCTATTAATAAAATGCTTAATGGCGGTTCCACTATCACTATGGAGAATTTAGAAAAAATAGCCACACTTACAAAGCGGCCCATTAATTATTTTTTTGATAATTCTACCGCCGTAAAGGGAAATCAAAATGTCGTTGGCAAAAATATCACCGTTTCGTCAGACGTAGAAAAAGATATAGCTTTGATGCGGGTAAAAATTGAAGCATTAGAAAGCAAAATTGAAAATTTGGAATTAAAATATAATCTGCTCAAAAAGGGAAAATAACTTATGAAAAAATTTCTTTGTATTGAAATTATTATTGCAGCTATATATTCGCTATTTCTTTCTAATCAGTGGAGCGGGTTTGGGGAATATTTGGGCTATGTTTTAGGCTCCTTACTCTTTCCCCTGATTTTGGGGTATCTTGTTGCCGTATGCTGTACGCGTAAATCACCGCGCATTCATAAAATTGCCTTTGTGATTTTTTGCATTGTAATTGCTATGGCTGGATGTCAGCAATTTTATGAGAAACAACTTTACGAAACGCAAAGAAGCAAAATAGAAAATGATGTTAATCATAGTTTTAAGCAAGTAAATAGTGTACTCAAAGACTATGATTCTAATGTTACGGCAAAACAAATGGATAAAGATATGCAAGTTTTAAGTGAGGGAATTATTAAGACAATGGTTCAAACTTTTTTAGCAAAAGCACAAAAAGTTCAAGTTCCAACGCCTATGCTTAATGATACTAGTTTCCTAAAATCTCAAAAATCTTTATCAGCAGCCATTACGAAGCAAGATTTGTCCATTAAACAATACAACAAAGAAATTGAACAAATTGTCAGAGATATTATGCAAGAAGCCAATAAAGCCAGTTTAGATGCTTGCATAGAAAAATATAGCGTGGATTCTTGTGAAAAAATTAAATCGTCGTTGAAGCAGGGGTTGGAAGGAGCCCAAAAACAGATATTGTCTAGCATTCCTGTTTATGTTGATTATATACAAGAAGAACTTAATGCTATCCGGTTTATCAATGCCCACTATAATAAATTTACGACATCAGGGCAGTTTCCTCATTTCACAGATACAAAATTACAAAATGAATTTATGAAAAAAATACAAGAAGTTGATAAAAAGGGACGGGCTGTTACGGAAATGAGAAATCGTGCTTGGGAAAACACAAGCAGGCAGACTGCTAGATTTTAAAAGCAAAAAATAAACTTACTGGAAAAGGGAAAATAATGTATGAAAGAATTTCTATTAATTGTTGTCATTGTTATTTTAATGAATACAAAG
>ERZ1034980.324-NODE-324-length-37498-cov-16.176215_pt1 | contig 37498 bp, 41 predicted proteins | sample MGYA00520622_ERZ1034980 | MGnify/ENA primary metagenome ERZ1034980 (study PRJEB33766, sample SAMN09781791) | gut metagenome | biome: gut microbiome | host: Homo sapiens | place: Madagascar | study: EMG produced TPA metagenomics assembly of the PRJNA485056 data...
AAAATAACTCAAAATTTATGAAAAATAGTTTTCTGAAATCAATAGTTTCTTCATGTGTTTGTCGTGAAATGCTATTGACTCTAACCTAGCACCTCTGCTATAATAAATTGTCATACAATTATACGCAATTTATTAAAAAGAAAGGTATTTTAATGAAAGTTAAAAATACATACATCATTATTGGCCTTATGTTGTTTGCCCTCTTCTTCGGTGCGGGTAACCTCATCTATCCTGCATTTCTAGGTATCTACTCAGGAAGCAATCTAGCCTTGGCTGTCCTCGGTTTCTGCCTAACAGGTGTAACTCTTCCTCTTCTCGGAGTGGCCGCTGTCGCTTATTCAGGAACAACGGATGTCGAATCCTTTACCAAACCTGTTTCTAGCAAATTTGCGATTATCTTTGCCATAGCGCTCTATCTATCCATTGGACCCTTCTTTGCCATCCCTCGGACAGGTGCTACTTCTTTCTCTGTAGGAATTCAGCCAATCTTTGGTGACGGTTTGGTTGCTAAGATTATTTATGGTGTGATTTTCTTTAGCATTTCTTACTTGCTTGCTGTTCGTCCCAATAAAATCGCTGACGCTATCGGAAAATATTTAACACCTTTCCTACTACTGGTCTTAGCCATTTTGATTGTAGCATCATTTATCCACCCTGCAGACAGCATCGGAATTGCTCATAATGCCTCGCCAGCTGTCAATGATGCCTTCAAGGACCTTCCCTTTGTAGCAGGGCTCATTCAGGGCTATGGAACCATGGATGCTCTTGCTTCCCTTGCTTTTGCCATCCTAGTCATCAACGCCAGCAAGCAATATGGTGCCAAAACACAGACGGAGGTCGCTTCAATGACACTCAAATCTAGTTTGGTTGCGACTGTACTTCTTGCTCTCATCTACATCTTCGTCGGTCGCATCGGAGCAACATCGCAAAGCCTATTTACCTTTTCAAATGGACAATTCCTGCTGAAAAACGCTGCTATCGATGGCGGAAATGTTCTTGGACAGGCAGCCCATTTCTACCTTGGTAGCCTTGGTCAATCCGTCCTAGCCATTACCATTTTCCTAGCTTGTTTAACCACAGCAACCGGCTTGATTACAGCTTGTTCAGAATACTTCCATAAATTAGTTCCAAAGGTATCGCACGTCGCTTGGGCAACCATTTTCACCTTAATCGCTACTATCTTTTACTTCGGAGGGCTATCCGAATTGATTAAGTGGTCGCTTCCAGTACTCTACCTGCTTTACCCATTGACGATGGTTCTCATCGCCCTTGTTTTCCTAAGTAAATTCTTCCACGGGGACAAGCTAGTTTACCAAATCACCATTGCTGCAACAGCAATTGCTGGGCTCTACGATGCCCTTTCGACTCTCTCAAACATGACTGGACTCTTTACCATCGCTGAGTCTATCACCAACTTTTTCACAAAAACAGTCCCGCTCGGTCAATATTCAATGGGCTGGATTAGCTTCGCTATCTGCGGATTTATCATTAGCTTGATTGTCCGTAAATTAAAGAAATAACCATCAAGGGGCTGAGCAAAAAGTCAAAATCTCATTGATTTTTTCAAATTTTCGAAACAAGAAACCGCATGAAATCAACGTTTGTAAACGAAAGATTTCATGCGGTTTTGTTTATATTAGACTTTTTCCCCAGCCCCTTTTTACTATTTATGACTAAGTTTACGCGTTAAGAAATCGCCGACAAATTGAATGACAAAAATCAAAATGACAATCAAAATGGTAGCTGTAATCGTAATGTCGTAACGAGAATAGTTGTAACCTTTGGTAATGGCAACAGAACCAAGACCTCCAGCACCGATAGCACCAGCCATAGCCGTTTCACCAACAAGAGAAATCAAGGTCACGGTTGACACACGAATCAAATCTGGAAGACCTTCACGAAGGTAAACAAGGATAATATCCCAAAGTGTTCCACCTGATGCTTGAGCCGCTTCGATAACGCCACCATCAAGCTCTGCCAAGACTACTTGAACTTGGCGGGCAAAGAATGGAAAAACTGCCAAAGATAAGGGAACCAGCGCAGCTTTTGACCCCAAAGTAGTCCCCACAATGACACGTGTCACTGGCGAAATCAGGGCCAAGAGAATGATGAAAGGAAGGGCGCGGAAAACAGAGACAATCTTATCCAAAATATTGAAAGCAAGGCGGTTGCTAATAACACCACGCTCACTGGTCAATACTAAGAAAAGACCTCCCAGCAAGCCCAAAAGACCTCCCACAACAAATGACCAGAAAGTCATGTAAAGGGTTTGGGTAATGGCTACTTGCCAACCGTAAGTTCCTGACCATCCCATCTGATAGACGTTAGGCAGATGTGTTTGAATCCAGTCAATCATGCTTGTCCTCCTTCTTTCAAGACAGTTAATTCAACGCCAGCAGCGAGAATGGCTTGGCAAGCTTGCTCAAGACGAACCTTATCACCAGAGAGTACGGCAACCATCTCACCGACAGGCACATTATCTAGAATTTCAATATTTCCGTAAAGAATATTGGCTGTCACTTCAAAACGCTTGTAAATGTCATTCAAGATTGGCTCGTCTGTGCTTGTACCAGCATATTTCAACTGCACTAAGCAACTTCCAGCAGAAAGATTTTTCACCACATCTTGTTGTTCAATCTTAACCATGGCCTCTTCAATACCAATTGCTGTTTTGATGAAGTCTTGGGTCAATTCTTGCTTAGGATGAGAGAAAATTTCTAAAACTGAGCCTTCTTCAATCAATTTGCCATTTTGCATAACAGCCACACGATTAGCGATGTCTTTGACAATCTGCATTTCGTGAGTGATGAGCACCACAGTCAAGCCTAACTTCTTATTCAAATCCTGCAAGAGTGCCAAAATTTGCTTGGTCGTCTTTGGGTCAAGAGCTGATGTTGACTCATCTGAAATCAGGATTTTAGGGTCATTGGCAAGGGCTCGCGCGATAGCCACACGTTGCTTTTGTCCCCCTGACAATTGTGAAGGATAGTTCTGAGCACGGTCTGACAAACCAACTAAGTCTAACAGCTTTGTCACCTTAGCAGCCTTTTCTTCTTTTGATAAGCCTGAATGTTTAAGCGCGAAAGCCACATTTTGCTCAGCTGTCAATTGTGACATCAGATTGAAATGTTGGAAAATCATCCCGATTTCACGACGTTGTTCACGCAACTGACCACCATTCAAGGTCACTTTGTTATCATAAGTCACTTGGCCATCAATGGTAATTTTCCCAGCCGAGGGCACCTGAAGAAGGTTAATGACACGAACAAGGGTTGATTTCCCAGCACCAGAATAACCAACGATACCATATATGTCACCTTGGTTGATGTGAATGGTCACATCCTTAACAGCCTTAATATCACGCTTCTTCTGATGGAAGGTAACATCAATATTGTCTAATTTAATAATTGCTTCTTTACTCATAAGATTCGATTAAAGCCTCCACTAATTCAATATGTGTGTAATAATCTGCGATTTTAACATTTTCATCGCCACCGTGGTCACGACTGTTGGCATGCCCGATTCCCATTCCAGCAATCGGCACACGCAAAGCATCATAGACGGTGTGCATTGGACCTGTCCCTGGCGAAGTCGGCAGCACTGAAACACCAGCCTCATAAAACTGCTCTGCAAGATTGATGAGCTTGAGAATGGCTGGCGCAGACATATCACTGCGGTAGCTCATTTCACCAAGAGTGTAGGTTACCTCAACCTTATCAAAGCCATTTTTGTCCAAATGCTGGCGCAAGAATTCAATAACACCGTCAGGCGTCAGACCAGGTACTAGGCGCATTTCAGCCTTACAAGAAGCTGTCGCTGGCAAAATCGTCTTAACACCCTGTCCTTGATAACCAGATGACACCCCTTCAATATTAAGCGACGGTTCAAAGAATAAATTCTTCAAGAAGGCTTGACGCTCCGCTTTCAAGATCGGCAATTTAAGACCATAAAGCTCCGCAACACTTTCAGCAGAGCGATTGGCAAATTGATTGATAAGCGCAAGTTCACGCTCATTAGGCTGACGAATCTTATCATAAATGCCATCAACCAGGATGTGTCCTGTCTCATCACGCAGACTCGAAAGAGCGCGGATAAGGTACCAGCTGGCTGATTCAACAACACCACCCAAAGAGGAATGGACATCTACATCAGCTGACCGTACGGATAAATCAAAGGTCACAATGCCTTTGTTGCCACCAGCGATCTCCAACTGTCCTTGAGCATTTTTAGGACCATCTTCCCAAACTAGAAGTTCAGCACCACGCAATCGTTCTTTATGCTTGGCCAAATATTTGTCCAAATCAGTTGAAGCCGACTCCTCAGCTCCTTCTATGATGAAGGTAATATTGATCGGAAGATTATTAGCATGCGCCCGCATGTACTTCCGAACCGCTGATAAACGTGCGGTAATATGCCCCTTATCATCATCAACGCCCCGTCCATACATAATACCATAATGCACTGAAAGTGTAAAAGGAGCATCTGTCCAAGGCTGGTCATTGTCAGCGGGAACCGTATCATAATGATTATAAAAAATAATGGTCGGAGCATCAGGATTTGAGGACTTAAACTCAGCAATCACAAAAGGCGCTGTGTAAGTATCATCCACAATAACATGGGCACCCGCTGCCGTAAAAATTTCCCCCAAATAATTAGCCACATCCTTGAGACCAATCTGCTGAGCAAAAATCGATTTTTTAGAAATAAGCGTCCGCAAAACCTCAAAGTAGTGCTGAGCCACCTCATCATTTTGAAATTTTTCAATCTGCTCAGTTTCTGTCGAAAATACCATGATCATCCTTTCTACGATATAGTTATTTAGTTTGCTTTTAGCAGGAGCAAAGACTGCTATGGCTTGCGTCGGAGGTTGGAAATAAGGAAAGTTTAGCTTTCCTCAAAACGACGACAAACCGAGTTAAGGAAGTAATAAAAGATAAGCCAAATAACTATAAAAACAAGTTAAGGTTGGAACAGCCATCCCAACCTCACTCTTATTGTTGCTTCGTCTTGACTTTTCGAGCAATCTCTTGCCTTTTGTTCAAAACTAAGATTTTCATTACTATCTTACCATTGTGGAATATCTGATGATGTTTCTTTGATGACTTTTTTCACTTCATCAGAGTGGTAAGCTTTGATGATAGCTTTGATAGCACCTGCATTCTTTTGTTTCTTCCAATCTTTACGAGCAGCAATGATGTTAATCCATTGTTTTGAGTTAGCGTCTTTCTTTTCAACATAGATAGCATCGTCAGTTGTTAGATTAGCTTGTTCGATGTAAGTATTATTGATAACAGCTGCATCCACATCAGAAAGTGAACGTGGTGTTTGACTAGCATCAAGCTCTTCAAATTTGATTTTCTTCTTGTTTTCTTTAATGTTAGATGGTGTTGCCACTTCAGTCCCTGAAACATTCAATTTAATCAAACCAGCTGATTGAAGAACGTATAGGGCACGGCTTTCATTGGTTGCATCGTTAGGGATAGCAATAGTTGCACCTTTTTTAAGTTCTTTGATGCTCTTGATTTTATTTGAATAAAGACGGATTGGAGCCAAATAAGTGTCTGCAATGGCAACTAGATTTTGGTTATTTTCTTTATTCCAGTTGTTCAAGAAGTTATAATGTTGGAAGGCATTGATATCAATATCTTTGTTGGCAACAGCTTGGTTAGGCTGGCTGTAATCTGTGAATTCAGTGAATTCAATGTTGGCTTTGCTTCCAACCAATTCTTTAATTTTGTCCCAACGTGCTTTTTCAGTGTCAGAGAAGGTCATAACACCCACTTTAACATCTTTCTTAGAATCAGCTGAAACGGCTGATTGACTAGCGACAGCAAGTCCCAAAACGGTTGTAGCAAGAGCAAGTCCTGTTAATACTTTTTTCAATTTCATATTCTTTTCCTCTTCTTTTTCTTTGATGAATTTATTATCCCATAAGTAGCTATAGGAATCAAATTGTTATAAACAAGGTTTTCTTATAGTTTTAAACTATAACATGACAAGATTGTTTAAAAAATAAGGCTGATACTAAGCTCAACCTTACTCTTGATTATTAGTCTGCTGATGGTACTTTCAAGTCCTTAGTTGCAGGAACATAGTCACCACCAAGGTACTCTTTAGCCAATTTTGTCAAAGTGCCATCTTTTTGGAGAGCTTTAAGACGTTTGTTGACAAATTTTTGCAAATCATCTTGTTCTTGACCGAAAATGAAGTAGATGTATGGTTGCTCTTCTGATTTAAGTTCGATTGTTTTAAGGTTATCAAGACCTTGGTTTTTGATAACAGTGTTAACTGTTGGGGCATCGAAAATCTTGAAGTCAGCTTTGCCATCTGACAAGTTAGTCAAGATTTGAGTGATATTTTCACTAGTGTATTTCAACTCAACTGGTTTACTACTATGTTTAGTGTTGTAGTCTTCCAATTGTTTTGCAGTTGTTGTTCCTTGAACGACTTGTGTTGAATGACCACCGATTTGGCTATATTTTTTGATTTTGCTGTCTTTTGGCACTACCAAAACTGATGGTGTTGAACCGATTGGATATGAGAACAAATATTTTTGAGCACGTTCGCTTGAGAAGCTGATGTTGTTACCACCCATTTGATATTTACCTGAGTCAATCCCTGTAAAGACTGATGACCATTCTGTTTTTTGGAAGTTAACCGTATATTTATTTGAACCTTTGAAAACAGCTTTGGCAACTTCAATATCGTAACCAGTCAATTTTCCATCTTTTTCATATGAGAATGGTGCTGTTGTTCCAACTGTCGCAAAGTTAACCGTTTCTTTTGAAGCAGCTTGTGTAGTTGTAGCTGTAGCAAATACTACTGTCGCTGCGGCTGCTACACCAGCAAAACCTAGAATTTTCTTAAATGACATAAAATAATCTCCTTTGATTTTCATAAATTTATCTTAACATGTTTGGTTTACAAGTACCAATACTTTGTACCTATCGTCGTGATAGGAAATTTATATCACCCTTTTGATGCAAAATAGTCCAGTAATAATTGCGCATTTTCAACATAATAGGTGACTGCTGTTTCCAGAGCCTCGTCCTTGACTGTATAAGTATCGTGATGGAGGTCAGCAGCTCCCTCATCACCATTGCTTCCAATCAAGGCAAAAACGCCAGGAACCTGCTCTTGGTAGGCAGCGAAGTCTTCACCAATGGACAAGGGCTCAACTTCAAAAACATCCGCAAATCGTTTGGAGTTTTCAAAAATTAGCGGTGTCAAGGTCTCATCGTTATAAGTCACAGTCGGAGTACGTCCCCAATCAATGGCAACGTCAACACCAAATTGGTCAGCTGTATTTTCGACAATTTTGTTAAATCGCTGGCGTAGGGTTGCACGGCCTGCTGGGTCAAAACTGCGAATGGTTCCTTCGAAGAAGCCGTCTTTAGGCATAACATTCCATGTAGAGCCGACTTCAATGTGCGTTACGGATAAAACCGTTGGTTCGAAGGGGGATGTCATGCGGGCAACGATGGCTTGGAGGCTGTTGATCATTGTCGTGATGGCAAGTACGGTATCAGCACCCAAGTCTGGTCGCGCGGCGTGGCCACTGACTCCTGATACTCGGACAGTGAATTTTTCAACCGCTGCCATTATCGCCTTAGAGCGCAAGCCAATTTGCCCCGGCTTAAAATGAGGGTAATTGTGATAGCCGATAACCGCAGAAACGTCCTTGAGACCATCAGCTTCAATGACTTGATAGGCTCCTTTTGAAACCTCTTCGGCGGGCTGGAAAAAGAGGCGGAGCGTCCCTTTAAGGTCGGGCTCCATTCCCTTTAAAATCTCGGCCGCACCAAGCAGGCTAGTCTGGTGAAAATCGTGACCGCAGGCGTGCATGGCGCCGTTGTGGCTAGCAAAATCGAGACCTGTTTTTTCCTTAATAGGTAAGGCATCAATATCTGCGCGTAGAGCGATGACCGGCAAACCGTGACCGATTTCCGCAATGACGCCTGTTTTCAAATCATCTTCAACGATGTGAATGTCAAGCTCTGCCAAGTAACCCTTTAGAAATTCGGTCGTGTTGTATTCACGCTCAGAAATTTCTGGATTTTGGTGGATATCATGGCGAATAGCCGCTAATTTTTGATAAAAGTCATTCATGATAAGATCCTCTTAGAGCTGATGCACCAAGTAATTGAAGATGCGCTTGCTATCTCTTTTTTCTAGTAGTAATTCTGGGTGCCATTGGATGCCCAAAACTGGGAGATTTTGGGTACTTTCATAGGCTTCAATGGTGCCGTCACGAGGGTCTCTAGCTGTCGCTACCAAACCAGGCGCTAGCTTTTTGACACTTTGGTGATGAAAAGAATTGATGCGAACTCCTGATGAAACTAGGCTACCTACTCGACTATCTTTCGCAACAACCACTTCATGGGCAGTTCCTTCTAAGTCCTTTTGCCAATGATTGTCCACATCTTGATTGAGGGTACCACCTAGAGCGACGTTGAGAAGTTGCATCCCTCGGCAAACTGCGAAAATAGGTTTTCCTTGTTTCAAAGCCTCTTTAACCAAGGCAAATTCAAAGGCATCGCGTTCTGGAGAGTAATCATCGCTATCCACAAGTTTATCCTCACCATAGTAGGTTGGATCCACATTTTGACCGCCTGATAAAATGAGCTTATCAATCATATCCACATAAGCCTTGGCTAAATTCGGTGTTCCGACCGGCAAAATAATGGGAATACCACCAACTTCCTTGACACCATCCGATAAACTGCGTGAGACAGCATCAAATACCAGACCTGACATCACTGGCATCTCCTTTTCATTTCCTGTAATTCCAACAATGACTGGTTTCATTTGAGCTCCTCACTTTCAGATTTCTTAATATTAGTATTTTATACCTCTTTGGTCAATTTGACTAATACTGATTTCTTATCAGGTGATTAGGTTTCTTTATCGCAAGCGCTATTTCTCCAAATCTGCTTTATCTGGGACATATGATCCTTTAAAGAATTTTTGACTTAATTTTTCTAAAGTCCCATTTTTATACAATGTCTTGACGGCCTTATTAAATCGTTGACGAAAGTCCTTGCTGTCTTTTGAAAAGACGATGTAGTTGTTGGTGTTTTGGTCTGTTTTTAACTCTGTGACTTGTAATTCTGACAATCCTTTTTGCTTAATGATAGTATTGACCGAAATTTTATCAAAGATGAGATAATCAAAATTGCCATTATTCAAATCAAACAAGCGCTTGGAAACATCTTCTCCAGTATAATCAATCGTCGATGCTTTAAAAGCATGCGCTTTATTCCACTCTTCTACAATTTGAGCCGTAGATGTTCCTGTGTCATCGTGCGTCGTCTTTCCAGCGATATCTGCTAAATCTTTGATAGCACTGCCCTTTTTCGACACAATGACCAATGGATTTTTAGCAATCGGTAGAGAATAGCTGTACTTTTTAGCACGCTCCTCAGTGTAACTAAGATTATTGGCTGCTGCTTGATAACGCCCACTATCAATTCCCGGGAAAATAGATTTCCAGGCTGTCTTTTTGAACGTAACCTTATAACCATCAATCAGCTTATCTGCTGCTTTTAGTACTTCCGCATCATAACCAGTAATTTTCCCAGATTTATCCACAAAATCAAAGGGCTTCACATCACCAGCGGTAGCAACGACGATTTCCTTGTCTGCAGCAAAAACAGTCGTTGCTACAAGACTTGATAAGATGGCTCCCGCCACAATAATTCCTTTTTTCATAAGACTGACCTCCTAATCTTTTTCAATATCATAACACCTATTGGGCTTATTGAAAAATAGAGATTTTCTATCAAAACTTTAACATTTTCTATCAGTCGAAATTACAAAATAAAAAAGCCCGACATATTCTGTCGAGCTGTGCAATCATTCTTAGAAATCTGCCACATTGTGGTAAACTTTTTGAACGTCGTCATCTGCTTCTAAAGCATCAATCAATTTTTCAAATGTTTCTAAATCTTCACCTTCAAGGGTCACTTCTGATTGTGGAATCATTTCAAGTTCTGTTACTTGGAATTCTTCGATACCATTATCACGAAGAGCTTGAATGCCTTTGTGAAGGTCAGTTGGTGCAGTGTAAACAGTGATTGAGCCATCTTCTGCTTCAACATCATCAACATCAACGTCTGCTTCAAGCAATTGCTCAAAAACAGCATCAGCATCATCGCCAGCAAAAACGATAACACCTTTTTTATCAAACATGTATGATACAGAACCTGATGCACCCATGTTACCACCGTTTTTACCGTAAGCAGTACGGACATTAGCAGCTGTACGGTTAACATTTGAAGTAAGGGTATCAACGATAATCATTGAGCCATTAGGACCAAAGCCTTCGTAACGACCTTCAACGAAGGTTTCATCAGTGTTACCTTTAGCTTTGTCGATGGCTTTATCGATAACGTGTTTTGGTACTTGCGCTTGTTTTGCACGTTCCAAAACGAATTTCAAAGCTGAGTTTGACTCTGGATCTGGTTCACCTTGCTTAGCAGCAACATAGATTTCAACACCAAATTTAGCATAAATCTTAGAGTTTGCACCGTCTTTAGCAGTTTTCTTAGCAACAATATTGGCCCATTTACGTCCCATGGGATTCACCTCTTGTATGATTTTTCTTATTTTGAAAATAGCAGAGCTACTTTACAATATCTCTATTATTATAGCACTTTGATAAGAAATCGTAAAATGGAAATTCTTTGACCAAAAATAAAATATAGAAACCTATCTGTTAAAGACCTAACCCTATAACCACTTGGGGATTAATCTCATCCTCACCTGTTAACGCGTCATCAACACAGCTGAACACAAAAAGCAAGAACCTTGATATATCAAGGTTCTTGCAGGAGATTATGAAAAAGAAAAGTTTTAGGATGGTTATAGTATATAAGCTGATGCTTAAATAAATCTAAACTGATGACAAATTTTTCCTCTTCTACCAGGCAAAGGCGTTAGTCGGTGCTTGTAAATAGTCTAACCAAATCTTATCTTGTAAGAGACAAAGTGTGATGGAAAGACCTGCCATATCCAAGCTAGTAATAAGATGACCAGTCTTCGTAAAAACAATATTTAGCTCATCTAATGCCAAAAATTCAAGAACATCATTAGTAAAAATCTGCTCTTCCAAGGTTGAACTGCCACCAAGATTATTGATCAACAGAATAAAAGAATCCCCATCATGCCACTTAAATTTCATTTTTAATTTATTGATCAATTCATTAGCTAAGACCTCAGATGATTCAAAAGGAACCGTACGGTAACCTGGTTCACCATGGATACCAATCCCAAACGAAATTTGCCCCTCAGGTAATTCAAACATTGGTTGCTGATCCCAAGGCAGAGTTGCGGGCTTAGTTGCAACACCTAATGTCGCAACAGATGTTGATAAAGATAGCCCAATTTGTTCCAATTCTTCCAAAGAAGCTCCTCTGCTTGCAGCTTCACCAAGGATTTTATGCAGTAAAATGGTACCTGCAACCCCACGATGACGCATCTGGAAGTTTGATGTCTCCACTGAAATATCGTCGTGAGAAATCACATACTTGACTGGAATCCCTTCTGCACGCGCGTCATGAATGGCCTGACCAAATTCGTGCAAATCTGCCTCGAAGTTCTTGACAATGACAAAGACACCCTTGCCACGATTAAGAAAGCGAATCACTTCTAAAATATCTGCTGCCTTAGGAGGAACAAAGAGCGGTCCGCTAATGGCAGCCGTCAACATGCCCTCACCAACGTAACCAAAATGGGCTGGCTCATGACCACTTCCACCACCTGACAAAATAGGTATCTGTTGATCAGATGCTTGACTATTATAAATTGCTGGCAAGTCCTTAATTTGCTTGAGATGAGGATGAATGTTAACAATAGCTGCAATGCTCTCTTGCACATAATCCATTCCTTGATTGTAAATATGTACCATATTTATACCCTAATCGTCTTTTAAAGTTGTTTGAATATAGTGAATCACAGCTTGACTATCTAGTTGACAGCTCCGAGCTGAACTTGTCAAATGATGTTTAATCAAATTGGCCAAGGCCAAGCTATGATAAGTAACAAATAATTGGCGCTCTTCCGCCGTCGCAAACGGTTTATGCTCATAATCATCAATAATTTTACAAATAATCTGTTGGCAATAGCCTTCAAAATATGATGAGAAATCATTTTGATCAGCAATCTGAAATAATTTACCGTAAAAAGCAGCATTGACCTGAAAAAAATGAAACAGCTCAGTAATCAGTTGAAAGCCAGAAATGTATTCTAGATTATCTGTGATTTGTTCACTCAACTCGGTCTGAAAAATCCATTCTAGTAGCTCATACTTATCCAAAAAATAATTGTAGAAAGTTTGCCTACGAATACCTGCTTCTTCCATAATAATACTAACGCTAATTTTATCAAAAGGTTGCGACACAAAAACTTTTTTAAACGCCTTAGCAATACGCTTTTTAGTAATAAGTGAGGAGACCATTTTTCCTCCCGTAATAGTATTAGCTGATTCTCTTCTGACAAGAAGCCTAAAGGCAAATCTACTTAGCTTTCCCACTATTAAGTTAGAAATAAGCTATAGATTATGAGAATCGTATTTTAGTTTCTTCTATAAGTTTAACACCTTTTGACAGCATTGCAAACCTTTTCAAAGAGGACAGAACTAATTTTTTGTCCATTCTCAAATATCCATTAAAGTTTTATAATGAAGACGAAAAATAACAAAAGGAGTTAGACTCATGAAAAAAATTATCAACAAACCAACAGATGTGCTTCCTGAAATGCTTAATGGTCTTGCCTTTGTCCACAGTGACCTTGTGCATCGTGTGGAAGGCTTTGACATCATTGCCCGCAATGCTGAAAAAACTGGCAAAGTCGGTATTATCTCTGGCGGTGGTAGTGGCCACGAACCTTCTCACACAGGCTTTGTCGGTGATGGCATGCTGTCCGCTGCCATCTGCGGAGCCGTTTTCACTTCGCCTACTCCTGACCAAGTTTTTCAAGCTATCAAAGAAGCTGATGAAGGCGCAGGCGTTTTCATGGTCATCAAGAACTACTCTGGTGATGTCATGAACTTCGAAATGGCACAAGATATGGCTGAAATGGAAGGCATCAATGTTGCTAGCGTCATCGTTGACGATGATATTGCTGTTGAGGACAGCCTCTACACCCAAGGACGTCGCGGTGTAGCTGGCACTATCTTTGTTCATAAGATTCTGGGAGAAATGGCTCGCGCTGGTAAATCACTTGATGAGATTAAAGCTTGCGCTGATGAATTGGTTAAAAATATCCACACTGTAGGACTAGCCCTCAGTGGAGCAACGGTTCCTGAAGTTGGTAAACCAGGTTTTGTTCTTGCAGATGACGAAATTGAATTTGGCATTGGTATACATGGTGAACCAGGCTATCGCAAAGAAAAAATGCAGTCTTCTAAAGACCTAGCCAAGGAATTAGTTGATAAATTGACTGACTCATTTGATGCTAAAGCTGGAGATAAATTCGGTATCCTCATCAACGGCATGGGTGCTACTCCGTTAATGGAACAATATATCTTTGCCAACGATGTCGCGCAGCTATTGACCGAAAAAGGTCTCGATATTACCTATAAAAAACTCGGCAACTACATGACTTCTATTGACATGGCTGGCTTGTCCTTGACTTTAATTAAGTTGGAAAATGAAGACTGGCGCGCTGCTCTTGAAAGCCCTGTGACAACTATTGCTTGGGGATAGGAGGAAACTATGGATGTACAAACTGCAAAAGCTTGGATAACAGCCTTCAACGCTAAAATCCAAGAAAATAAAGATTACTTATCAGAACTCGACACTCCTATCGGAGACGGCGACCACGGTGGCAATATGGCTCGGGGCATGACTGCCGTTATGGAAAACATGGACGGTGCTGATTTTGCCAGCGCAGCTGATGTCCTAAAAATGGTGTCTATGCAACTTTTGAGTAAGGTGGGCGGAGCTTCTGGTCCCCTTTACGGCTCTGCTTTTATGGGCATGACTAAGGCAGAACAAGCTGGCGCTGGCATCGCAGATGTCTTGGCTAGCGGCTTAGAGATGATTCAAAAGCGTGGTAAGGCGCAGATTAATGAAAAAACCATGGTCGATGTCTGGACCGGTGTTGTTACAGCGGTCAAAGAGGCTACCTTAACCGAAGAAATTATCGACAATCTGGTTGAGGCAACCAAAGACATGAAAGCAACCAAAGGCAGGGCTTCTTATGTGGGGGATCGGTCTATTGGACATATCGACCCAGGCTCTTTCTCTTCAGGCTTGCTCTTTAAATCCCTTCTTGAAGTAGGAGGTGTCTAAATGGCAGATGTTGGAATGGTTGTCGTTTCTCACTCAAAGTATATTGCTCAAGGTGTTATTGAATTAATTTCTGAAGTGGCTAAAGACGTTTCCATCACTTATGTCGGTGGAACTGAAGACGGTGGCATCGGCACCTCATTTGACCAGGTTCAGGCTGTGATTGATCAAAATGACAAGGATACGCTACTAGCTTTCTTTGACCTGGGTTCTGCCAAAATGAATCTGGAAATGGTAGCTGATTTTTCAGACAAAGAAATCATTATTAACTCAGTACCAATTGTGGAAGGGGCTTATACGGCTGCAGCGCTCTTGCAAGCTGGCGCTGACCTTGACAGCATTGAAACACAATTAGAGGAGTTAAAAATTAATAAGTAAAGGAGATTATCATGACTCAATCTTTTGGAGAATTTATTGGAACTTTCATCTTAGTTCTCCTTGGTGACGGTGTAGTTGCCGGTAATGTTCTTGGGAAAACCAAGGAAGAAGGTACTGGTTGGGTTCCAATTGTATTTGGTTGGGGAATTGCTTGTACTATTGCCGTTTACGTTGCTGGGCTTTTCAGTCCCGCTCACTTAAACCCTGCCGTCACTTTAGCTATGGCTACAACAGGATCTCTGCCATGGAACCAAGTTTTCACCTTCATCCTAGCACAAATGCTTGGGGCTATGGCTGCCGCTGTAGTCTTGTGGCTTCACTACTACCCACACTGGGCTGAAACCAAGGACCAAGCCGCTATTTTAGGTAGCTTTTCAACTGGTCCAGCCATCCGCCACACGGCGTCTAACTTTTTGGGCGAAGCCCTTGGAACAGCCATTCTTGTCATCACCATTATGGCGATTGGCCCAAATAAGGTAGCTTCCGGTCTCGGTCCGATTATCGTTGGCCTTGTTATTATCGCTGTCGGTTTTTCACTTGGTCCAACAACCGGCTATGCTATCAACCCAGCTCGTGACCTCGGTCCTCGCATCATGCACGCCATTTTACCAATTGCTAACAAAGGGGATTCTGATTGGTCTTATGCCTGGATTCCAGTCCTAGGACCAATTGCAGGTGGCATCCTCGGAGCATTACTTTACAACCTAGCACTCGGTATGCTTTAACAAATAACCTCCCAGAGAGTTCATTGACTTTCTGAGAGGTTATTTTAGTTGACAAAATTAATAATTGACCTTCCAGTCATACGAACATACTTGCAACAGCTACCGCTAGGATACTCATATGATATAAAGTCATACTCAAACAAACCTAAAATTGAGATGCTTTTTCGCTTCTATTCTCCAAACCAGATTTCAATCTCACGTTTAGCTGCTTCTACGGAATCTGAACCGTGAACCATGTTGCGTATGTCGCCATTTTCATCTGGACCTTGAGCAAAGTCAGCACGAATAGAACCTAGTTCTGCTTCAGCTGGGTTAGTCACCCCCATTGTTTTACGCCAAGTCTTTACCGCATCAGAACCAGTGAAAGTTCCAACGATGATTGGTCCTTCTAGCATATAAGTCTCGATTTGATGGTAAAAAGGTTTCTCAAGCAAATCTTCATAGTGCTTCGCTAAAATTTCCTTGCTGGCTTGTAGCATCTTGATACGTGTTAGCTTAAAACCACGACGCTCAATGCGACGTAAGACCTCGCCAGCCAAACCACGCTCAACGCCATCGGGCTTGATGATAAATAATGTCTCTTGCATAAGACACCTCCAGAGTTTTTATTTTATTATATCAGAAAAGGTTTTCAAAACAAACTATCACCTATGACTCATTAAAAACTTTCAAGATAAAAGAAAGAACACCGCTATGATACGTAGCTGCTAAAAGCTTCTTGTTTACAGATACGGGGATACCAAAGCCTGTCTTCTGTAAAAAGTTTACTCTAAGTTTGCACCCTAATCTATCAAACTAACAGCACTTGTACAATCGAACCTTTCTTTTCAACTATTATCACTAAACACAAAAAGATAAGCTCTTGCTACTACTCAAGGGCTTATCTCGGAGATTTTACCGTAGTCGTAGACCTTCAGGTCGTACGAATACATATGCAACGGCTACTGTCAGATTGAACGGCAAAGCCGTGAAAAGATGACTAGTAGCCACTACCATAAAAAAGATACGTTCACTGTTTGAACTTTAATTCATTACAGTGACGAATACCGAAGCTTGCCTTCGGTGAAAGTTTTTAGGATGGTTATAGTATACGAAGTTTCTCTTAAATAAACCTTAAAAGACAGCTACTAATCCCAACCTCATTGACAATAAATCTCAATAACTTGTGTTATAAACTCTGCTGTTCTCTGACCACCTGCACTATCAATGTTCTCGGTGAAGCGCTCATCAGCGACATACATTTTCCCCAAGCCTACCAAAATCTCCTTGGTACCGGGGGAGAAGTTATCGGTGATGAAGTCTTGCAAGACCTTGACTTGTTCCTGAACCTTCTTGTCTGACGCTGGCCGGTCCTTCATTTTTCCGAAGACCACCAGAATTTGGTTCATTTTCTCTTGTTTTTTTGAAAAATCGCTAGCGCTGTGTTTGCTTTCAAATGCTTGATAGGCTGATGTCTGTCCCCAACGTGCCTTGGCTTCCTCTTGAAATGCATCTAGTTCTGCTTGATCATATGCTGTAAAATCAGTCATTTTTAGTCCTCCTTGCATGTCTTTAGCCTGACTAATGACTGCTTCCGAGTGTTGTTTTTTCAGTTCTAACCAAGTGATTTGGTCAGTTAAGGCTTGGTTGCGGTCAATAGTTTGGGCTGTCCATGATTTCTTTTATAGTCGTTTAATTTATCTTTTATTACTTTGTTCACTCGGTTTGCCGTATGCCAGTACTGCCTGCACCTCGTTACCTCGTACTAAAAGCAAACTAAACGACTATATTTTTTGGAGAGGAAACTCCAGTTCTCGAAAGAGGAGAATCTCCTGCAATCTAACTGGACTGTCGTCATCATAGTAGCGATAGCCATTTTCCCCTACAAAAGCAGGTGACAATAGACCAATCTCATCATAATAGTGGAGCGTGCGCACGCTGATGCCAGTGATGGCGCTCATGTCTTTAACTGTCTTCATGGTTACCTCTCTACTAGGAGTATAAGCTATGACGTGGCTGGAGGGTCAAGGGTTTGCTACATTTTTATCGGCACTCGTCCCCAAGTCTGCTCTGCTACTCCTCCCCCCCCCAGCTGATAAACAGCGTCAGCTTGCTGAGTAACTGTATCCCACGGCTCTGCCCCAATTCGTGCGACGATATCCACTGACTTTTTCACAGTTTTGAGGTGTTCTCTGCCTTTCTGTGTAAAACCAAGGACATGAACCGCCTCTGGCAGTGGTTTTTCCACAGCGTTTACTAGAATGTAAGTCAAAATCCGTCGCACGCGCGCTTTGGTGTAGCGTTTGGTGGCCACCTTATCCACCAGTTCTTCCACTGTTTCCACATGGCGGATGTTGGTTTTGATGCGGTTGGCGACTTCATCGTTGACTTGGTAAATCTGCGTCAAGTCTGAGTTTGTGAGAATTTGGTATTTGAGCAACTGGAAGTAGTTCTCCCATGACACCTGTGGACTTTCTAAGAGCAGCTCTGCATTGGGCATGAAGGCATTCACGAAATCCTTGTCGACCTTGTGCTGACGGATACTTGTTGCTGAGGCGTAGGCAACGTCTTTTTCTTTGGAATGATAGCCTGCGCCTTGACGCTCTATGGGGGTTAAGCGGAGGTCCTTTTGGCTTGCGGCCTTGGTGTAGGCAAGCCCCAAAATATGATTAGGGGTGTCGCCTGTGAACTGGATGCCTGCAAAATACTCCCACATGGCCTGGGTCTTCTGTGGATAAGAGCGGTGAGCGGGCTGATTTTCCAGAAAAGTCGCCATTTCTTGAGCCTTTTCTATATAGATGTCCCCAATGAGGTTGTAATCAAGGACGGACTCGGTGCCGAAGGTCAGGTTATCCACACCTAGCTTAGCCAAAATATCTATGGCGCCCTCAGCAAAATAGTCCGCCGACTGGACGGCGACCAGAAAAGGAAGCTCAACCACCAAATCAGCCCCATTTTCCAGCGCCATCTGAGCGCGGATCCACTTGTCAACAATGGCAGGTTCCCCCCGCTGCATAAAATTGCCTGACATGGCAACGATTTTCACGCCCTTTGCCTGGTCTAGGAGGTACTTGTGCCCGTTGTGGAAGGGATTGAATTCGGCGATAATTCCTGTGACTGTCATTTGAAACTCCTTTTTATTTCTTTTATTATAACATGTCAATTCAAACAAAAAATGCTTCCCGTTTAAAAAGGGAAACATTTTAGTAAACCTCCAACATCGGTTGGAAGATTGTTTCCGTTCTTCTCTATCCGAAAATGAAAACGGTAGGCTCTTAACTGTCTTGGTTGTGATTGGTCAGGGGGTGACTGGCTCATTAGGTTAAGTTGGGCTAGGCGTCTTTGTCTGAGCTATCTAGCTTTTGCTGTCAAGATTATCAGACTCGACTGTCTTTTGCTTGCTAGTAGTTTTTCGGTAACGGCTACGGATAGTATTTAGCTGGTCTCGTAGGTCGGCATACTTGGATTTATTAGGATAGGCGTAAGCATTGATAGCTGTGAAGTCAACTAGAAAATCATAGACTTCAATCATGTCAGCTCGTAAGGCTCTGCTATTTGACCTAACCGTGCCCTTTTGCTCCTGCAAGCGAGACTTATAAATGGCTTCAAACTTAGTTTGGGTCAGTATGAGCTGTTCAAGGTGAGGCATCAAATTAAGGACCTCAAGTGCCGGCTGGTAAGTTCCCTTATCCAGCTGGGCTAAGAGGTGGTTGATGTTTTCCGTCTCTTTCTCATAAACGACAACAGTAACGTTTTTGTAGTTTGTAAAGAGGTCAGCTAAGAGCTTGTAGGCCTTAGCCATGCTTTCTTGCTGGACGCGAGAGAAGGCAGCCACCAGACTCGTCAAAGTCGTCAGCGCATCATCTCTGTTCTTATCCGCTTTTTCCAGGTCTTTAGCAAACTGGCTGCTACGAGACTTGTGCAAACCTGCTTGAAAGTCGGCAAGGAGTGTTTTAAGAGTTTCATTTTTAGACGCATAGAGGGACTCTCTTTCCTTTGTCGCAAAGGTGGCAATGGCAGAGCTGCTCTCAATCATCAGTTGGGCAAGACTCGCATTATCAAGTTTCGTCAAATGTAGTGGTGCAATTTGGTAATCGTTCATTGTCATCTACTTTCTATCTTTAGTAGGGTTTCCATCAAGTGGAAAATGAAAATGAGACCTGTCAACAACAAGCCCCAAAACCAATCAAGAAGCAGGAAAGTTAAGAACCTATCGTTTTAATTTTCAGAGAGAAGGGAAGAGGGCTGGTGGCATAAGAAGATGAATTAGTTCGGTAGCCGAGGAAAGAAGCGACGTGCGGAAATGGGGTGCCTAGCTCTTAAGGAGAGTGGTGGCGCTCGGAAATGAGATGCCTAGCTCTTGGGGTAGTTGGCGGTGCGCGGAAATATGTTCCCTAGCCACTCAGGAAGAGTAAGGGCTCGCGGAAATTTACTCCACAGCAGTTAGGAAAGATCAAATTCGGTTGGAAATTAGTTTTCTATGCTTCAAGGAAACCCATTATCTAGCAGTTAATATTTTCTTTAGTAGTTTTCTTAAATAAAAAAACATTTTTAGAACTCATTACGAATAATAAATTGTAGACCTGTTACGACGTGACGTAGTTCTACGAAGCAAAGCGAGTTAGAAATACGCATGCAACAGATACTTAAAATGACAAGATGGCAATCTTAGCCATTTTTTAGTATCCACTGCGTGGTTCCGAAGTTTCTGTATGGCTTTCAAAGTCTGGGGGACTTTAAAAGGTGGGAAATAGGGAGAGCTTCGCTCTCCTCCTTCGTTTGCTTATGGAAATAAGTATTAAATCTAACAGAAAGGCTAGGCATTTACGCCAACTTCTATGGAAGATTGGCTATGCCTCGCACCAGTCTCAGTTGGCGAAAAATATCGTTTCGCCAACTGTGCCGTCGGAGGAGCATTTTGTTAGCTGATGTCGTAATGGTTATCATAGCTTTCGCCAGTTTATTACTAGACTTGCTTAGCTTAATAATCGTTATCATCTTATCAATCGTGGACAAAAAATAACCGTCAGCAAACTTTGACACAGTTCTGACGGTTATTTTTTAATCAACTAACTATGAACCACTGTTGAGCAGTTCTACAGAAGGTATTGAGTTGGCGCTCAACACCTTTTTAATTAGTCTATCAAATTCCTGTCTATCTGTCAAAATAGACTTTTTACTGTCAACAACTAAAGCAGACTTATTTCTGCGCCACAAAGAACCAACGCGCAGACGTTTCAGTTGGCTCTTTGTCTTCAAAATCTGCATAGAGTTTGAAAGACTTAAACCCCGCTTGCTCCAAGAGAATATCATAAGTTAAGACCTCGTAAGTGCGTTCTTCATGAATTTCATCATGGCGCGTAAAGCTGCCATCCGCCTCTTGCACAAAAAAGGTCAGCTCATGCACGATAGAATGCGGAGCCTCATCTTCATAAGTATCCCAAAGCATGGCAAACTCTTCAGCATTTTCATGGTAAGAATAGCCAGGGAAGACCTGGTCAGTCTGGTAGGTTGAGTGAACGTCAAAGATGAAGACGCCGTCGTCATTGAGAGCGTCATAGACCTGCTTGAAGACGTCGCCAACCTCAACCTCGTCCTGCATATAGCAGATTGAGTCCGAGTAGCAGGTCACAAAGTCGTACTTGCCAGCCTGCGACAAGTCCAACATATTGCCTTGGAGGAAGTCAATTTTCTTTTTGGCAGAAGCTGCGCGTTTCTCAGCAATCCTGAGCATATCAGCGCTCAAGTCAAGTCCAGTCACCTCAAAGCCAGCTTGCGCAAAGCGAATGGACTGAATCCCAGTCCCGCAAGCCAGCTCCAAAAGTTTCTTTTTATCCTTTGACTTTGGCAAATGGCGGAGCGAAAAGTCCGTCCACTTGTCATACAAAGAATCGTCCATCACTGCATCATAAACCGATGCGAAAGTTTCATAAGTTGCCATGGTTATACTCCAATTTTTTCTAATGCGTTCAGAAGGTCCTGCTTCATTAAAGCCAAGTCATTTGCTGTCGGTTTCTTATCCTCATCATACATAAGTTCCATAGGATACCACCAGACTGGTCCTTTTCCCTCATGACCATATTCTCCTAAGTCACCTGATCGTCTCGGAAATAGATGCCAATGAACATGCGCATCTCCATTTCCAAGCAACTCACAATTCATCTTATCCGCACCAAAAGCAACTTTAACAGCCTCAGCAACATCTGCCATCTCAGATAGAAATAGATTACGCTCTTCTCTATCAAGTTGGTCTAGCTCGGTAATATGATTTTTCCCTAAGAAAAGTGTGTAGCCCCTAAAATGTTGGTGGTCTCCTAAGACAACATAACCTGTCCGTAACTCTCTGACAAAATAAGGATTTTGATTTTTTGCTATCATCTCAATCCGAGAACAAATTAAACACATAAAACTCCCCTTCTTTCACGAAAACCTTGTCATTTGACAAGGTTCTTTTTGCTCTATTTCAAAAAATCCTCAACATCAAGCATTGGTGCTTCATGCCAAAGTTTTTCAAGGTTGTAGTGCTCGCGCTCGTCTTCTGAGAAGATGTGAACAATGATGCTGTTTAGGTCAAGGAGAACCCAACCCGCTCTGCTGTCGCCCTCTGGTTGGGCAACGTAAGCGCCAGCTTCCTTGACTTTCTCACGAATATTTTCCGCAAGAGCATCAAGCTGACGACTATTTGACGCGCTCATAATCACAAAGTAATCCGCAAGGCTAGTCACCGGTTGCAAATCCAAAATTACCATATCCTCAGCACGCTTCTCATCAGCGGCCTTAACAACCAATTGCAAAAGTTCTTTTTCAGTCATATTAATCCTCATGTAAGCAATGCACGTAGGCATTGTAAGTTTCTATTGTTTTAGGGTAAATGGGCTGCGCTTTGCTAGCTAGAAAAGCCACTGTGTGGGCAGTTTCGTAAGCCACAGCCTTATCGAGACTAGCTTGCGCTATCACACGCGCCTCATCAACCCCAGGGAAGTTTCGGTTATGTTCAATGTAATCCGCCACATAAACAATCTTTTCAAGAGTGGTCATGTCAGCAGCTCCAATAGTATGGCGCTCAATAGCTCTTAAGATTTCAGGATCTGAAATCCCCAAGTCCTCTTGAATCTTGTAAATGCCAACCACACCATGCCAGATATTATTGTTCCAGTTTTTCAGGTCTGGGTCTAAGTCATACTTGTCAATGAGAGCCAGAAAATCAGCGTCAGCCACTTCTTTAGCGTAATCATGCAGCAGACCTGCAAGTCCTGCCTTTTCCACATCATAGTTGTGAAGCTCAGCCAATTCCTGTGCAGCCCTTTCCACACCTAGGACATGGCGGAAACGCTTGTCAGACATGACGCTCTGCACTTTTTCCAAAAGCACCTCACGGCTCATGCCAGTGTAAGATTCATAGGTCATTTGTAGAGTCCTTCTTCCTTGATGTAGTCTAGCACCGTTTTAGGGAGGAGATAGTTGGGGTCGCGACCATCTTTGATAAAGCTGCGCACCATGCTAGACGAGATATCCATGAGAGGAACGTCCACCCAGATGACAGGGTAAGAGGTGCCCGCCTTGTACTTGGGACGTTGAACACCCACAAACTGCACCATCTGAATGAGCTCGTCAATGCGGTGCCATTTAGGAAGATAGTCCACCATGTCAGCGCCAATGATGAAATAATAATCTACATCAGGATTCCTCTCCGTCAAAAGCTTCATGGTATCGTAGGTGTAGCTGATACCCTTGCGATCAAGCTCAATGGTTTCAATGCCAAGCCCAGCAACATCGTCAATAGCAAGCTCCAACATCTTGAGGCGGTGCTTTTCATCGATGGTTTCTTTTTTATCCACATGTGGCGGTGTAAACTCAGGCATGAGCAAGACCTCATCAAGGGATAATTGCTGGCGCACTTGGTCAGCTACAACCAAGTGAGCATTGTGAACAGGGTTAAAGTTTCCTCCCAAAATACCGACTTGCTTGCGGTTGCGGTCACGTTTTTTCTCTTCTAATTCAACTTTTGTAAATGGTGTAAGCAGTTCGAGTGCCATAGGTCCTCCATGAACAAGTTATTCTTATTTTGTATTTCCTTTTCTTAGGTGGTGGCGGACGCAAGCGACCTCCTTCGAAGTCTCCAAAGTTCCGTTCATAGTAACAACTTCGTTGTTACTATGAAATTTACCACGGCGAAAAGAAAGTTGTTTGGGCTCACTGCGTTCGCGATGGCTGGCGCTGTGTGCTTGTTTTAGCTACTCTCGTTATTAGTTTGTTTTGATAGCTTTGACTTTTACTGAGAGTTTGCGGTTTTCTTTGCGGTTTGACTCTTTGTAGAGAATTAGGATGCGGCCGATTTTTAGGACGGTGTCACAGCCAATTTCGTCTTCTAGGATTTCAGCAACTTCGTGGATATCTTCGTCTGTGTTTTGAAGCAAAGTAACTTTGATCAATTCACGGGCATCAAGAGCGTTACGGACGCTGGTTTTAATTTGGTCGTTAAGACCATTTTTTCCGATTTGTATGATGGGTTTCATTGTGTGTGCCTCTGATTTTAAGAAGGCACGTTGTTTTGATGTTAACATAAATTTCCTTTTTCTGTTTTGTCATACTCCTCTTAGGTAGTGCGGACGCAAGCGACCTCCTGCAGAGTTCCATTGCTAAACCTTGAGCCTAAGTCTCAAGGTTTCCGTTGACCTTAATCAAAAATGCTTAAGGTCAATGCCACTACGGCGAAGAGTATTTGGTGTGTGCTCACTGCGTTCGCAATGGCAGAGCTGTTTATTAAATCAAGGCTTTGCGTAAAACCACTGCTACGCCTTCTGGTGCCCAGGCGGCAACGACCACTGGTTGGTCGGCGCTGGCTTTGACACGAATCCATCCTAGACCTGAATAGACGATGTCCATTTTGTCTTTGATGGTAAATTCGTGGCGGACTAGTTTAGGGAAGTCTTTGACTTCTTTATCAGTTGGCGGTATTAATAGGCTTCCAACGTGCTTTTCATAAAAAGCACCAGCTCCCTCAAGCTTGGTACGGTGGAGGTTCAAGTTATTGTCAAAATAAGCTGTGAAGCCCTGCTTTTGTCCTGAAACAAAATCGAAGCGAGCCAGACCAGCTAAGAAAAGGGTTTGCTCTGGGTTGAGCTGGTAGGTTTTTGGCTTGATTTCCTTTTTAGGACTGATGTACTTGAGGTTCTTATCCGTCAAATAATGAGCCATCTGGTAGCGGTGAATAATCCCTGGCGTGTCAAAGATGTAAGAACCGTCGTCAAGCGGAATCTCAATCTTGTCAAGGGTTGTTCCTGGGAAACGCGAAGTCGTGATGACATCTCTGTTACCAGTAATTTCACGGATGATAGCGTTAATAAGGGTTGATTTTCCAACGTTGGTCACACCAACCACATAGACATCGCGACCCCTGCGCAATTTCTCGATGGTGTCAATCAATTCCTTGATGGCATGATGGTTTTGAGCGCTAGTCAAAATCACATCCACAGGACGAAGTCCCTCTTCGTGAGCGCGCTCGGTCAACCACTGAGTCACCTTACCGTCCTTGACAGACTTAGGCAAAATATCCTTCTTGTTCCCCACAAGAAGGACGTCATTTCCTGAAACAAAACGGCTAAGCCCTGGAATAACTGAACCGTTAAAGTCAAAAATATCCACAACGTTAACCACAAGAGCATCGCTGTCGCCCACTTCGTGAAGGAGTTTCAAGAACTCATCATCGGTGATGTGAACGTCTGTGATTTCATTATAGTGACGTAGTCTGAAACAGCGCTGACAGTATAATTCACCGGTTTCTAGCCCCTTTTCAAGAGCAGACTGGGGCGTGTAACCCGCTACTTCCTTGTTTTCTGTTTGAATTTTGGCACCACAGCCAATACAAAATAATTCTTCCATTAAATTCCTTTTTGATACTTGATTTTTCCGTATTTTTCTTCGATTTTTTTCCAAACGCGACGTTCACGCCAGCGATTAATTTTCGTATTCCAAGCATCCGATTTGACCAGTGGTTTAACGAGCACCGACTTAATGTCGGCGCGATGAGCTGCACGAATATCGGTCATGAGCTGGTCACCGACCATAATGACTTCATCGCGGTCAAAGCCGTAGCGCTCAATAGCCATGTTGATACCTCGTGTAAAAGGCTTCATGGCGCGACTGACAAAGTCCACACCAAAGAGATCTACCGCACGTTCCACACGCGAATGCTTGTTGTTAGACACCACCACAACCGAAATATCAGCCGTCGTCATGGCATCCAACCAAGCTCGCACCTCAGGCGTCCCATCAGGATTATTCCAGGCGATAAGCGTATTATCCAAATCCACCAAAACCGCACGAATCCCGTGACGCAACAAATCTTCCGCTTTTAAATCATAAACTGCCTCAACCACGAAGGTCGGCCTATAATCATCTATACTCAATGTTATCTCCAAAAATATATTTTACTATTTATTTTACCATATTTTCTGGAAAATAGCAGAGCTTGTCTTTTTTAGTTTCAAGTGTACACTGGCTCTGCAAGCAATAGTCAATCCAAATCTCCGCGATTTAAAGTAAATACCGAACATTAGTATATAAATCTTGACGATTTAAGAAGAACTTCTGAAAATTAAGACTAAATCTTCGCGCTTGAGTAAGAATTTCTGAAAAGACAAGTCTAATCTCCAAGATTCAGAAGGAATTCTTAAAAATTCTAACTAAATCTTCGCGCTTAGGAGCAATTTTGCAGCAAAAAAAGTCAGACTCTTTCGAATCTGACTTGGATTAGTTCTTGCTCATTTTGCTAGTGGCAACCAGGTCTTTCAAACTGATTAAGAGCACCGCCATAAGGATGCAAAGCATCCCCAAAAAATCGCTGAGATAGAAGTGGGCGCCCATGATGAGGACGGTGAGGATGACGGAAGCGACGGGCTCGATGGAGGCGAGAAGACTCCCCTTGACCGCTCCAATCATGGTAACTCCCATAAGGAAAATGGTGTAGGCGAAGACGGTACCGACACCAATAATCCCGAAGTAGGCTAGGAGAATCTTGGCATCTAGGGATGTGCTTAGGGTCCAGGCGCGCGTCACGAGGGAGAAGGTGACCCCACCAATAAGCATGGCACTGCCAATAGTCACCAAGCTCCCCCACTCGCGAATCACCTTGACTGGAATCAGGATGTAGGCCGCATAGGTGACCGCAGAACCCAGTCCCCAGAAGAGACCAAGTGGCGTGATAGCCAAGCTACCAATCTTCCCATGAGTCGACATAATGAAAGTCCCAGCAATAGCTAGAATAATAGCACCAACTTCGACTGTTGTCGGCAAGGTGCGATTTTTCAAACAGACTAGCGCCAAGATGAGAACGGGGGTCATGTATTGGAGCACCGTTGCTGTACCAGCATTGGTGTGGTTGATGGCTTGCAAGTAAGCGTATTGATTCATCACCAAACCGAAAATACTGAACATAATCGTTGGAAGGACAAATGATTTACTTCTGACAGCTTTTTTAAGTTCCTTTGGTTGCTGAAAAGCCACAATGGCTATCAAAATAATTCCTGAAATAAGCAGGCGTAAAGAGGTCAGTAGATTGACCGACACGCCATGGCTCATCAGATATTGTCCACTGACCCCTGAAATGCCCCAGGCTGACCCTGCAATTAGGACCATAAGACTTCCTTTAAGTTCTTTTGACATAAACTCTCCTTGATGATTTAGTGGCTCTATTATAACAAAAATCACTAGTCAGTGACTAGCGACTTCTAATTATTTTTGCTGTAAGTTCCCGTGCTGTAATCGATGGTGAAGCCATTGGCGACATTGAAAACTTCCACTTGTTCGTCTATAGCGCCGTCTGACGACTTCATGGACACCATGACCGAGCGAGGAACTAGCTCCTTGCCGTAATAGATGGTTTTTGCTTCATAGTAGAGAATTCCATTTTGATTGGCTTCCAGCCATTTCTGAGCCTTTTTCTCCGTGTAGCGCATGCCACCATTTTGGTCCACACCTCCGACATTTTGTGGTCTAGTTCCAGTGATGAGGTTTTGGCGAATGGCTGCGCCTTCCAAGCTATCCGCTACTAGGTGGCTGCGATTCCAGAAGTAACCATGATAAGCTCTGCCATTGACCCAAGAAATGGTTACCTTGTCGTTGTGCCCCCAACCAGCGGGGTCTGCATCCTTAGCAAAAGTCTGGCGAGTGCCGTAAGAATCAAAGACGTTGACATAGGTCAGCGTCGCACGAACAGTTAGCGTCCGTCCCAGCTCATCCAAGCCTGTGTAGTCAATCTTACCGATAGTTGAAGCTGTTTTGGGCGTTGAGGCATTATCATCGAAGTCACGGTAAACCGTCTCTGTCAGGGGAAACTGCGTCTCGTCCATGTCGCTCTTGCCGATAACTCGGTAGTAGTTGGGATATTTCTCAAGCGTCCAGTTACCAGTGTCATTTGGGAGCGAGGTCACCGGTGCATCTACAGATTGCCAAGTGTCTATTTCACCGATGCCCTTGATGACCTGTCTGCTAGAATGCTTGCTCTCTGCAAGCCTTATTTTTGATTGTAGCTGGCTGACCATTTTTTGATATGAACTTGGAAATTGGTCCAGCGGAGCATAGGCTAGGAAAAAGTAACTAGCAATAAGCACCAAAACCACAGAGAGTACTAAAATAGCACGCAAGGGCTTATCTAAATTTCCCCACCAAACTCTACTGACAGGCTTAGACCGCTTAATGGATTTTTTCGTTTTCGGACTTGTCTTTTTCTTCGACACAGCATCTCCCCTCCCAATGATATGACTACTTATATTTTACTATAGAGAAAAGAGATTGTGGACTTTTCGGCTTAAGAAAATGGCTTGGTGGCAGACAAACTAGGCTAATTCAAAATCTAGTCAGCCTTCTTAACCACCTTAGCTAAGATGACCAGCTGACAGATACCTAGAACGAAAAGCAAGATGAAAGCGTGTTGTGAGCCTTGGGCTGTTGCCTTGGTATATGCCATTGAAGTATTTTCTTGGCTCATGGCTACAATCAAGGAAGCAACTGTTGTTCCCATAGCGCCAGCAAATTGTTGCAAGGTGTTAAAAATGGCGTTGGCATCTGCTTGTTCGACTTTTGAGACTGACTGTTGACCGCTTGTCATGATATTTCCAAAAGACATACCGACCCCTAGCATAAAGACGATGTAGAGTGAAGCTAGGAGGGCATTTGACAAGTGCATCCCAAAGATACTGAAAAGCAGGTGAGCAAGGAGAACCAAGCTCGCCCCCGTTAAAATTGGTTTACGTGCGCCCAATTTATCCAAAATTGTTCCGCTAAATGGGGCAAAGCAGGCACCGATTACCGCACCAGGCAAGACCAAGAGCCCTGCAACTGTTGACGTTGAGCCATTGACCAGCTGAATGTAGTTTGGTAACAGGTAAGACATGGCTAGCGCTCCTAATTGGAAGAGGAAGAAGGCAATCGCATGTCCTGAAAAGGCACGATTTGTCAAGACAGATAAATTAATAATCGGATTGTCAATCGAGCGACTTCTAAGAACAAGTAAACTTAAGCCAAGACAACCAATCATCAACCAGCCAATAACTGAAAAGCTAAAGAATGCATGCTCAGCCAAGTGATTGATTCCCAAAATCAAACCGACAAAAGTAATAATAATAGCCAGCACACTTAACATATCCAAGGATGACCTAGACACAGCGCTCTTTTGTTCGATTGTCGCTAGACCAATCCCTAAAGAGAGGATGAGAATTGGCAAGAGCAACCAAAAGATGTACCGCCAACCAAGACTGGATGCGACGAAGCCTCCAAAGGTAGGACCAATAGCTGGCGCAACAGCGGTAATTAGGGTCCCCACCCCCATCATGATACCGATTTTTGACTTAGGTACTTGCTCAAGAATAATATTAAACATCAGAGGAAGAGCAATGCCGACACCGATTCCTTGAATGACCCTACCCAGCAATAAAATACTAAAATTTGGTGTCACTGTATCAATAACAAGACCAATCATAAACAAAAAGTTTGCCATTAGAAAGGCTGATTTTGTCTTAAAAGAGCGTTTGATATAAGCAGATAAGGGAACCACCATGGCTACGACCAAAAGGTAAATAGTTGTCATCCACTGAACAGTGGCTGTATTGACATGGAAAGTCTTCATCAAAGTCGGGAAAGTGATATTCATGGCTGTCTCCACAATAACCCCAGAAAATGATAGTAACCCAGTCGCTAATATAGCTCCTAATAATTTTTTTGAGATTTTCTGTCCATTCATTAGTCCTCGTCCTACTTGTAAATGTAATAATCTAAGATTGCTTTAAACGTGTTCAGCTCATCAACTGAAAAACGACGATGCAAGTCTCCATTTTCTTTTTCAAGATAATCTTGACTAATCTGTGCCAGACTCTTAGCCTTATCCGTCAAAATGACCGACTTTTGCCGAGCATCTTTTTTAGAAACCGTTCTGCTAATAAGCCCCTTGGTCTCCATCCTTTGTAGTAAAACAGTCGTAGTTGACCGCTGAATATTGAATTCTCGTTCAATATCTCTTTGAAAATAGTCCTCTTTTTCTTGCCTACTTAAAAAATCAATGACAGACATCTGTGTACCAGTTAAGTTATTCTTCTTAGCAAAATAATCAAACCGCCGCCCCATTTGATTACTAGCTTGCTTTAATAAGCGACCATAACTATCAGTCATAAGCCCTCCTTTTTGTTAGCTTACTAACGTAATTATAACAGTAAAAATCTGAATGTCAAGTACAAAAAAAGAAGTTAGGATATCCTAACTTCTAAAAGTGATTAGTCTTCTTTCAACTTAGCCAACTCTTGTGCCAACAATTTAAGGGCAACTTGCGGGTTAGCTTGACCTTTAGTAGCTTTCATGAGGAAACCAGTGAAGGCCTTGTCAGCATTACGTTTACCTGACTTGAAGTCGGCAACAGCTGCTTCATTGTCCGCAAAAACTTGGTGGATAATTGGAATCAAGATTTCAGGGTCTGAAATCTGAACCAAACCAGCTTTCTTAACGTATTCTTCGGCCGAACCACCATTTTTAGCCAAGTGAACAAAGACTTTCTTGGCAATTTTAGATGAAATAGTGCCGTCCGCAATCAAACCAATCATTTCCACCAAGTTTTCTGGTGTCAAGCCAATTTGCTCGATAGTCTTAGATTCACTGTTGAGGAATTGAGCCACTTCACCTTGCAACCAGTTTGAGACTTGTTTAGCATCACCATCAAGAGCGACAGCTTTTTCAAAGAAATCAGAGGTTGCTTTTGTTGCTGTCAACTGGCTAGCATCGTAATCAGACAAGCCAAATTGTGACACGTATTTAGCACGGCGTTCTTTTGGAAACTCAGGAAGGGTTGCACGCATTTCTTCAATCCATTCATCAGACACTTCAAAGAGTGGTAGGTCTGGTTCTGGGAAGTAACGGTAGTCAGCAGCACCTTCTTTGACACGCATAAGAATTGTGCCTTTGTTAGCCTCATCGTAACGACGTGTTTCTTGACGGATTTGACCACCAGCGCGCAAAATTTTCGCTTGACGTTCTTGTTCAAACTCAAGACCCTTACGCACATTGCTAAATGAGTTCAAGTTTTTCAACTCAGTCTTCACACCAAATTCCTCTTGACCGTAAGGACGAAGAGAAATATTGGCATCCACGCGCATTGAGCCTTCTTCCATTTTAACATCAGAAATGCCTGTGTATTGGATAATTTCTTTAAGGGCAGTCAAGTAAGCATAAGCTTCTTCTGGTGAACGCATGTCAGCTTCAGACACGATTTCAATCAATGGCACACCTTGGCGGTTAAGGTCAACGTATGAATAACCATCTGTACCATGGGTATTTTTACCAGCATCTTCTTCCAAGTGGGCACGTTCAATGCGGATTTTCTTAGTTGAACCGTCTTCTAATTCGACTTCAATCCAGCCGTTGTAACCGATTGGCTCATCAAATTGTGAGATTTGGTAGGCTTTTGGATTATCAGGGTAGAAATAGTTTTTACGGTCAAAGTGCATGTGCTGGTGAATGTCCATGTTCAAAGCTAGCGCAGCCTTGATACCAGCATCAATAACACCCTTGTTCATGACTGGAAGCACACCAGGGAATGACCAGTCAACCACGTTGGTGTTGGTATTTGGGTCTTCACTAAAGTGGGCTGGTGTTGGTGAGAAGATTTTAGAATTGGTATTCAATTCAACGTGGACTTCAAGTCCAATGACTGTTTCAAAGTTCATTAGTTCTCACCTCCGAAAATGATAGGTTGTTGTTTATGGTAATCAGTGCTTGCTTCAAAAGCAGCTGCTACTTGGTAGATTGTTTCTTCACTGTATTTTGGACCAATCAATTGCATCCCAACTGGGAGACCTTGGTCAAATCCTGCAGGAATTGAAATACCTGGTAGCCCTGCCAAATTGACAGGAATGGTCAAAATATCCGCAAGGTACATAGCAACTGGGTCATGGTTAAGACTGTCCAAGTCATAGGCAGCTGTCGGTGCAGTAGGTCCCAGAATCAAATCATAGTCCGCAAAGACTTTCTCAAAATCTTGGATGATAAGGGTACGCACTTGACCAGCTTTCTTGAAGTAGGCATCATAGTAACCTGAAGATAAGCTGAAAGTTCCAAGCATGATACGGCGTTTAACCTCGTCACCAAAACCTTCTGAACGTGTGTTGACATAGATGTCATCCAAGTTATTGTAGTTTTCTGTGCGGTAGCCGTAACGAATACCGTCAAAACGTTGCAAGTTTGATGACGCTTCCGATGAAGCGATGATGTAGTAAACCGCCACACCGTATTTTGAATGCGGAAGGCTAACTTCTTCAACGGTTGCACCCAATTTTTCCAATTGCTTAGCAGCATTAAGGATCGTTTCCTTAACAGCTGGTGCAATACCTTCACCGAGGTATTCTTTTGGAAGGGCAATCTTCATGCCTTTGATGTCTCGACCAATTTTAGACGTAAAGTCACCAACTGCACGGTCTGAAGAGGTTGAATCTTTGGCATCATGACCTGAAATAACGTTCAAGAGCTGGGCATTTTCTTTAACGGTTTGTGAGAATGGCCCAATTTGGTCAAGTGAGCTACCGAAGGCAATCAAACCAAAACGCGACACGCGTCCATAAGTCGGTTTCATCCCAACAACACCATTGAATGAAGCTGGCTGACGGATTGACCCACCAGTATCTGAACCAAGTGACAAACGGACTTGTCCAGAAGCAACAGCAGTCGCTGAACCACCAGATGACCCACCAGGAACCTTAGTTTGGTCCCAAGCATTTTTGGTTTTCTTGAAATAAGATGTTTCAGTTGAACCACCCATGGCAAATTCGTCCATGTTGGTTTTACCGATGACAATCATATCTTTGCCGTAAAGTTGCTCAACAGCAGTCGCATTAAAGATTGGCTCGTAATTGTAGAGCATTTTTGAAGCAGCTGTTGTCAAAATCCCTTTTGTTGATATATTATCTTTAACCGCCAAAGGAATTCCTGACATGATATTACCAGCGTCAATTCCTTTTTCGTCCAAGGCTTTAGCTTGAGCTAGCGCTACTTCATCTGCAACCGTAATGAAAGAACCAATAGCTTCTTCACGCGCATGTACATCATCCAAAGTGGCTTGTGTCAGTTCGGTCGCTGAAATTTCTTTCTTGACAAGAAGGTCGTGCAACTCGTCGATTGATTTGTTATTAAATGACATTAAGCATCTCCTCCATCTTCAAGAATTGCTGGTACTTTGATGTAATGATTTTCATGTTGAGGGACATTTTTAAAAAGTTCCTCACGGTCATCACCAGCCTGCGCCACATCTTCACGCATAACCGTTTTGCGATCTGCCATCGTAGTTGTGATTGGCACACCATCTGTATCAACTTCGTTCAAAAGCTCTACCATGTCCACAATCTTAGACAAAGTTATTGCAAATTCAGCCGTTTCTTCATCTGAAAATGCCAACTTAGACAGATTGGCCACATGACGCACTTCTTCTTCAGAAATTTTCATGTTTAAGATACCTAGAACGCCAAGAAAGCGACTGTATTTTAGGAAGTCAAGGGAAAATCCTGATTTTTTACTGACTTATCTAAATACCGAGCTTTCCATTCGGGTTCAATTCCTTTCTCCTCTGTAAATTCTACATAGTCTTTCAAATTATACCACAATTTAGGCTTTTTTGGAAAATAGCAGAGCATAAAAAAGCATTGCCGGTTAAGAAGATCAACATCTTCTTTCTCCGACAACGCCCAATCTAATCCTGCAATAATTGATACAAGGCTCCATACAAATTAGAATCATTTTCAAACTGAGCCTTGACAATAGCAATTTCTGGAAAATTCAATTTCAAAATAGGACTTTCATCAATGAAGGCCTGTAACTGGTGCTTAATCTCTTCAATCAAGATTGGCTGAGAGCTGATGCCACCACCAATAGCATAAGTCGTCAAATCATAATAAGCCTGTAAATTCAAAATCAAGTAAGCAATAGACCGACAGTAATCCTCAAAAATAGGATAAACCCGTTGATCTTTCTTATTGATAAGCTCAAAAGCCTTAATGCCATCACTCAAGTCCTTTTCACCAACAGCTTCATTAACTTGACTAATCATCCGCACAGCTGAACCAAGATAGCCAACCGTTTTTGCCATTCCAAGACGATCAGTATCTAGAATGGACATGCTCAGTTCACCAGCTTGAAAATGCGAACCTAGTCGCAGCTTGCCATCTAAAACGATACCGCCACCGACACCCGTTCCAAGCGTAATGACAGCACCATCTTTGACATTTTTCAAACTGCCCAACCATAATTCTGCTAGCGCAGCCGATTTGGCATCATTTTGCACAGCCACAGGAAGCTGATACTTATCGCCCAAAGCAGTCTTGAAATTAAGACCATCCAAATAAGTCAACGAACCGCCAAAATAAACCGTTCTAGACAGGGTGTCCACTTTTCCCGGAACACTAATAGCAACTGCCTCAATCTCCTGACGGTAAGTATCAACCAAACCATAAAGGCTCTCTAAAAATGCCTCCAAGGAATCCGGTGTTGGGATTTTACTAGATGACAACATGTCAGCATCTTTGGTCATGATGGCATATTTGATATTGGTACCACCAATGTCGATAACTAAAACTTTCTTACTCATAGCTTATCTCCCAGCTAGGATTGCCCTTAATATCACGTTCCTTGACTTAAAATTCTATTTTTGCTGTTCTTAGTCTACAATCTTAGCCCCAAGCACATGCTCAAAATGATTAAGCGCCCATTGGTGATTTTCCTCGGTCAGACTAGCAACTGCTGATTTTGGAATTTCGATGTCGTAACCTAGATTGTAAGCATCGATAGCCGTGTGCAAAACACAAATATCTGTCAAAACGCCTGTCAATACAACCGTAGTCACACGGCGCTCACGCAAGCGAATGTCCAAATCCGTTCCAGCAAAGGCTGAATAATGACGCTTATCCATCCAAAAAACACGGCTATCGTACTTGATAGCTTCGTACACATCAGCTAATTCGCCGTAAAGGTCGCGACCCGATGTTCCTTTGATATTGTGGGGTGGGAAAAGTTTGGTTTCTGGATGAAAGGTATCACCCTCATCATGGCCATCAATAGCAAAGAAGATGTAATCCCCATTATCATAAGCCTTTTGGGTCAGGCTAGCGATTGAATTCTCAATAGCTTGCGCTGGCTGGCCAGCTGTTAATTTCCCATCATCAGCAACAAAGTCATAAGTGTAATCAATTGAAATCAATGCTTTAGTCATCTTTACTCCTTTAGATGAAAAGAGGCTGGGCAAACACGCTCAGTCTCCTTTCAATTGTCAATCAATCTTAATTGTATTCTTTTAATTTGTCAAAGATACCTTCGTTGATAACTTTAAGGTATGTTCCCTTCATACCAAGCGAACGGCTTTCGATAATACCTGCTGATTCCAATTTACGGAGGGCATTAACGATAACAGAACGTGTGATACCGATACGGTCAGCAATGACAGATGCTGTCAAACGCCCTTCAAGACCATCAAGTTCTCCCAAGATAGCAGCGACAGCTTTCATTTCTGAATAAGAAAGGGTATTGATTGCCATCGTTACAGCTGTTTGTTTACGGATATTTTCTTCAAGATTTTCTGTCTGAAGGTTAAGCAATTGAATACCAACTACTGTGCTAGCAATTTCAACCAGAATCAGGTCATCATCATCGAAATCGTGGTCATTACGCCAGATAATCAATGAGCCAAGACGCATACCGCCACCATAAATTGGAGCAATGGTTGTGATGCCATCCGCAAATTCTTCCTTGCTTTCAACTGGGAAAATAGTCAAATCGCTATCGACAGACAAGTTGGCTTCGGTATCGTAAACACGACTAGCAGCCTTGACATAGTAGTCAGGAAATTGTTTTGATTCGAAGAATTCTTCTACACGGTCATTGTTTGTTTTGTATTTCATGGCATAACCAAGGAGGTTACCGCTACCGTTGATAATACAAGAATTACAGTCAATGATGTCAGCTAATTGTGCAGCCATTGTGTTGTAGGGAAGGACTGTTTCCAAGCTATCAACAGAACGTTGCAAAATAGACGTAATTTTTCTTGTTTTTTCTAGTAAACTTAACATTTTTCTTCCTTTACATAGTTTGCAATCTTGATTATAACAAATTTATGATATTACCGCAAACAATTATCAGAAAATTACTTTACTTTTTAGACAATTGTGTGCAATTTTCCAAAAACATTGCTTTCCAAATTAACAACGGTATTGACTCAAGAAGCGTGTTATTTTTTCTTGTAACTCGCTCAATTCATCGACACGTGGAAGATAGACAATTCGGAAATGGTCAGGCGTCTTCATATTAAAGCCACTACCATGCGTCAACAACACTTTTTCTTGCTTCAAGAAGTTCAAGACAAAGGCCTCGTCGTCATCAACTCGGTACATCTCAGTATCAATTTTAGGAAAGATGTAAAGGCCTGCATGAGGTTTGACCGCAGAAAGCCCTGGAATATCCTTAATAGCATTATAGATGAAATCCCTTTGTTCATAAATTCGGCCACCTGGCAATAAGAGCTTATCGATAGATTGTTGTCCGCCCAGTGAGGTTTGAATGACCTGCTGCGCCAGCACATTGGAACAAAGACGCATATTAGACAACATGTTCAGCCCTTCGATATAACCTTTAACATTAGTCTTAGGACCTGACAAGACCATCCAGCCAACACGGAAACCACAGATACGGTGTGATTTAGACAAACCTGAAAGGGTTACGGTGAAGATATCTGGTGCAATCGATGCAATCGGAATATGCTTTTTACCATCCATTACCAAGCGGTCGTAAACCTCATCAGAAAAGATAATCAAGTCATTTTGACGAGCAATCTCAACGATTTCATCTAAAATATCACGTGGGTAAACTGCACCCGTCGGATTATTGGGGTTAATCAGCACAATCGCTTTTGTGTTAGATGTAATTTTTGATTTAATATCTGCAATATCAGGATACCAGTCGGCAGCCTCATCACAGACATAATGCACCGCCGTACCGCCAGCTAGACTAATACAAGCTGTCCACAGAGGGTAATCAGGCATGGGAACCAAAACCTCATCACCATCATCTAAAAGCGCCTGCATGGACATGGAAATTCCTTCACTGACACCATTCACCACGTAAATATCATCCATGCTGACATGAATATCCTGCAATTGATAATACTGCATAATGGCCTTACGAGCTGAGAAAATCCCCTTAGAATCAGAATAACCTTCTGAATCACGGGCATTGATAATAAGGTCATGAATGACCTCGTCTGGCGCTTCAAAGCCAAAGGCTGCGGGGTTACCGGTATTCAATCGTAAAATCTTCTCGCCGTTGGCACGCATACGGTCCGCTTCTTCCAAAACTGGTCCACGAATATCATAGGCAACGTGCTCTAGTTTTGATGATTTATCAAATGTTTTCATACTTATAATTCATTCCTTTCGTTTCACTCAAGGCACAACACTGAATGAAAAAATGTTGTGCTTTTTGTTTTTGTCTATAATATAAGGAGAAGCCCTATCACTACTACAAATCACGGGGAGGTGATTAAGTGAGTGGTATAGCCACTACCTCGCATTCTTATAGGTGTAGCCCATTCCATCAAGCACAACTAACTGT
>ERZ1034980.327-NODE-327-length-37308-cov-17.616836_pt1 | contig 37308 bp, 30 predicted proteins | sample MGYA00520622_ERZ1034980 | MGnify/ENA primary metagenome ERZ1034980 (study PRJEB33766, sample SAMN09781791) | gut metagenome | biome: gut microbiome | host: Homo sapiens | place: Madagascar | study: EMG produced TPA metagenomics assembly of the PRJNA485056 data...
GCGGCCGCCACGACATCGTGGGCGATGAGGTCTTTGCCAACGTCATGGAGTTCACGACCGTTCCCGCCGCCGAGAAGAACTTCGAGGCGCACCGCCGCTACGCCGACATCCACTACGTCATAAGCGGCGTTGAGCGCCTGGCCGTGGCGCCCGTTGACGAGGTCGAGCCCGTGTGCGACTTCAACGAGGAGGACGACTTCGGCCTGTACGCCAACCCCGCCCGCGAGGCCTGGGTCACCCTTCACGAGGGCGACATCGTGGTCACGCCGCCCGAGGACGCCCACAAGCCCGGCTGCTGCGAGGACGCGCCCGCCCCGCTCAAGAAGATCTGCGTGAAGGTGCTCGTTGACTAGCGCCGGCGAGTCCCGCGACCAGCGCATAGCCGGTCGGCTGGGTGACGCCACGGCCTTCACGCTGGACTCGGACGGCTTCGCGTGCACGCGGGTCTTCGACGAGCCCGAGATCTGGCGCGTCGAGCTGCTCATGAGCCAGACGTTTCTGCCCTCGGTGAACGTCTTCGTCGTGCGCGACGGCGCCGAGGCGCTCATCGTGGACACCGGCACCCCCGATGACTACAACGACACCCGCCTCATGCGCGCCCTCGTGCGCCTGGGGGTTGACCCGTCGCACTCGACGCTCTTCTGCACGCATGCCCATATCGACCATGCCGGGCAGGCGCGCGAGCTCGCCGAGGCGGGCGTCCGCGTCACGCTCGCCCGCCCGACGCTTGCCGACATGAGGCGCTTCTCCACGCCAACGTACTGTGACTACATGGCCGACCGCCTGGTGGCGGAGGGCGTGGGCCGCGCCGAGGCCGAGGAGCTGGCCAACTCGATCTGGGCCCACACCACCGACTTCGAGCGAGACGAGGTCCCCTTCCACGTGCTGGACGAGGGGCAGATGCTGCGCTGCGGCCGCTGGGAGTTCAGGACGGTGCCCGTGCCCGGCCACATGCCCGGCCAGATGGCGCTGTGGCTGCCCGAGCGCGGCGTCGCCTTCACGGGCGACGTGGTGCTGTACGCGTGCTCCACGTGCATCTGCTTCTGGGGAGGCTCCGAGGACGCGCTCGGCGACCAGCTCGCCACTCTCGGGAAGGTCGCCGGCATGGGCATAGAGCACGCGTTCTTGGGCCATGGCGTCCAGGAGGGCGTGCTTGCCGAGCGGTGCCTGGGCAACGTTGCGCACCACGAGCGCAGGAGCTCGCGGGCCCTCGCGGCCGTGGGGGAGCATCCCGGCTCCACCGGCAGGCAGCTCGTGCCCGCGCTGGGCTGGCACGTGCCCTTCGAGACTTGGGAGAAGGTCCCGGCCCTCACGCGCTGGTTCCTCGTGAGCGAGAGCGTGGCGCACCTGGACCACCTGGTGTGCTGCGGCCGCATGCGCCGCGAGAAGGACGACGCCGGCGTGAACCGCTACTGGCTTGTGTGACGGCTCGCGCCCGCCCGCACCGTGACCCATAGCTGCGTTGGCCGTCCCGTGGCTTTTGTCCGCGGGACGGCTTTTTAGTACAAGTGTTTGGTGTTTCATGCTAGACTGTTCCGACCAATAGGAGCAACGCTGGGGGAGAAGCACATGGCCCAGGAGGCAATCACCATCCGAGGCGCGAGGGAGCACAACCTCGCCAACGTGGACGTGGACATCCCGAGGGACAAGCTCGTCGTCATCACGGGCCTTTCGGGCTCGGGCAAGTCGAGCCTGGCCTTCGACACCATCTACGCCGAGGGGCAGCGCCGCTACGTGGAGAGCCTCTCAAGCTACGCCCGCCAGTTCCTCGGGCAGATGGACAAGCCGGACCTGGACTCCATCGACGGCCTCTCCCCGGCCGTCTCCATTGACCAGAAGACCACGTCCAGAAACCCCCGCTCCACGGTTGGCACCGTGACGGAGATCTATGACTACCTGCGCCTGCTGTACGCGCGCGTGGGCACCCCGCACTGCCCGGAGTGCGGCCGCGTCATCGAGCGCCAGACCACCGACCAGGTGGCCGACAAGGTCCTGGCGCACGCCCAGGGCAGGCGCGCGCTGGTGCTTGCCCCGGTGGTGCTGGGCCGCAAGGGCGAGTACGCAAAGCTCTTCGACGACCTGCGGCACGAGGGCTTCTCGCGCGTCCGCGTGGACGGCGAGGTGCGCGAGCTCGACGAGGAGATCAAGCTCGAGAAGAAGCTCAAGCACACCGTCGAGGTGGTGGTGGACCGCATCGTCATCCGCGAGAACTCCCTCGGGCGCATCGCGGAGGCCGTGGAGCAGGCAACCAAGCTGGCGCAGGGCAAGGTGGGATTCTGGCTCCTGCCGGACCGCCAGGACCCGGAGGGCATTCCCGGCGAGCTCCTGCAGTACTCGCTGGCGCTTGCCTGCCCGGAGCACGGTCACTCCATGGACGACCTCCAGCCGCGCGACTTCTCGTTCAACGCGCCCTACGGCGCCTGCCCGGACTGCGACGGCCTGGGCTTCCGCAAGATCGTGGACGCGGAGGCCCTCATCGAGGACCCGTCCCTCTCCGTGGCCGGTGGCGTCTTCGGAAGCCTCTTCGGCAACTCAAACTACTACCCGCAGATCCTCTCGGCCGTGTGCCGCCACATCGGCGTCTCTGACCAGACGCCCTGGTCAGAGCTGCCCAAGAAGGCGCAGGACGTCCTTCTCGGCGGCCTGGGAGACAAGAAGATCCGCGTTGACTACCACACGCGCGACGGGCGCGACACCAGCTGGCTCACCACGTTCTCGGGCGTGCGCAAGATCCTCTTCGACAAGTACCAGGAGACCACGTCGGAGACCATGCGCACCCACCTGGAGAAGTACATCCGCGAGGTGCCCTGCACCACGTGCAACGGTGCCCGCCTGAAGCCGGAGATCCTGGCCGTCACCGTGGGCGGCAAGAGCATCTGGGACGTCTGCGAGCTCTCCTGCAAGGAGAGCCTGGAGTTCTTCGACCGGCTCGATCTCGAGGAGCGCCAGCTGGTCATTGCCGGGCCCATCGTCAAGGAGATCCGCGCGCGCCTGCGCTTCCTGGTCAACGTGGGCCTCGACTACCTCACGTTGTCCCGCGCCGCGGCCACCCTCTCCGGCGGCGAGGCGCAGCGCATCCGCCTGGCCACGCAGATCGGCGCCGGCCTCATGGGCGTGCTCTACATCTTGGACGAGCCCTCCATCGGCCTTCACCAGCGCGACAACGACCGCCTCATCGCCACGCTCAAGAGCCTGAGGGACCAGGGCAACACCGTCATCGTGGTCGAGCACGACGAGGACACCATCCGCGCGGCGGACTACGTCATAGACATGGGCCCTGGCGCGGGCGAGCTGGGCGGGCACGTGGTGGCCGCCGGCACGCTGGAAGAGATTGCCGCCAACCCGGACTCCATCACGGGCGCCTACCTCACCGGTCGCCGCCAGATAGAGCTGCCGGCCAAGCGCCGCAACCCGCGGCGCGGCGCCATCAAGGTGGTGGGGGCCTCGGCCAACAACCTCAGGAACGTCACCGCCAAGGTGGAGCTGGGCACGCTCACCGTGGTCACGGGCGTCTCCGGCAGCGGCAAGAGCTCGCTGGTTACAGACACCCTGGCCCCGGCGCTCACCAACGCCGTGCACCGCTCCAAGCGCCCCGTGGGCCCGTACAGGAGGCTCGAGGGCGTGGAGCTCATCGACAAGGTCATCGACATCGACCAGTCTCCCATCGGCCGCACACCACGCTCCAACCCGGCGACCTACATCGGCCTGTGGGACGACCTGCGGGCGCTCTTTGCCTCCGTGCCGGAGAGCCGCATGCGCGGCTACGGCCCCGGGCGCTTCTCGTTCAACGTGCCGGGCGGCCGCTGCGAGGCCTGCAAGGGCGACGGTCAGATCAAGATCGAGATGAACTTCCTGCCGGACGTCTACGTGCCCTGTGAGGTCTGCCACGGCAGGCGCTACAACAGGGAGACGCTCGAGGTCACCTACCACGGCAAGACCATCTCGGACGTGCTCGACATGACGGTGACCGAGGCCCTGGCCTTCTTCACCAACATCCCCAAGATCAAGAACAAGCTGCAGACCCTGCACGACGTGGGCCTGGGCTACATCCACCTGGGCCAGCCCGCCACCACGCTCTCCGGCGGAGAGGCCCAGCGCGTGAAGCTGGCCAAGGAGCTCCATCGTCAGCAGACGGGCAAGACCTTCTACATCCTGGACGAGCCCACCACGGGCCTGCACTTCGAGGACGTCCGCCAGCTCGTGGAGGTGCTGGAGCGCCTGGTGGACGCCGGCAACACGGTGCTGGTCATCGAGCACAACCTGGACGTCATCAAGATGGCTGACCGCATCCTGGACATGGGTCCCGAGGGCGGCAACGGCGGCGGCACCGTGGTCGCCTACGGCACCCCCGAGCAGGTGGCCAAGGTGCCCGAGAGCCACACCGGCCGCTTCCTCGCCCCCATCCTCGAGCGCGACCGCGCCCGCCAGGCCGCAAAGGGGGAGTAGGGCATGTCAAAGCGCGAGAAGGTGCAGAAGACCAATGCCATGCGCGAGCTTGACCGGGCGGGCATTGGCTACGAGGTCCAGGAGTTCGAGGAGACCGATGTCTCCCGCGGCGTGGGCGTGCGCATAGCCGAGCGGCTGGGGGAGGACCCAGACTCCTCCTTCAAGACGCTCGTCTGCGTGGCCCCGGGCGGGGACCACGTTGTCTGCTGCATCCCCGTCGCCTGCGAGGTTGACCTCAAGAAGGCCGCCGCGGCCGCTGGCGAGAAGTCCCTCTCGCTGATGCCCATCAAGGACCTCGAGGCCGTGACGGGCTACGTCCGTGGCGGGTGCACCCCGGTGGGCATGAAGAAGGCCTTCCCGACGATCATCGACGAGACGGCCCAGCTCTATGACGCCATCGGCATCTCCGGTGGGCGCCGCGGCCTCTCGTTGCGCCTCGATCCGTCGGAGCTCGTCGCCTTCTTGGGGGCCACGCTGGCCGACATCACCCAGTAGGCGGGCGCTTCTCGCCCGGGGTGTCCCCTGCCGGTCCTTGCGTCCGGCCCTTGTCGTTGTGTTCTTTGGCGGCGCTTTGACCCGTGGCAGGTCCCGCTCCCCGCGACGGTGAGACAATCGCCCCTTGTGTTGTTTCGTCAGAAGGAGGAGCGCAGAGGTGAGCTACCAGCCCAGGCACATGAGGGGCAGCGAGGCCAAGACCGAGAAGGCGTCTGCCGCCCAGCAGGTCGTCCCCGCCGAGGATTCCGCCGAGGCCAAGACCTCCCAGGTGGGCCGCTCCGCGGCCCTGATGAGCGTGCTCGTCATCGTGAGCCGCCTCACGGGCTTCTTCCGCACCTGGGGCCAGGCCTACGCTATCGGCGTCACGGTCATGGCAAGCTGCTACTCCATTGCCAACAACCTGCCCAACCAGCTCTACGAGCTCGTGGTGGCGGGCATGCTCACCACGGCCTTCCTGCCGGTCTACATGTCCGTGCGCGAGAAGGCCGGCACCAAGGGGGCGAGCGAGTACACCTCAAACCTGGTCTCCATCGTCCTGGTGCTGATGGGTGCGGTGACGGTGCTGGGCTTCGTCTTTGCCGCACAGCTCGTCTACACGCAGTCCTTCTCGGCAACCTCGGACTTTGACTTTGACCTCTCGGTCTACTTCTTCAGGTTCTTCGTCATAGAGGTCGTCCTCTACGCGCTCTCTTCCATCTTCTCGGGCGTGCTCAACGCGGAGAGGGACTACTTCTGGAGCTCCGCGGCCCCCATCTTCAACAACTTCGTGACCACGGCCTCCTTCTTTGCCTACGCCTTCCTGGCCGACTCCAACCCCCAGCTGGCCCTCGTGCTGCTTGCCCTGGGCAACCCGCTGGGCGTCCTGGTCCAGGTGGTCTGCCAGATGCCGTCGATGTACCGTCACGGCATCCGCCTGCGCTTCCGCATCGACCTACACGACCCGCTGCTCAAGGAGACGCTCAAGATCGGCGTGCCGTCCGTCATCGTGATGGCGTCCTCCTTCGTGACCACTTCGGTGCAGTCCTCCGCCTCGCTCTCCGTGGTGGCCACCGGCGCCTCCATCACCTACTACGCGCGCCTCTGGTATACCCTGCCCTACGCCATTCTCACGGTGCCCATCACCACGGCCATGTTCACGGAGCTCTCCGACAGCTGGGCCAAGGAGGACCGCGAGTCCTTCGTGCGCGGCCTCGCCTCCGGCGTGAGCCAGATCCTCTTCTTCATGGTGCCGTTCATGATCTTCCTGATGGTCTTCTCCGTGCCGCTCATCTCCATCCTGGCGGCCGGCAAGTTCGATCCCGAGGCGCTCCAGATGACGGCAGACTACCTGGGCACGTATGCGCTCACGCTGCCCTTCTACGCCATCTGCATGTACCTGCAGAAGGTTGTCTCGGCCATGCGCCGCATGGGTCTGTACGCCCTGGCCAGCGTCATCGCCTCCGTGGTGCAGGTGGTCATGCTGCTGGTCTTCACCCAGTACTTCGGCCTCAACTTCGTGGCCTTCTCGTCCACGGTGTTCTTCCTGCTCATTGACGTGGTCGTCTTCGTCAGCCTGCGCAAGAACCTGGGCCCGCTCGGTCTCTCCAAGGTCATCGCCGCCTTTGTGAAGTCGCTCCTCCTGGGCCTCGCGGGCGGCATCGTGGGCTTCATCATCCTGGGCGTCCTCACGTTCTTCGTGGGCAACTGCGCTGGCAGCACCATGCGCTCCATGCTCTACTGCGTGCTTGCCGGACTGCCCGCCGTCGCGGTCACCTACGGCCTGGCCTTCATCTTCAACATGCCCGAGGCCAAGCTCATCAACGGCCTGATTCGTCGCTTCGTTCGCCGCTAGGGGCCGTCCGCGCCCTTCTCGGCGGCGCAACGTTACGAGTGTGTGAGCAGTGGCTCCCTGTCACTTTAGCGTGCTAAAGTGACACCACACAGCGACAGGCGTGGCGAGAAGGGACAAGAACGTGATTGCAGGCACCGCGCGCGGCTTCCGCGACATCCTCCCGCAGGAGGCCCTTGCCAGGGAGAGAATCACCAACGAGGTCCGCGAGTGCTTCAGCGCCCATGGGTACCTGCCCGTGGAGACTCCGCTCCTGGAGGACCGCGCCGCCCTGGAGCGCGGCGGCCGCCTCAAGGACTCCCCCTTCCAGCTCTTTGACACGGACGGGACCCTGCTCGTCCTGCGTCCGGACCTGACGCTGCCCGTCGCCCGCCTGGTGGCCGGCCGCGTGGACGCCGGCAGCCTGCCGGCGCGCTTCCGCTACGTTGCGCCCGTCGTGCGCGAGGAGCCCTCGCTGCGCGGGCAGCCCCGCCAGTTCACCCAGCTGGGCGTCGAGCTCGTGGGCACGGACGGCGCCGCCGCCGAGGTGGAGGTCGTGGGGCTTCTCGCCGAGGCCCTGGCCAAGCTGGGCGTCCCCGCCTGGCGCGTGGTCTTCGGCTCGGTCACGCCCCTGACGGCCCTCCTTTCCAACTGCGCCCCCTCGCCCGACTTCCGCGAGAGGGTCCTCGCCCTGGTGCACGACTCCGACCTCGTCACCCTCGACGAGCTCGTAGACGCCACCCCCACGCTCAAGCCCTCCGCCGTCCGCGCCCTGCACGCCATTCCGCGCATGCACGGCGGCCTCGAGGTCATCGACAAGATCGACGCCCTGCTGGCCGAGGCCGACGTGCCCGTGGCCGAGCGCGGCTGCCAGGAGCTTCGCGCGCTCGTGGCCAAGCTCGGCGACCTGTTTGACGACGGCCGCGCGAGCTTTGACTTCTCCATCATCAACTCCTTCGACTACTACACTGGCATCATCTTCAAGGCCTACTCGGAGGGCATCGCCGCGAGCCTGGCCTCCGGCGGCCGCTACGACGCCGTCCTGGCAAACCTCGGCCGCCCCGGCCTTGCCGCCTGCGGCTTTGCCCTCTCGCTGGAGCGCCTCCAGGAGGTCCTGGGCGAGCCTGGCGACTCCGGCGTGGTGACGCCGGGCGTGCGCGTGGCCTCCCGCCCGCTGCGCATCGCCGTGCCCAAGGGGTCCCTCTTCAAGGACACCCTGCACGTCCTCGAGGCGGTGGGCCTGCCCACCGAGGAGCTCGCCGACCCCGGCCGCAAGCTCATCATCTCGGCCGGCGACGTGGAGTACGTCATCGTGCGCGCCCAGGACGCGCCTGCCTTCGTGGGCCACGGCGGCGCCGACTGCGGCATCTGCGGCAAGGACTCCCTCATCGAGGCCGGCCTCGACCTGCTGCAGCTCGTCGACCTGCGCTACGGCGGCTGCCGCTTCGTCGTGGCCGAGCCCGCGGCCAACGCCGGCCAGGCGGAGCGCAACTACCGCTGGCGCGGCGCCGTGCGCGTGGCAACCAAGTACCCCCGCATCACCCAGCAGTACTACGACCGCATCGGCCAGCAGGTGGACATCCTCACGCTCCACGGCAACATCGAGCTCGGCCCCATCGTGGGCATGACCGACCGCATCGTTGACATCACGGCCACCGGAACCACCCTGCGCGAGAACGACCTCGTCATCGTCGATGACGTCATGGAGTGCACTGCCCGCTTCTTCGCGGGCCCGGCGGCCTATCGCTGCGACAAGAGAATCCGCGACCTGGCGGCACGTCTCGCCGAGGTCAGCGCCACCACCAAGGAGGCATAGCAATGAGGAAGGTAGAACTCACCGGCGGCCGCGCCCTCACGCAGGCCGACCTCAACCGCTCCGGGGCACTGCCGCGCGAGGTCATGGACGCCGCCGAGGACATCGTGCGCGACGTGCGCGACCGCGGAGACGCCGCGGTGCGCGATTACTGCACGCGCTTTGACGGCGCCTGCCCCGAGAGCTTCCGCGTGCCGGACGAGCTGGTCAAGGCCGCCCCGTCCATGGTGGACCCGGAGTTTCTGGAGTCCCTCACCCGCGCCCGCGACCAGATCCTGGCCTTCCACCAGAAGGAGCGCGAGGAGTCCTGGTTCACCACGCGCCCGGACGGGACGCTGTTGGGCGTCCAGGTGACGCCGGTGGCCTCCGCCGCCGTCTACGTGCCCGGCGGCCGCGCCCAGTACCCCTCCACCGTGCTCATGGACACCATTCCCGCCAAGGTGGCCGGCGTGCCGCGCGTGGTCATGGTGACCCCGCCCCAGCGTGACGGGTCCCTCTCGGCCTACACCCTGGCCGCCGCGGCCCTGGCTGGCGTCGACGAGGTCTACGCCGTCGGCGGCGCCCAGGCCATCGGCGCCGTGGCCTACGGCACGGAGTCCATCCCCGCGTGCGACAAGATCGTCGGCCCCGGCAACGCCTACGTGGCGGCCGCCAAGCGCTACGTCTCGGGCGACGTGGGCATCGACATGGTGGCCGGCCCCTCCGAGGTGTGCGTGCTGGCCGACGCCACCGCCGACCCCGTGGTGGTGGCCGCCGACCTCATGGCCCAGGCCGAGCACGACCCGCTTGCCAGCTGCTACCTGGTGACCTGCGACGCCACGCTGCCCGACCGCGTCCTTGCGGCCGTCGAGCGCCTGGTGGCCCAGTCCCCGCGCGAGGGGGTCACCCGCGCGAGCCTGGACAACCGCGGCGTCATCGTGGTGGCCGACACGCTCGACGCGGCAGCCGAGGCCGTCAACGTGGTGGCGCCCGAGCACCTGGAGCTGCACTGCGAGGACGCCATGGGTCTCCTGGGCAAGATCCGCAACGCCGGCGCCATCTTCGTGGGCGCCTGGAGCTCCGAGCCCCTGGGAGACTACGTGGCCGGCCCCAACCACACGCTGCCCACCGGCGGCACCGCGCGCTTCTCCAACCCGCTGGGCGTCTACGACTTCCAGAAGCGCTCCAGCGTGATCAGCTACACGCCCGAGGGACTTCTGGCCGACGCGCCGGCCGTCCAGGCCATGGCCCAGGCCGAGGGCCTGTGGGCCCACGCCCTCTCCGTCGGCATGCGCCGCCGCCTGGCCGAGTCCGGCGAGAAGCGCTACGAGGACGCCGCGGCCGCCTGCGAGGGAGCCAACCGCGTGGCCTGGCCGCGCGACCTGGACGTGCCCGGCGTGCCCTACCTGCCCGGCTATGCGAGGGAGGCCTAGCCATGGCCGACCGCGACGCCAGCCCGCTCGACGTGACCGGCCGCGTGAGGCCCGCCCTGGCGGGCTTCGAGCCCTACGACCCGGCCTTCACGCCCTGCCGCATCAACCTCTCCGCCAATGAGAACACCCACCCGCTGCCGGCCTCCGTCACCGAGGCCATGCGCGCCGCGGCGGTCTCGTGCGCCCTCAACCGCTACCCCGACCCCATGGCCAACGACCTGCGCGACCTTCTCGCCGCGTGGCACGGCGTGGAGCGCGGCAACGTCATGGTGGGCAACGGCGGCGACGAGCTGCTCTTCAACCTGCTCTTCACCTTTGGCGGGCCGGGCCACGCGCTGGTCACCTGCCCGCCGGACTTCTCGGAGTACGCCAACTTCGCCAAGATGTGCGAGACGCCCTGCGTGGAGGTCTGGCGAGACGCCAGGACCTTTGAGGTTGACGCGGACGCCCTGGTGGACGCGGCGAGAAGCGCCTCGCTGGTCATCCTGACCTCTCCCAACAACCCCACCGGCAACCTGCTGGACCCGGCCCTGGTGCGGCGCCTGCTGGACGGGACCGACGCGCTGGTGCTGGTGGACGAGGCCTACGTGGAGTTTGCCGGCACGCCGTCGCACCTGGGGGAGGACGCGAGCCTGGTCTCATGGGTGGCAGACAGCCCCCGCCTCATGGTCCTGCGCACGCTCTCCAAGGCCTTCGGCCTGGCCGGCCTGCGCGCGGGCTACCTGGTGGCCGACCCCGGCGTCATAGATGCCCTGGCCTCCATCCGCCAGATCTACTCGGAGGACGTGCTGGCCCAGGCCGTGGCCGCCGCCGCGGTCTCGCGCCGCCGGGAGCTCGTGGGCGTGGTGGCCGACGTGGTGGCCGAGCGCGGGCGCCTGGCCGCGGGGCTGGCGGCAATCCCCGGCGTGGAGGTCTGGCCCAGCGCGGCCAACTTCCTGCTGGTGCGCCTTGCGGGGGCAAGTCGCGTCCGTGCCCGCCTGCGCGACGAGTACTCCATCCTTGTGAGAGACTTCAGCTACGCGCCCGGCCTGGCCGACTGCCTGCGCCTGACCGTGGGAACCCGCGAGGAGAACGACCGACTTCTGGACGCCCTGTCCATCCTGGCAAGGGAGGAAGCATGACCCGCACCGCAAAGGTCGTCCGTGCGACGGCAGAGACTGACATCGGGCTCTCCATGGACCTCGACGGCACCGGAGCCGCCGACGTGGAGACGGGCGTGGGGTTCTTCGACCACATGCTCTGCGCCCTGGCGCGCCACTCCATGATTGACCTGACGCTGCGCGTCAAGGGAGACATCTACGTCGACGACCACCACACCGTGGAGGACACAGGCATCGTCATGGGGCAGGCCCTGCGTGAGGCCCTGGGCGACAAGCGCGGCATCCGCCGCTTCGGCTCGGTCATGGTGCCGCTCGACGAGGCCCTGGTCATGGCCGCCGTGGACATCTCCGGCAGGGGAGAGCTCTTCTGGGACGTGCCCATCGGCCCCAGCAAGGTGGGCAGCTTCGACACCGAGCTCGGCCACGAGTTCTTTGCCGGCCTCGCCCGCGACGCCGGCATCACGCTCCACCTGCGCCTGGTCTGCGGCGAGAACGCCCACCACATTCTGGAGGCCACCTTCAAGGCCTTCGCCCGCGCCCTGCGCGAGGCCGTGGAGCCCGACTTCCGCTCCGCCGGCGCCATCCCCTCCACCAAGGGAAGCCTCTCGTGAGCGCGGCAATCGTCGTGGTCGACTACCACAAGGGAAACCTCCTCTCGGTGGCCCGCGGGCTTTCCGAGGTGGGCGGCGAGGCCGAGGTCACCGACGACCCGGCCCGCATCGCCGAGGCCGCCGGCGTGGTGCTTCCAGGTGTGGGCGCCTTCGAGGACGCCATGGCCTACCTGCGCCAGAGCGGCCAGGACGAGGCGATTCTCTCGGCCATCGGGCGCGGCGTGCCGTTCCTGGGCATCTGCCTGGGCCTGCAGCTCCTCTTCGAGCGCGGGGACGAGCGCTGCGACGGCGCCCTGCACGGGGCGGACGACCCCGAGCGCTGGGCGGCTGGCCTGGGCGTGCTGCCGGGAAGCGTCTCTCGCCTGCGCGGGCGCCTCAAGGTGCCGCACGTGGGCTGGGACCAGGTGCACCTCACGCCCCACGGCAGGGTCTGCCCGCTTTTGCGCGGCGTGCCCGAGGGCGCAAACGCCTACTTCACGCACTCCTACGCGCTCGACGAGGACGTTGACCCCCTGGTGGTGACCTGCCGCACCCACTACGTGCGCAGCTTTGCCTCCGCCGTCTGGCGCGACAACGTCTACGGCGTGCAGTTCCACCCCGAGAAGAGCTCCGCGGTGGGCCTGACCATCCTCGGGAACTACGTGGACCTCGTGCGCGGGGGTGGAAGATGATCCTGTTTCCCGCCATCGACCTCGTGGGTGGCCGCGTGGTGCGCCTGCAGCGCGGAGACCGCTCCAAGATGGACGTCTACTCCGACGACCCAGCCTCCGTGGCGCGCGACTTTGCGGCGGCCGGCGCGGAGTGGATCCACGTGGTGGACCTCTCGGCGACCTTCGAGGAGGACGAGGAGGCCTGCGCGGCAAACGCGGCCGCCATCCGCGCCATCTGCCAGGTGCCGGGCGTGAGCGTCGACTGCGGCGGCGGCGTGCGCTCCATGGCCGCCGTGAGCCGCCTGGTGGACCTCGGCGTCCGTCGCATCGCCATTGGCACGGCCCTCGTGCGCGACCCGGCCTTCGCCGAGCGGGCGGCCGCCGAGTTCGGCGAGCTTCTCGTCGCGGACGTGGCCGCCAAGGACGGCGTGGTCAAGGTCAACGGCTGGCGAGAGGGCGAGAAGGTCTCGCTCTCCGAGCTCGTGGGCCGCCTGTCGGGCCTGGGCTACCGCCACCTGGTCTTCACCGACATCAACCGAGACGGCATGCAGACCGGCGTCGACGTGGACGCCTACCGGAGCCTGGCCGCCCTGTGCGGCTTTCCCGTGGTGGCTTCCGGCGGCATCTCCACGCTGGACGACGTCCGCGCGCTTGCCGCCGCCGGGCCGGACGTCATCGAGGGCGCCATCACCGGACGCGCCCTCTACGAGGGGAGCTTCTCGCTGACAGAGGCGCTTCTCGCGGCCTCCGGCGGCAACTAGACGCGCGGCGCAGGCCCCGAGGACCAACTCTTCCGGGGCGAGTCGCGCAGCGAGCGAACAACGTGAGCGCCGAGCCCGGGAAGAGTTGGTCCCCGAGCCGGACGAGAGGATAGCCCCATGCTTACCAAGAGAGTCATCCCGTGCCTGGACGTCAAGGACGGGCGCGTGGTCAAGGGCGTCAACTTCGTGGACCTGCGCGACGCGGGCGACCCGGTCGAGCTGGCCAGCCGCTATGACCGCGAGGGCGCGGACGAGGTGGTCTTCCTGGACATCACCGCCACCTCCGACGACCGCAGGACCACCATCGAGCTTGCCTCGCGCGCGGCCTGTGAGCTGCGCATTCCCTACACGGTGGGTGGCGGCTTCCGCGACGTGGCGGGCTGCCGCGCCATGATTGCCGCCGGCGCGGACAAGGTCTCCATCAACTCCGCCGCGGTCAAGGACCCGGGCGTCATCACCGCCTGCGCCGAGGCCTTCGGCAGCCAGGCGGTCATCGTGGCCATCGACGCAAAGCAGGTGGGCACCTCCGACAAGTGGGAGGTCTACCTGGCCGGCGGGCGCATCCCCACCGGCATCGACGCGGTCGCCTGGGCCGAGGAGGCCGCCCGCCGCGGCGCCGGCGAGATCTTGCTCACGAGCATGGACCGCGACGGCACCAAGGACGGCTTCGACATCCCGCTCACGCGCTCCGTCGCCCGTGCGGTGGACATCCCCGTCATCGCGTCGGGCGGCGTGGGCACGCTGGAGCACTTTGCCGAGGGCATCATCGACGGCGAGGCCGACGCCGTCCTGGCCGCCAGCGTCTTCCACTTTGGCACCTACAGCATCCGCCAGGTCAAGGAGTACATGGCCAGCCAGGGCATCCCCGTCCGCCTGGACTTCTAGGGCATCCTCGGCCGTCGCGCCCTTCTCGCCGCTGGGTATACTCGTTCAGAGTAGATTCAGGCGAGAAGTGCCCGCCTCGGCGCGGGCAGGACCAAGGAGCCCCACATGGCAAACGTCAGGCCCTCCATACCCCGGACGCCCGCGCAGGTCACCCTGCGCGTGGTCTCGGCGATCATGGCCCTTCTGGGAGGCCTGGTGGTCGTGGGCGCCGCGCTGGTCTTTCTCAACCGAGATCAGCTGGGGCTTGCCGAGGAGGGCATGTGGACCGTCCTCACCTACGGCGGCATCATCCTCGCCGCGGCCGGCCTGCTCCTGCTCACCGCGTGGCTCGGCTTTCGCGCGGCCGACGACTCCTCGCGCGTTGGGCCGTACCGCTTCCTCTGCTACTTCGTCGGTCTCGTGGTGCTCGTGGCCATCGTCTGGGGCTGGGGCATGGGCATGTTCCTGCTCTTCAACCCCGTGGTGCTCGCCAGCACGGTGACCTACGTGCTCGTGTGCTCCCAGCTGGCCGACAAGGTGGCCGAGGAGCACGAGGCCGGCGTCAAGGGAGAGGTCTTCCTGCGCACCGGCCGCCAGCGGACGCTTCACCTTCTGGCCGAGGTCGTTCTGGTCAAGGGCGCCATCCTGGGCGTCGTCGTGGCGGTCATGGCCGTGACGGTCTTTGCGGTGACCGGCGGCAGCGCCGGCGCGGACCTCGCGCGCGACCTGGGCCTCGAGGGCACGGACCTCGTGGCGGGCGTCGTGGTTGGGCTTGTCACCGCCGCCGCCAACGTGCTCGTGGGCTGTCTGGGCATCTGGGGCTCCAACCGCCCCCAGAAGATCGTGCCGTTCTTCGTCATGGTCACCGCCTCGTTTGCCTTTGACGTCGCCAAGACCGTCGTCAGCGTGGCCGTTGCCGGCGGGCTCTCGTCCGTGGGCATGGACGTCCTGCTGGACCTGCTGTTCACCGGCAGCTGCGCCTGGCTCTCCTGGAAGATCTGGAGGCAGCCGCGCGAGCTCGTGGACAAGCGGCTCATCGTGGAGCAGTAGCACCGCCGGCACGTCCCTCCCGCGGTGCGCTAGGATGGGTGGCCGTATGCCGCCGCCCAGTCCCAGGGGAGAAGAACGTGAGCGAGAAGACCGCCGCCGTGCTCATCGGTGCCGTCTCGGGCGCCCTCCTGGCCGTGGGCGGCATGGTGGTGAGCGGCCCGGGCATCGCGCAGGTGGGCATCGTCGGCGCCGCGTTCTCGCTGGTGGCGTGCGCGCTGGTGGCGCTCACCCTGTGGCTCGCCCGCCGCGAGGGCATCCGCGGGTAGGCGGGCTTCCGCTCCGCCGCCTGGGGCGCCGTCGATCTGCAGCGTTTGGGGCCAAATCTTACCCTGGTAACCTTGCAGATTGACGGCACCCTGCAGGCGAGAAGCACGCGGCGGGGTATAGTGGCCTTCCTGGCAACGAGACCCAAGGAGGCCCCATGAATGTCCACAAGATGCGTCGCGCCGCGCAGGCCCTGACCGAGGACGAGTGCGTGGATGTGCTCCGCCGCGGCACCGCCGGCGTGCTGGCGCTGGCGGGCGGGCCCGACGAGTGGCCCTACGCCGTGCCTATGTCCTACGCCTACCGGGACGGCGTCGTCACCTTCCACGGCGCCATGGAGGGCCACAAGCACGAGCTCATTGCGGCCAACCCCAACGCCTCCTTCTGCGTCATCGACGCCGACGAGGTCGTCCCGGCAGACTACACCACGCGCTACCGCAGCGTCATCTGCTTCGGCGCCATCGAGGTCGTAGACAACCCTGCCGAGCAGGAGAAGGACCTCATGTTCATGGGCGAGGCATTCAACGTCGGCCACCCCGAGGAGTGCCGAGAGGAGATCTCCCACTGGGCTGGCAAGACCCGCGTCCTGCGCCTGCGCGTGGAGCGCATGACCGGCAAGGAGTCCGGCGCCCTGATGCGCGAGCGCCTCGCCGCCAACCCCGGCCGCGGCAAGGGCGTGGCCTAGGGGCAGCGGGCGTATACTGGATTGAAGCGAGCGGGGAGAGGCCCCCGTCGCATGACTATCCAAGGGGATGTCTTTTTGGACCTTGTCCGATAGGTCGCGTGCCCGGCGCACGCGCTAACTGAAGAGCCCGAAGGCGGCCGCGCAAGGCGGCCGGTTTTCTTGTGGTAAAAACCTATCGCAGAACAAGGAGAATCACCATGTCAGACGGCATGTCCACCCGTCCCTACCCCCTCGGCCGCTCCAATGGCTACGACCCCGCCCTCGTGCGTGAGCTCATCATGGGCCCCAATCCACTCAAGCTCTGCGAGGAGACCCTCGACGACGCCGCGGCGCACGGCAGCGGCCTGGCGCCCGGCTCCCTCGTGCTTGACCTGGGCAGCGGCAGCGGCCTCACCTCGGCGTTTCTTGCCGCGCACTGGCGAGCGCGCGTGGTGGCGGCAGACCTCTGGGGCAACCCCACGGACGCCCTGGGCGTGGCCCGGCGCTTGGGCCTCACGGCACAGGACGTCCTGCCCGTCCACGCCGACGCCTGCAGCCTCCCCTTTGCCGAGGAGGCCTTTGACGCCGTTACCTGCATAGACGCGTACAACTACTTCGGCCGCGACGAGGCGTTCCTTGCCCAGCGCCTTCTGCCCCATGTGCGCCGAGGCGGCCTCGTCTACCTGGCCATCTCGGGCCTGACCTGCGACGTCGCCGACTTCGGCGGCGCGCTTCCGCCGGAGCTTTCCTGCTCCTGGACGCCCGAGCAGCTGGAGTACCTCTGGCCGCGCGGGCGCTGGGAGCGCCTCTTCGCGGCGGAGGGCGGCGTGCGCGTGGAGCGCATCCGCGACCTTTCCTGCAACGACGAGGCCTGGCGCGACTGGGTGGCCTGCGACAACCCCTACGCCGCCGGTGACCGAGCCGCCATCGAGGCCGGCGCCCTCGCCTGGCTGACCACCACCGAGGTGGTTCTCCGCAGGCTCTAGCCGCAGGCGAGAAGGGCGCGGCCGCCCGCGGAGCCCCTTCGGGGCCGGCCGCGCCCCCCCGTGCTATCGTTTCTCCCCAGCGCAGACGCCAACGCGACCAGGAAGCAGGGGAGAAGAGCATGCCCAAGGGAGCCAACGAGTCCTACGCACTTCTGAACGTCACGCTGCTGGACGGCAGCGAGCACATGGAGCCGCAGCGCGGCATGGCCGTCATCACCGAGGGAGGCAAGATCTCGTGGGTGGGGCCCGCCGCCTGCGCACAGGTTCCCTCGGGCGCCCGCGAGATGGACATGGGCGGTGCCTACCTCATGCCGGGCCTGGTCAACATGCACGTCCACCTCTGCGGGTCCGGAAAGCCCGTCTCGGCGGGCAACGCCGGCGACCTCATGCGCCGCCTGGACAACGCCCCCGGCCGCGCCATCGTGCGGCGCGTGCTCGCGGGAAGCGCCCGCCAGCAGCTTGCGAGCGGCGTCACCACCGTCCGCGGCGCGGGAGACCCGCTCTTCGGCGACCTCGCCGTGCGCGACGCCATAGAGTCCGGGCGCCTGGAGGGACCGCGCCTGGTTGCCCCCGGCACGGGCATCACCGTCCCCGGCGGGCACGGCGCCGGGCTCTTTGCCCAGGTGGCAAACGCGCCCGAGGAGGCCGCGGCCATGGTGCGCGACCTCTTTGCCCGCAAGGCCGACGTCATCAAGCTCTTCATCACCGGAGGCGTCTTTGACGCCACCGAGCCCGGGGAGCCCGGCGTGGTGCGCATGCCGCTCGAGGTCGCCCGCGCGGCCTGCGCCCAGGCCCACGAGCTGGGGCTCCCCGTCATGGCGCACGTGGAGTCCACCGAGGGCGTGCGCCAGGCGCTTCTCGCCGGCGTGGACACCATCGAGCACGGCGCCAAGATGACGCCCGAGATCGTGGGGCTCTACCACGGCTCGGCCGGGACCCAGCTTGCTGGCAGGCCGGCATCGGTGACCTGCACGATCTCCCCGGCCCTGCCCTTCGTCAAGCTTCCGCCCGAGAAGACCCACTCCACCGACGTGCAGAAGGTCAACGGGGACATCGTCTGCGAGGGCATCATCGAGAGCGCCCGCCAGGCCCTGGACGAGGGCATCCCCGTGGGCCTTGGCACCGACTCCTCCTGCCCCTACGTCACGCAGTACGACATGTGGCGCGAGCTCGCGTACTTCTCCAAGTACGTGGGCGTGACGCCCGCCTTCGCGCTCCACACGGCCACGCAGGTCAACGCCGGCCTGCTGGGCCTCGGCGACACCTGCGGCACCGTCGCGGCCGGCATGGACGCGGACCTGCTGCTCACGCGCGGCAACCCCCTGGATGACCTCTCGGCGCTGCGCGAGCCGCTCCACGTGCTCGCCCGCGGCCACCTGGTGCGCAAGTCGCGCGTCAAGCGCATGCCGGAGCTCGATGCCGAGCTCGACCAGATCATGGCCCTGCCGGCGTAGCCGCTTCGCGCGTGGGACAAAGGCGGCGTCCGCGCGCCGCCCTTCTCGCCGTTTCGTTACGTCTTTATGAGCGGCCAATTACACGACGCCCGTCTGCCCGGCGCGGTGCTAGGATGAAGACCCGTAGAAGATGCGCACGGTGGTGCGCAAGGGCTCACTACGGGAAGGTCCCCACATGACAAAGCACATTTTCGTGACCGGCGGCGTCGTCTCGTCCCTTGGCAAGGGCATCACGGCGGCCTCCCTCGGCCGTCTGCTCAAGGCTCGTGGCTACAAGGTCATGATGCAGAAGGCCGACCCCTACCTCAACGTCGACCCGGGCACCATGAGCCCGTTCCAGCACGGCGAGGTCTTCGTCACCGAGGACGGCAAGGAGACCGACCTGGACCTGGGCCACTACGAGCGCTTCATTGACGAGAACCTCACGCGCAACTCCAACTTCACCACCGGTGCCATCTACCAGAGCCTCATCGCGCGCGAGCGCCAGGGAGACTTCCTTGGCGGCACCGTCCAGGTGGTCCCGCACGTCACCAACGCCATCAAGGAGCGCTTCTTCCGCATCGAGGAGCAGACCGGCGCCGACGTGGTCATCACCGAGCTGGGCGGCACCATCGGTGACATCGAGGGCCAGGCCTTCGTCGAGGCCATCCGCCAGTTCCGCAAGGAGAAGGGCATGGCTGACTGCTGCCTCATCCACGTGAGCCTGGTGCCCTACATCTCCGCCGCCCACGAGGTCAAGACCAAGCCCACCCAGCACTCCGTGCGCGAGCTGCGCTCCATGGGCCTGCAGCCGGACTTCATCGTCTGCCGCTCCGACCACGAGGTTGACGCCGACATCCGCGCCAAGATCGCCAGCTTCTGCGACGTGGAGCCGGGCTGCGTCTTCGAGAACTCCGACTGCCCCTCCATCTACGACGTCCCGGCCCACCTCGCCGAGCAGGGCTTTGACACCAAGGTCTGCGAGCGCCTGGGCCTCGACCCGCGCGAGAGCGACATGAGCGGCTGGTACAAGTTCACCAACGCCATGCACGCGGCCAACAAGAAGGACGACGTCACCAAGATCTGCGTCGTCGGCAAGTACACGCAGCTGCCCGACGCCTACCTCTCCATCATCGAGGCCCTGCACCACTCCGGCGTCTACTACGGCCGCCACATGGACATCGAGCTCATCGACGGCGAGGAGCTCACCGAGGACAACATCGAGGAGGTCCTCGGCGGCGCCGACGGCATCCTGGTGCCCGGCGGCTTTGGCCTGCGCGGAATCGAGGGCAAGATCGCGGCCGCCCACCGCGCCCGCACGCTCAAGATCCCGTACCTGGGCGTCTGCCTGGGCCTGCAGGTGGCCGTCTGCGAGTTTGCCCGCAACGTGGCCGACATGCCCGGCGCTAGCTCCACCGAGTTCGTGCCGGACTGCGCCTACCCCGTCATCGACCTCATGCCCGACCAGGAGGACGTCACCGACAAGGGCGGCACCATGCGCCTGGGCGCCTACCCCTGCAAGGTCAAGGCCGGCTCGCTGGCCGAGGAGGCCTACGGCGAGTCCCTGGTCTACGAGCGTCACCGTCACCGCTTTGAGGTCAACAACGCCTTCCGCGACCAGCTGACCCGCGCCGGCCTGGTCATCTCCGGCCTCTCCCCGGACGAGCGCCTGGTCGAGATGGTCGAGCTTCCCGAGGACGTCCACCCGTGGTTCGTGGCCTCCCAGGCCCACCCCGAGTTCAAGAGCCGCCCGACCAAGCCCGCGCCGCTCTTCCGCGAGTTCGTCCGTGCGTCCATCGCCCGCCACGAGGGCTGCGACCGCCACGAGGTCGAGCCGGAGGCCTAGGGCTTCCCGGAGCGCCGGAATGAGGTAACGTTTGGGCCGGGTCCTGGCTTTCTGCCGGGTCCGGTCTTTTTTGTGCGGCGATTGGCCGCCTAGACTAGGGGAGGGAAGGTCGCATGGACCTTGCGGGCGCACTCGGCGAGTACCTCGACTACCTCGCCGTCGAGCGGGGGAGCTCCCCCAACACCGTGGCCGCCTACCGGCGCGACCTGACCCGCTACCTGGACTGGCTTGCGGCCGAGAAGATCGTGGAGCCGGCCGACGTCACGCGGTCCGACGTGGAGCGCCACCTGGGGGCGCTCGCGGAGGTGGGCCTCTCTCCCGCCTCGCTTGAGCGCGCGGCCTCGGCCATCAAGGGCTTCCACCGCTTCATGGTGCTGGAGGGCGTCTGCGACGAGCTCCCCACGGCGGACATGCCGCTGCCGGCCAAGCCCTCGCGCCTGCCGGACGTGCTCTCGCGCGAGCAGGCGGCCGCCCTCCTGGACCAGCCCTTCCCCCAGACGCCCACGGGCCTGCGCGACCGGGCCGTCCTTGAGGTCCTCTACGGCTGCGGCCTGCGCGCGAGCGAGCTCTGCGGCCTCGACCGCCGCGCCGTCCTGCTCGACGAGGAGCTGCTGCGCGTCTTTGGCAAGGGCAGCAAGGAGCGGCTCGTGCCCATCCTGGGGACGGCCGCCGCATCCCTGCGGGCCTACCTGGAGGAGGGGAGAGGGGCGCTTGTGGGGCGCATGCCCACGCCGGCGGTCTTCCTCAACGTCCATGGCGGACGCCTTTCTCGCCAGTCTGTGCACGCCATCTGCGAGAAGTACGGGCGCATGGCGGGAATCAAGGGGCTGCACCCCCACACCCTGCGCCACAGCTTTGCCACGCACCTTTTGGAGGGTGGCGCCGACCTCAGGGCCGTGCAGGAGCTGCTGGGGCACGCCGACATCTCCACCACCCAGCTCTACACCCACCTGGACCGCTCCCACATCCGTCGCGTCTACCTCGCGGCCCACCCCCGCGCCCACCTCGGCGAGTAGCCTCTGGGGCGGCGCCCCACCAGGTGTGGGACGACGCCCCACACCTTGCCACACCGCATGTGGGACGGCGCCCCACCGGGCTGGACGGGCCTGCGCGACGCCTCAGAGAAGCCCCTGGCTGCGCTTTGGCTGACCAGGGGCTTCTCGTCAAATCGGCGACAAACGCATGTATCTACCTGCGGATTCATGGGTTCATCACAATTGCCTGCGCACTTGTGAACGCCTTGTGCGCGGCTTTGGTGCAAACGGGCGTTCGCTCCCCAAGATGTTGGGTCGCTTCGGTCCAGCCGACTCCCTTCTGCGGCCCAAAGGACGCCTTCTGTGTCGCAAGGTGTTTTTTGGTGTGGCGAAGTGTGGCAAATGACGTATAGTGATTCCACGCTCCAATCGGGAGCTCGTCCAGATACGTCCTGAGGGGAGGGTGACATGCTCACTGGCGCTTATCCGATGTCCGTGGATGCCAAGGGCCGCGTCACGCTTCCCGCTGTGTTCCGCAAGCAGCTGGTCGACGAGACCAACAAGACCATTCTGCTCGTCCCCTTCGATGGCTGCGTGAACGGCTTCACCCGCGAGGGCTTCAAGGCGTGGGTCGACGGGCTCTTTGAGTACGGAGACCACCACTTTGACCCCCGCAACCGCAAGGACGTCATGCTCAAGCGCGGCCTCATGGGCAGCGCCGTGGAGATTGACGTCGACTCCGCCGGACGCGTCGCGCTCGGCAAGCTCGACGTCAAGCCCGGCACGCGCGAGAAGCTCGGTCTTGTGGCTGACGTCACGGTCGTGGGTGCTGACGACCACTTCGAGGTCTGGAACACCGAGGAGTGGAACAGGCAGCAGGCCGACTTCGAGATGGACCTCGAGTCGCTCCTGTACCACGACTAGAAGGGCGGGTGAGCACCTTGACAGGCGAATATCGGCACGTACCCGTGATGCTCGAGGAGGTCCTCAGAGAGCTAGACCCAAAGCCGGGAGAGGTGGTCTGCGACTGCACCCTCGGTGGGGCCGGACACTCTGTGGAGCTCGCCAGGAGGGTGGCCCCAGATGGCCTCTCGATTGGCATCGACCAGGACGACATGGCCCTTGCGGCGGCAACCGAGCGCTTCTCGCGCGAGGTGCCGGAGGCGGACTTCCTTCCGCTCAAGGGCAACTTCGGAGACCTCGACCGCCTGCTCGTCGAGGCGGAGGTCCCCGGCGTGGACTGCTTCCTCTTCGATCTGGGCGTCTCTTCGCCCCAGCTTGACATCCCAGAGAGGGGCTTCTCGTACCACGAGGATGCCCCGTTGGACATGCGCATGGATTCGGGGAACAACACCCTAACCGCACAAGAGGTCGTAAACACCTACAACGAAGCTGACCTCACCCGAATCCTCCGCGTATACGGCGACGAGCGCTTTGCGAGCAAGATCGCCCGGAGGATCTGCGAGACGAGGGCCAAGGCCCCCATTGAGACCACCCTCCAGCTCGTCGACGTCATCAAGGCGGCCATCCCGGCTGCCAAGAGGAGAAGCGGCGGGCACCCGGCGAGAAAGACGTTCCAGGCCCTGCGCATCGAGGTCAACCACGAGCTCGAGGTGCTGGACCGTGGCCTCAGGGCCGCCGTCAGGTGGGCCAACCCGGGTGGCAGGATCTGCGTCATCGCCTATCACTCCCTCGAGGACCGCATCGTCAAGCACGTCTTCGCGGAGCTGTCCCAGGGCTGCACCTGCCCACCGGACTTTCCGGTGTGCGTCTGCGGCAACGTGCCGATCGTCAGAGTCAAGACGCGCAAGGCTCTTGTCGCCACCCCAGAGGAGGTCGCTTCCAACCCAAGGTCGAGAAGCGCCCTCACGAGGGTTGCGGTGAAGCTCGATCCCTCGGGGTCAGATTTCTAGGATGCCGGTCGAAAGGCCGTCTTCCATAGCACGGCAAACAGACTAAACACGCACCACCAACGCACTTCAAACACACCACAACGCAGCACCACCGAAACACTCAACCTAGTTAATCTGCACCCTTAAGGAACGCTCAAGCAACCTTTGAGGAACACTCAACTATCCCTCAAGCTCCCAGCTTCCTGACACCGTTTTGAACGCACATGCAGCGGACCACGCGTCCGCCGGATAGCAGGGAATATCAAATGAGGTACCAGGGCTCGGCCGTCGCAAACGAGGAGTACATCGAGAGGGGATACGCCCTTCCGCAGGAGCGCCCCTCCTTCGAGGTCGTCTCCGGCGGCGGGCTGGACGCCCGCGCCCGCCGCGGCGTGGCCCCGGAGTTTCTCGCCCGCGTCAAGGCAGTCGTCGCCTGCGCCCTGGTCTTCTTCGCCCTTGGCGCCTGCCGCGTCGCCCTCACGTCCGCCGCGGTCGCGGCGCTCCAGGGAAACGCCACCCTCAAGACCCAGATAACCGAGGCCAAGACAACCAACGACAGCCTCATGGTCGAGCGCTCCGCGCTCTCCTCCAACGCTCGCATCAGCCGCATCGCCACCCAGAACCTCGGCATGGTCCTCTCCACCGACACCGAGACCGTGACCATCGGCGCCGCGGCCGAGGCCTCCTCTGCCGACGCCGCCGCCTCCGACGAGGTCGCCGCTCGGGCTGATGGGGATGCTGCGCAGTCCGCGTCCGAGGACGCCTCCGTCCAGGGCGTGGCGTAGACTCTTTCCCTGTGACAAGGAGCAGAGACAGACAGGGCCGCCGCGTGCGGCGTCAGACGGCGGGGGCCTCGTATGACGAGGCCCCTCGCGTCACGTACCGCGCCGGGCGTCGTGGGCCCGGCGGGCAGGGTCCCGCTGACTTCGACGCCTGCCGCAAGGTGCTGCTGGGCCTTCTCTGCGTCATCGTCGCGGCCGTCGCGCTGCGCCTCTTCTGGCTGCAGGTGGTGGATGGCCCGCGCCTGGCCTCCGAGGCCGAGAGCCGCCGCACCAACGTGGTCACACTGACCGCCCGCCGCGGCACCATCTACGACCGCAACGGCAAGGTCCTCGCCATGAGCGTGGAGTGCCAGACCATCTACGCAAACCCCAAGGTCGTGGAGAACGCCTCAGCCGTGGCGCAGGTGCTCGCCCAGAACCTGGGAGGCGTGGCCTCCGACTACGTGGGCGACCTCACCGCCGACACCACCTTCCGCTACATCAAGCGCCAGGTGGACCAGGACGTCGCCGACAAGATCAAGCAGGAGCTCTCCGACCAGGGCCTTGCGGGCATCTACTACCTCAAGGACTCCAAGCGCGTCTACCCCTACGGCAACACCGGCGCCCAGATCCTGGGCTTCGTGGGCAGCGAGGGCGCCGGCCTCTCGGGCCTTGAGTACTACTACAACGACATCCTGACCGGCACCGACGGCCAGATGATCATGGAGACCGGCCTGGGCGGCACGCCCATCGCCGGCGGCACGTCCGAGGTCACCGAGGCCCAGGACGGCACGGACATCATGCTCTCCATCGACATAGACCTCCAGGAGGAGGCCGAGAGGATCATCGCCGAGGGCGTGGAGACCTACCAGTCCGAGTCTGGCTCGGTCATGGTGAGCGACCCCAAGACCGGCGAGATCTACGCCGCCTGCTCCACGCCGCTGCCGGACTTCTCCAACCTCACCGACTCCTCGTCCCTCGACCTCAAGCTCGTCTCGCAGTCCTACGAGCCCGGCTCAGTCTTCAAGGTCATCACCACGTCCATCGGATACGACCTGGGCCTCTACACGCCCGACACCGTCTACAACGTGCCGGCCCGCTACACGCTGGGCGACAACTACGTCCAGGACGACGACGGCCGCGACTACGCCGAGGACATGACGGTTCGCTACATGCTGCAGCACTCCTCCAACCCCGCCATGGCGCTTCTCGCCAACGAGGTCATAGGCCCCAAGCGTTTTGCGGAGGGCGTGGAGAAGTTCTGCATCGGCCAGAAGACCGGCATCGACTTCCCGGGAGAGACGGCGGGCATCGTCAAGTCCTACGACGAGTACGACGGCACCACCGCCGGCTACATGGCCTTCGGCCAGTCCGTGGCCATCCCCATGATCCAGATCATCCGCGCGTTTGCGGCCGTGGGTAACCAGGGCACGCTGACCACGCCCCACTTCCTCATAGCCAAGGCCGGCGAGAAGGTCGACTGGCCCAGCGGCGGCCAGGCCATCTCCGCCGAGGCCTGCGAGCAGGAGATCGACGCCATGCGCGCCGTCATGACCGACGGCACCGGCAAGAACGGCGCCGTGGAGGGGTATGACATCGCCGGCAAGACCGGCACGGGCGAGCAGGCAAAGGACGGCTCGGACGGCTACGAAGGCTACTATTACGTAGCCTCGCTGTGCGGCTTTGCCAACGCCGACGACCCCGAGGTCCTTGTCTACGCGGGCCTCAACGGAACGTCTCACCTGGCCCTGGGCTCCGCTGCGCACATCTTCCACGACGTCATGCAGCAGTCCGTGGCCATCCTGGGCATCGCGCCCGCCAACTAGCACCAAGGAGAGTGAAGCAAGATGCGCATCAGCACATGCAAGCTCGTGGACGCCACCGGCGCAAGCATCCTCGCAAGGGGCGCGGCCGACGTCGCGGGCGAGGTGACCATCGACTCCCGCACGGTCGGGGAGGGCTCCGTCTTCGTGGCCTTCGCCGGCGAGCGCGTGGACGGCAACGCCTACGTGCGCTCCGCCATCGAGGCGGGCGCCGCCCTGGTGGTCGCGAGCGCCGAGGTGTCCGAGGCCGACCTCGAGGCGGCGCGCGGGCGCGGCTGCTGGGTCGTGCGCGCCGAGGGCGACGACTGCGAGGAGTGGATGCTGCGCGCCGCGGCCCTGTGGCGCCGGATGCACCCGGAGTGGGTCGTCGTGGGCGTGACGGGCTCGGTCGGCAAGACCACCACCAAGGACATGCTGCGCTGTGGCATCTCCTCCCAGCGCCGCACGCACGCCACCGCAGGCAACTTCAACAACCTCATCGGCCTGCCGCTGACGGTGCTCTCCGCGCCGGAGGACTCCGAGGTCCTCGTCTGCGAGCTGGGCATGAACCACCCGCACGAGATCGACCGCCTTGCCGCCGCCTGCCAGCCCACGCTGGCCGTCATCACCAACGTCGGCACGAGCCACATCGGGCTTCTCGGCTCGCGGGAGAACATCGCGCGGGCCAAGGCCGAGGTCGTGGGCGGCCTCGTCGACCATGGCGAGCTGCGCCGCACCCTGACCCTCACCAGCGCTAACGACTTCACGCCCTTCATCGCCGACGGCTTTGCCCGCCCGGCCGGCGTGGAGGTGCTCATGGCCGGCTCCCGCACCGAGGACGACGTGCGCGCCCTCGGCGTGACGCTTTCCGCCGAGGGCTGCGCCACGCTCACGGCAAGCTGCTCCGACGGCTGGAGCCGCGAGGTCACGCTCTCCGTGCCCGGACGCCAGGTGGTGCCCGACTTCCTGCTGGCCCTCTCCGTCATCTGGAGGCTGGGGCTGGACCGCGACCTGGCCTGCGAGGCCATCGAGCACATGCCCGCCACTCACATGCGCCTTGACGTGCAGACGGCCCCCTCGGGTGCCCGCGTCATCGACGACTCCTACAACGCCGCCCCCAACTCCATGGCGGCCTCCCTTGACGTCCTCGCGCAGATGGCCTGCTCCGGCCGCCGCATCGCGGTCCTGGGCGAGATGGGCGAGCTCGGTGCCGACGAGGGGCGCCTCCACGGCTACGTGGGCGCCTACGCGGCGGCCAAGGGCCTCGACCTGCTGGTCTTCATCGGCCACGAGCTCGCCGGCCAGATGGCCGAGGCCGCCCGCACGGTCGGCCAGTCCGAGGACGCGCTCGAGGTCTTCCCCGACGTGGCATCGGCCGCGGCCACGCTCGGCCCCATCCTCTCCGAGGGCGACCTCGTCCTCGTCAAGGCATCCCGCGCCGCCGGTCTCGACGGCTTCGTCAAGGAGGTGCTTGCCCAGTGATCGGCAACCCCGCATACCCCACCTACCAGGTCTTCCTGGCGGTCTTCGTCTCTGCCGCCATCACCTGCCTGCTCATGCCGCCCTTCATCAGGCTGATGAAGCACGAGCACCTGGGCCAGCAGGTCAGGGCCGACGGCCCCCAGCGCCACCTCATCAAGCAGGGCACGCCCACCATGGGCGGCGTCGTCATCCTGCTGGGCATCGTGCTCACCTGCGTCCTTCTTGCCAAGTGGACGCCCGACCTGGTCCTTGCCCTTGTCGCCATGCTGGTCACGGGTTCGCTCGGCCTTCTGGACGACATCGAGTCCGTGGCCCACAAGCGCTCCCTGGGCCTCACGCCGCCCCAGAAGATGGCCGGCCTCATCCTCATCTCGGTGACGTTCTGCCTGGTTGCGGTTAACGTCATCGGCATCTCCCCGGAGCTGCGCTTCCCGGGCGGTCTCGTCCTTGACCTGGGCGTGCTCTCCAGCACCTTCACCATCGGCGGCGCCACCGTCACCGTGCCCTGGATCTACCTCGTCTTCGTCTTCTTCCTCATGGCGGGCCTGTCCAACGCCGTCAACCTCACCGACGGCCTTGATGGCCTCGCGGGCGGCTGCACCATGGTGGTCATGCTCGTCATGGCCATGGTCGCCTTCCGCTACCAGGAGATCAACCTCGCCATCTTTGCCGCCTCCATCGCCGGCGCCTGCGTGGGCTTCCTCTGGCACAACTGCTACCCGGCCACCATCTTCATGGGCGACACGGGCTCCCTTGCCCTGGGCGCCGCCTTTGCCGCGCTGGCCATCCTCACCAAGACCGAGGTGACCTCCCTCATCATGGGCGGCCTCTTCATCGCCGAGGCCGTCTCCGTCATCATCCAGGTCGTGAGCTTCAAGGCCACGGGCAAGCGCGTCTTCCTCATGGCCCCCATCCACCACCACTTCGAGAAGAAGGGCTGGGCGGAGACCAAGGTCGTCATCCGCTTCTGGATCGTCTCGGCCGCCTTCGCGGCCCTCGGCTTTGCCCTCTACTTCCAGCTCGGCTAGGAAAGGTCGCACGCATGGCTGCATCTGGCGAGAAGTACCTCGGTGACGTGCTCGTCCTGGGCATGGGCGGGACGGGTGCGGCGGTCTGCCGCTACCTGGCTTCCCAGGGCCCCGGGCGTGTGTCGTCGGTGACCCTCTACGGGGGCGCCTCCTCCAGGGAGGGCGGCCTCTCCCGCGAGCTCGAGGCCGCGGGCGTGAGGTGCGTCCTTGGCACCGAGGACGTGGCCGGCAGCTATGACCTGGCCGTGGCCTCACCTGGAATCTCGGAGTTCTCCGCGTTCTTCTCCGCGGCGCGCGCGTGCGCCGGGGAGGTCATCGGCGAGCCCGAGTTTGCCTTCCGCGAGAGCCCCGAGCGCTGGGTGGCCATCACGGGCACCAACGGAAAGACCACCACGACCTCGCTCACCACGCACCTGCTGCAGGTCGCGGGCATGGGCGCCGAGGCCGTGGGCAACATCGGCACCATCATCACCGGCGAGCTTGCCTCCCGTCCGGCCGACGGCTGGCTCGTGGCGGAGCTCTCCAGCTTCCAGCTGGCCACCACCAGGCTGCTCCACCCCCGCGTGGCGACGCTTCTGAACGTGACGCCCGACCACGTGGAGTGGCACGGCTCCCTCGAGGCCTACGCCGCCGCCAAGGAGAAGGTCTTCGCCAACCTGGGCGAGGGCGACCTCGCCATCGTGAGCGTGGACGACGACTGGTGCCGCGCGGTGCGCGACCGCCTTCTCGCCCGCGGTGTGGCCACCTGCGAGCTCTCCGTAGAGAGCGAGCCCGCCTCCGCCGACGCCGCCTTCGTGCGCGACGGCATGCTCGTCGTCCGCGCGTCCGGCGTTGAGCACGAGCTCCTGGCCGCAGGCGCCCTCAAGATCCGCGGCCGCCACAACTGGGAGAACGCCCTTGCCGCCGCCGCGTGCGCGCTGCACCTGGGAGCCTCCGACGAGGCGCTGGCGCGCGGCCTTGCCGACTTCAACCCCATCGAGCACCGCATCGAGCCCTGCGGCAGCCACGCGGGCATCCACTTTGTCAACGACTCCAAGGCCACCAATACCGACTCCGTGGAGAAGGCCCTCACCGCCTTCGGGGCCGGCTCCATCGTGGTCATGCTGGGCGGGCACGACAAGATGACCGACCTTGCCAGCCTCGCTGCGGCCGTGTGCGGCACCTGCCGCGCCGCCGTCTGCTTTGGCGCGGCGGGCGAGCGCATCGCCCGCTCCGTCGAGCAGGCCCGCAGGGCCACGGGCTCTGCCGTCCAGGTCATCCGCGCGCCCCACATGCGCGAGGCTTTCGACGCCGCCGTCGCGGCCGCCCGTCCGGGCGACACCGTGCTCCTCTCGCCGGCGTGCTCGTCCTTCGACGAGTTCAGCAACATGGCCGAGCGCGGCAGGCTCTTCAAGGACCTCGTGGCCGGCCTCGGCCAGGACGGGGAGTAGGGCTTGGCTGTCACGGGAACCTATCAGAGGGGCGCTGGCCAGCGCGCCGCGGCGTCGCAGGCCAGGTCCGGCCAGGCGGGCGCCTCCCGCCCGCGCCCGGCGGCCCGCAGGCGCGGCGAGAAGGGCGGCGTCGGCGGTGCCGTCCAGAGGACCGAGAGGAAGATCTTCGGCGTGCCGGAGCGCTTCATGCGCCCGCGGCTCATCCTCATCGCCACGGTCGTGCTCCTCACGGCCTTTGGCTGCCTCATGATCTACTCGGCCTCCTCCATCAGCTCGCTCACCTCCGACGCGCTGGGCAACGACCCCGCCTACTACCTCAAGAAGCAGCTGCAGTTCATCGCCCTGGGAGGCGTCGCCGCCTTCGTGCTGGCCAAGGTGGACTACCACGAGTTCACCAACGGGCGCGCGTCCATGCCCATGTGGGCCGCGATGGTCGTCGTGCTCGTCCTGGTGTTCACGCCCATCGCGGGCCAGTCAACCTACGGCGCGAGCCGCTGGATCAGCTTGCCCCTCATCGGCAACCTGCAGCCCTCCGAGTTTGCCAAGATCGGCATCGTCTGGCTTGCGGCGGGCGTCTGCCAGCAGCGCTTTGACGACGGCACCATTGACGACGCGCAGTTCGTCAAGAACGGCGTCCTGGCCGCCGTCCTGCCGCTGGTCCTCATCGTGGCCCAGCCCGACAAGGGCACCACCATGGTCATCGGCGTGGCGCTGCTGGCCATGCTCTTCTTCGCCGGCTTCGACCGCAGGTACCTTGGCATGATCGCCCTCGTCGCCCTGGCGGGCATGGTCTTCCTCTCCGTCAAGGACTCCTACTCGCTCAGGCGCATCCAGATCATGCTCGACCCCTTCCAGGACTACTACAAGGACGGCTACCAGCTGGCCCAGGGCCAGTACGCCTTTGGCTCTGGCGGCATGTTTGGCGTGGGCATCGGCATGTCTCGCATGAAGTACTCCTACCTGCCCATGGCCCACAACGACTTCATCTTCGCCATCATCGGCGAGGAGTGCGGCCTGGTGGGCACCCTCGGCGTCCTGGCCGCCTTCGGCGTCATCGCGTGGCAGGGCATGAAGATTGCTCGCTGTGCGTCCGACCTCTCCGGCCGCCTCGTCGCCGTGGGATGCACCTCGCTTCTCGCCTTCCAGATGCTGCTCAACGTCTGCGGCGTCATCGGCATCTTCCCGCTCTCGGGCAAGCCCATCCCGTTCCTCTCGTACGGTGGCTCGTCCATCATGGCGAGCCTGCTCATCGTGGGCGCCCTGGTCTCCGTGTCCGTCCACTCCAGCCTGCCCGAGACCGTCCACGACCGGACCAGGAGGACCTGGCAGCAGGTGGCGGACGAGTCCGACCCCGGCAGCCTCACCTTCGTGAGCGACGCGCGCCCCCGCTCTGCCCGGGGCGCAGTCCGCCAGGAGGCCCAGGGCCGCGGCGCGGGCTCGGCCCAGCCCCAGGCGGGCTCGCCCTTCCGCGTGGTCGCCGGAGGCGCCCAGGGCCGCTCGAGGGGCCAGGCCCGACCGCAGAGGGGACGCGTCACCACGGACGCCAACGGCAGGCGCAGGATAGACCTCGGCCCGTCGGCCTCAGACCGCCTGCGCGGCGGCTCCGACGGCCCCAGGACCAGGAGATAGCAACCGGGGCGCCGGCCTCTGCCGGACGCCCCGCAAGAGGGGAGAAGCACATGGCCAAGAGCCTGAAGGTCACCATCGCGGCGGGCGGCACCGCCGGCCACATCAACCCGGCGCTCGCGCTTGCCGAGGAGCTGCGCGACCGCGGCCACAGCGTCTCCTTCGTCGGGCAGACGGCAAAGCTCGAGGGACGCCTCGTGCCCGAGGCCGGCTTCCCGCTCATCCCCATCCACGTGCAGGGCTTCGACCGCTCGCGCCCCTGGACGGCAGTGCAGTCGCTCGCCATGGTCTCCAGGGCCAAGGGGGCCCTCGGACGCGCCTTTGCCGAGCAGGGCGCCCCTGACGTCTGCCTGGGCTTTGGCGCCTACGTCGAGGTGCCGCTCCTTGAGTGGTGCCGCAAGAACGGCGTGCCCTACCTGCTTCACGAGCAGAACTCCGTGCCGGGCCTTGCCAACAAGATGTGCGCCGCACACGCCGCGCGCGTCTGCTGCGCCCTGCCGCAGGCCCTCTCCGCCTTCGAGGGCAAGGGCGCAACGGAGGCCTACGTGGTGACCGGCAACCCGGTGCGCCGCAGCGTCGTGGAGGCAAGCCGCCCGGCCGGACGCGCTGCCTTCGGCGTGCCCGAGGGCGCCACGATGCTGCTGGTCTTTGGCGGCTCCCTGGGGGCCCACCATCTCAACGAGACGGTCTGCTCCCTCAAGGACGAGCTTCTCGCCCGCCCCGGGCTCGTCATCGTCCACTCGACGGGCGCCGACGACGAGGCCTTCGTGCGCCAGACGCTTTCCCTCACCGACGAGCAGGCCGCCCGCTGGCAGGTCATGCCCTACATCTCCAACATGGGCGAGGCCCTTGCCGCCGCCGACCTGGTGGTCTCCCGCGCCGGCGCCTCCTCCATCGCGGAGATAGCGGCCCTTGCCGCCCCGTCCATCCTCGTGCCCTACCCGCACGCGACGGCCGACCACCAGACCACCAACGCCCACTACCTCGTGGACGCCGGTGCCGCCCTGCTGGTGCCAGACGCCGAGCTGGACGGCGCGTCCTTCTCGTCTGCGCTGACGGGGCTTTTGGACGAGCCCGAGCGCCGCGCGGCCATGCGCGAGGCCGCGCGCGGGCTTGGCTCCGCGCAGGCCGCCTCCGCCCTCGCAGACCAAGTGGAGAGTGTGGCCCGGGCATAGGACGCGCCGCCGTTTTGGGCTAGAGTGGATGGGATGCAGACGCTCACCGCAGCGCCTGCGCGTCCATGACCGCTCGACCCAAAGAGGCAGACACATGGCTGACACCAGCGTTCAGAAGACCGTCAAGAGCGCCCACTTCATTGGCATCGGAGGCGCCGGCATGAGCGGCATCGCCCTCGTCCTGCACGAGCGCGGCTGCAAGGTCACCGGCAGCGACCTCAAGCACTCCCACTACGTCCGCGAGCTCGAGGCGGCCGGCATCCCGGCGAGCATCGGCCACGAGGCGGCCACCATCGACGCCGCCATGCCCGAGGTCGTGGTTACCTCCACGGCCATCCCCGAGTCCAACCCCGAGGTCGTCCGCGCCCGCGAGCTGGGCATTCCCATCTGGCCTCGCGCCAAGATGCTCTCCTACCTCTCCGGCGCGGCCAAGACCGTCGCCGTGGCGGGCACGCACGGCAAGACCACCACGTCCTCCATGGTCGCCACCATGATGGACCGCCTTGGCATGGACCCGTCCTTCCTCATCGGCGGCGTGGTCGAGGGCTATGACACCAACGGCCGCAACGGCGACGGCGGCTACTTCGTCTGCGAGGCCGACGAGTCCGACGGCTCCTTCCTCTACCTCAACCCCAACGTGGTCGTGGTCACCAACATCGAGGCGGACCACCTCGACCACTACGGCACGCTCGAGAACATCGAGAAGACCTTCTGCAAGTTCATGGACCTCGTGGGCGAGGACGGCACCGTCGTCATCTTCGGCGACAACCCCCACTACGTCGAGCTCGCCCGCTCCACCGGCCGCCACGTGGTCACCTACGGCTTCGGCGAGGGCGCGGACTTCCGCTGCGTGCCCGTCGAGGCCAGCGGCTCCCACCGCCTTGCCAGCACCTTTGACGTCGTCTGCCCGGGCGGCCGCACCGTCCGCGTGACCATCAAGGCCAACCCCGGCCGCCACAACATGGCAAACGCCACGGCCGCCATCGCCGTCGCCGACGCCGTGGGCGCCGACCTCGATGCCGCCGCGGTCGCGCTGTCCGAGTTCAAGGGCGCCCGCAGGCGCTTCACCCACGTGGCGGACATCGACGGCGTCACCGTGGTCGACGACTACGGCCACCACCCCACGGAGGTCGCGGCCACCCTGGGCGCAGCCTCCGAGCTGGGCTTTGACCGCATCGTCTGCGTCTTCCAGCCGCACCGCTACAGCCGCACGCAGTCCCTTGCCGCTGACTTCGGCCGCGCCTTCGACGCCGCCGACGTCCTGCGCGTGATGGACGTCTTCTCGGCCGGCGAGCAGCCCATCCCGGGCGTCTCCGGCAAGACCGTCGTCAACAGCGTGCGCGAGCACGACGCCGCCAAGGACGTGGAGTACGTCCCCAACCGCCACGAGCTGGTGGACGCCCTGGTGGAGCTTGCCCGCCCCGGCGACCTCCTGATCACGCAGGGCGCCGGCGACGTCACCACCATAGGCCCCGCCTTCGTCGAGGCCATGAGGGCCCGCGACGCAAAGAGGGCCTAGCTTGAGCCTGTTCAACGCCTACATGAGCCTTTCCGGCGCCACCGACGCCGACGTCAGGCGAGACGAGCGCCTGGCCCACCACACCACCTACCGCATCGGCGGTCCGGCGGGCCTCTTCGTGACGGTCCACAGCTACGCCGCGCTGCTGAAGGTGGTCTCGGTCCTCGCCGAGGAGCGCGTGGAGTGGGTCATCCTGGGCAAGGGCTCCAACGTCCTTGCTGCCGACGCGGGCTACGACGGCTGCGTCATCGTGCTGGACGACGAGTTCTCCCGCATCCAGGTGGGCGAGGGCGGGCTTCTCACCGCCGGCGCGGGCGCCCTTCTCTCGCGCGTGGTCAACGAGGCCCTGAAGGCCGAGCTCTCCGGCCTGGAGAGCTGCGTGGGCATCCCGGGCACCGTGGGCGGCGCCGTCTCCATGGACGCCGGCACCCGCCGGGAGTGGATCGGCCAGCGCGTCCGCGACGTGGTCACCCTGCGTCCGGGCGAGGGCCTGCACCGCTACGAGGCGTCGGAGATAGAGTGGGGCTACCGCTGCACGTCCATCCCCACGAGCGAGATCGTCCTGGAGGCCACCTTCCAGCTGGAGCGGGGCCAGAAGCAGGCCATTGCCGAGGAGATGGAGGCGCGCCTGCGCCGCCGCAGGTCCTCCCAGCCCATGGGCAGGCCCTGCTGCGGCTCGGTCTTCCGCAACCCTCCTGAGCGCTCGGCTGGCATCCTCATTGAGAGCTGCGGCCTCAAGGGGGCCATGGCTGGCGGCGCCCAGATCTCAGAGGAGCACGCCAACTTCATCGTCAACACCGGCCGCGCCAGCGCGGCCGACGTGGTGAGCCTCATGGGGCGCGCCCATGACGCCGTGCGCGACCGCTTTGACATCGACCTCGCGTGCGAGGTCAAGCTGCTCGGCTTCGGCGCGTAGGAGGGGCCTTGGCAAGAGACACCAGCAGGCGGGGGACTCCCCGCGGCAGGGCCCTGCCGGCCCAGGGCAGGGCGCAGTCCCGCCCCCGCCAGGCGGCGAGGCCCGTGGCAAGGCCGACGGGGCGCCCAGCGGCAAGGCCCGCGGCGAGACCCGCGGCGCGGCCGCAGCGAGCGCCCAAGGCCAAGGCCGCCACGGGCAGGCCCGCGTTTCTCGACAATGCCGCCGCGGCACGCAGGGGTGCGCCCCAGGGCGGCAAGGAGCGGCGCGAGCGCTACCAGAGGGGGCAGAGCGCCAAGGCCGTCGTCGGCGTCGTGGCCGGCGTGGCGGCGCTGGCCGTCGTGCTTCTGGTGGCGTACTTCGTGCTGAGGAGCTCGTCGGCCTTTGCCATCCAGAACGTGGTCTGCGAGCCCACCGAGCACGTGAGCGAGTCCGACATCCAGAACCTGCTCTCGGTGCCCGAGGGCTCCACGCTCCTCAACTTCGACGGTGCCGCCATCGAGGCCAGCCTCAAGAAGGACCCCTGGGTGGGGTCGGTGAGCTTCGAGCGGCAGTTCCCGGACACCCTCAAGGTGGTGGTCAACGAGCAGTCGACGGACGCCCTGGTGGTCATGAACGCGGGCTCCATCGCCTGGTACCTGGGCACCTCCGGCAGCTGGATCCAGCCCACCAAGGTGACCGTGGCCCAGAACCAGTCCGTCAACGACGCCGCGCTGGCCCAGGCCACCTCCGAGGGCGTGCTGCTCATCACCGACGTCCCCTCGTCGGTCAGCCCCAAGTCGGGCTCGGAGGCGACCGACGACGTCTTCTCGGCGGTGCGGTCCTTCCGCGACGGCTTCTCGGCGGACTTCTCGGCCCAGGTGGTGAGCTACTCGGCCCCCAGCACGGACAACATCTCCTGCACGCTGGCGAGCGGCGTGGAGATCTCTCTGGGCTCGGCCTCCCAGATCTCCGCCAAGGAGTCCATCGTCAAGGAGATCCTGGCGGCGCACCCGGGCAAGGTGACCTTCATCAACGTCCGCGTGCCGTCGAGCACGGGTTCCAGCTACCGCTCCATCGACTCCGAGGACGTGGAGGCCGGGACGGGCGTGACCTCCGGCTCCGCCTCTGACGTCCAGTCGTCAGAAGCCGCGACGCCCGGCACCGACACCGCGTCGGGCGGCCAGGCCCAGTAGGCCTCCCGCCCCGCACGTTCCCAGGCACCCGCGAAAGCTCCCCCGTCCCCGTTGTGGATGGGGGAGCTTTCTGTTCCCCTTGAGGGTTGGTCCAGTGTCTGATGCTGTCCTGACCTGCGCTTTTCATCTTTCGCACAAATCATTTGACGAGAAGGTCGCGTTTGTGCAAACATACGGCGCTTTGCAAGAAGGCTCGGTCTAAACTTGAGGTTTAGGGTTTCTACCAGCACCATTGCGGGGCGCCAAGAAAGAAGTTTCATGACCCGCAGGGCGGGTCGGAAAAGTGTAGGGCAAAGGCGGTGCCCCGTGCGCCTGCCGAACGAGGAGGAAACGATGATTAAGGACACCGACACCCTCAGCAACTACCTCGCGGTCATCAAGGTCGTGGGCGTGGGCGGCGGCGGCACCAACGCCGTGAACCGCATGATCGAGGAGGGCATCCGCGGTGTCGAGTTCGTCGCCGTGAACACGGACGCCCAGGCGCTCGCCATCTCCGACGCCGACATCAAGGTCCACATCGGCACCGACATCACCAAGGGCCTTGGCGCCGGTGCCAACCCCGAGGTCGGCAAGGAGGCCGCCGAGGACTCCCGCGACGAGATCAAGGCCGCCCTGGCCGGCTCCGACATGGTCTTCATCACCGCCGGCGAGGGCGGCGGCACCGGCACCGGCGCCGCTCCCGTCGTCGCCGACATCGCCAAGAACGACGTGGGCGCCCTGACCGTGGGCGTCGTCACCAAGCCGTTCACCTTCGAGGGCCGCAAGCGCTTCAAGTCCGCCACCGACGGCATCGCCGCCCTCTCCGAGAACGTCGACACGCTCATCGTCATCCCCAACGACCGCCTGCTCGACCTCTCCGAGAAGAAGACCACCATGCTCGAGGCCTTCCGCATGGCCGACGACGTGCTGTGCCAGGGCACCCAGGGCATCACCGACCTCATCACCGTCCCGGGCCTCATCAACCTCGACTTCGCCGACGTCTGCACCATCATGAAGGGCGCCGGCACGGCCATGATGGGCATCGGCACCGCCTCCGGAGACAACCGCGCCACCGACGCGGCCTCCGAGGCCATCTCCTCCCGCCTGCTGGAGAGCTCCATCGACGGCGCCACGCGCGTCCTTCTCTCCATCGCCGGCAACAAGGACCTGGGCATCCAGGAGATCAACGACGCCGCCGACCTGGTGGCCAAGAACGTCGACCCCGAGGCCAACATCATCTTCGGCACCGTCGTGGACGAGTCCCTGGGCGACCAGGTGCGCGTGACCGTCATCGCCACCGGCTTCAACGACAGCAACGTCCAGCAGACGCTGCCGTCCATGACCATGCCG
>ERZ1034980.329-NODE-329-length-37228-cov-26.172921_pt1 | contig 37228 bp, 44 predicted proteins | sample MGYA00520622_ERZ1034980 | MGnify/ENA primary metagenome ERZ1034980 (study PRJEB33766, sample SAMN09781791) | gut metagenome | biome: gut microbiome | host: Homo sapiens | place: Madagascar | study: EMG produced TPA metagenomics assembly of the PRJNA485056 data...
TCAAGACTGGCGCCGACCAGGCGAGAAGGGCACTCGCCCCGCCCATCCCCCGCCTGCGCGCAGCCACCCCGCCCGCGCTGGTAAAGTGGTGTCCTGCAACCATGCACAGCCGCCGCGCCGGGCGCGGCCTTCAGCGGGAGGAACCCATGACGCAGATGTCCGCCTTCGAGGTCCTTGGCCCCATCATGATCGGCCCCTCGAGCTCCCACACGGCCGGCGCCCTGCGCTGCGCCCAGACGGCCCTCGCGCTGTGCGCCGGCGAGCCCGCCTCCGTCACCTTCACGCTGTGGAACAGCTTCGCCCACACCTACCGCGGCCACGGCACCGATCGCGCACTTCTTGGCGGCATCCTGGGCTTTGACACCGACGACGAGCGCATTCGCGACTCGTTCCAGATTGCCGACGGGCGCGGCCTGGCCTACCGCTTTGCCATCGGCGGGGACGACCCAGCCCTGCACCCCAACACCGTCGACATCGCCATCACAGAGTCCGGCGGCGGCACGCTCGAGGTCCGCGGCGAGAGCCTGGGCGGCGGCCGCGTTCGCCTCTGCCGCATCAACGGCGTCTCCGTGGACATCCTGGGCGAGTACGAGACGGTCTTTGTCTCCCACCGAGACGTGCCCGGGGCGCTGGCCAGCATCATCGCCTGCGTGGCGGACGACGGCGTGAACATCGCCTTCATGAAGACCTATCGCTCCGAGCGCGGCGGCATGGCCTACACCGTACTGGAGATGGACGACGCCCCGGCAGACGCCGTTCTGCAGCGGCTCTCCCAGCTCGCGCCCGTCACCTCCGCGCGGCGCATCCACATCCCCGGCGCCACCCGTCCCGGCGGCGAGGGCAGCTCGCCCTACCTGTTTGCCAATGGCCGTGAGCTGCTGGACCTCTGCAAGAGGCACGACGCCGGCATCGGCACGGTCATGCGCCTGCGCGAGGAGTCGCTCTTCTCGCCTGGGTTTGACGAGCGCATGGCCCACGTGCTCCAGGTGATGCGCGAGTCCTCCACCCGCGCCATCGAGAACCCCCGGCCGTCGCTCGGCGGCTTCATCGGCGGAGAGGCGCGGCTGCTGTCCCAGGCGGCCGGCACCGCCGCGGCCTCGCTCGTGGGCGCCCCGCTCACGCAGGCCGTCACGCGCGCCATGGCTGTCCTCGAGCAGAACGCCACCATGGGCGTCATCGTGGCGGCACCCACCGCAGGCTCCTCGGGCGTGGTCCCCGGATGCGTCATCTCCGCAGGCGAGGCCCTTGGCGCAGGCGAGAAGGACGTCCAGCAGGCGCTCTGGTGCGCCGCGGCCGTGGGCATGCTGCTCTCCCGCAACGCCAGCGTGGCCGGCGCCGAGGGTGGCTGCCAGGCGGAGGTGGGCTCGGCCGCGGCCATGGCGGCGGCAGCGCTCGCGCAGATGCTCGGCGGCACCCCCGAGCAGGCGCTCAACGCCTCTTCCATTGCCCTGGGCAATCTGCTGGGCCTTGCGTGCGACCCCATCGGCGGCCTGGTTGAGGCGCCCTGCCAGAACCGAAACGTCATCGGCGTGGCCTGCGCGTTCACCGCGACGCAGCTCTCGCTCGCGGGCATCAAGGCGCCCGTCTCCTTCGACGAGGCCGCCGACGCCATGCTGCGCGTGGGCCGCATGCTCCCCCTCGAGCTGCGCGAGACCGCCCTCGGTGGCCTGGCCACCTGCCCCAGCGTCTGCTCCGGCTGCAGAGCCTCTTGAGGACGTTGCCGTTGAACATGGCGTCGAGCGTGGCCTTCATGACGTCGGCTCCGGCTCCAGCCCGCCCAAGCTCCCCGACACCGGCGACGACAGCCTCCTCGGCAGGCTGCCGAGGAGCTAGCCGGGCGCCAAAATCATGCGACCCGGGCGTTGCCTACCGAAAAAGTGGCAGGCAACGCCCGGGCTTTTTTGTCCTTCTCGTCTGTCAACTTGGCAAACGTTGTTGATTCAACAAATTACCTACCGATTTATCGGTAGCACTCCCCTGTTCAACAGCGCGGCGACGTCGACTTCGCGGACGTCAATTACCTCGAACGAGCCAATCCTCGGCAGAGACTACCTGGCAAGCTCCGGTCTCAAAGGTCGACTCGACGCGAGCAACGACGAAGCGATTCTCTCGGCCAATCCCCAGCTCATCGCACACCGCCGTCAGGTGCCTCGCATACTTGTCGTGATATGTGCGTGAAGACTTGATCTCAATGGCCTGGGGGTGAGCTCGGTCAGTAAGGTCGAGCAGGTCAATCTCCCGCTTGCTGTCATCGCGATAGAAATATAGGGCCGGCTGCTCGCCCACATTCAGACGCCCCTTCAGACACTCGGAGATAACAAGGTTCTCGAACACGGCGCCAAAGTAGGGGCTTTCAACAAGCTGCTGCACGCTGTCGATTCCGAGCAAATGACACAGCAACCCCGTGTCGTAGAAGTATATCTTCGGTGATTTGGTCAGGCGCTTCCTCTCGTTTGCATAATAGGGCTGCAAGGTGAACGCCAGGTAGCTCGACTCCAGTATCGACAACCAACTCCTTATGGTCGGGGCAGAAACACCCACATCTCGCGACAGCGCGGCTACGTTGAGAAGTGCCCCGACGTTGTGAGCGCAGATTGCCAGCAGCTTATGGAACGCCGTCTTGTTGCGTACGTCCAGATAGCCCGTGACATCACGTTCAACATAGGTGTTGATATAGCTCGGAAAATAGACCGAGGGCGGCATTCCCGTAACATGCAGACGGGGATAGCCGCCCCTCAGGGCAAACTCGTCAGCGCTCGCGCAGGCGCCCCCAACCTCCTCAAACGAGAGAGGCATCAGCTTGAGGATTCCAACGCGACCAGCCAGGGACTGCCCTATGCTCTGCATCATGAGAAAATTCTGAGAACCCGTAAGCACGTATTGCCCTGGATTGCCGCGCTCGTCAGAGGCAACCTGAATCATCGAAAAGAGCTCCGGCGCATATTGCGCCTCATCGATAATCAGGCGCTCCCCTCGGTTTCTGATGAAACTGACGGGGTCCTCAAGAGCGGCGCGCCTGATCTGGGGATCTTCAAGCGTTACATAGGAGTAGCTGGGAAAAGCGTGTTTGGCGAGCGTAGACTTTCCACTCTGCCTTGGTCCGGTGAGCGAGACGACGGGAAACCAGCCTGCCATTTGCTTAAGCCGCGCCTCAAGGCTTCGATCGAAATAGCCGTCCATGCCAGCTCACCCATCCCAAGCGCTCAAACCATCGCGATTCAAAGTTATTATTTACCACAATTCTAAAGTAGAGATTACCAGTATTGAAAAGTAGAGATTGCCATAATTAAAAAGTAGCAAGCACGCGCAGCGGCCGCGCCCCCAGCTACGCTTTCGTCACGACCGCCTTCGCATGCCGCAAGCAGACAAGCAAAGGGAGCTTGTGTTTGAGGAAAGGAGCATACCATGGGTCTGCTTGCCGTTCTCAACGAGGTCAGGGGCACCAAGCTCTCGGCCAAGCTGCGCAACGCGATGGCCATGTACGACCTCATGAAGACCAGCCCGCCCGAGGACATCGGCTCGGAGTTCTCCAGCTTCACCGATTCCAGCTGGTACTTCCTGGACATCCGCGATGAGATCGAGGCCAACCCAGCCCTTCTCACCACCAGCCTCGCCGGCTGCCGACCACGACGAGGGCGGCGTCCAGTAGTAAGTCTGTAGGTCATTTGACCTCAGCGCCTGCATGACGGAATTCTCCGCCAGCGCACCTCGGAAGTCAGAGGACCCCAGAGGCAGCCCCTGCTCCTGAGACTCCAACCAAAGACATGGGTTGACTCCGAGCTTGTAGAACATGAGACCCGTGTCGGACAGGTACACCTTGAAGAAGCTACCCTCCATGTCATCGTAGGGAACGAGCGGTGCCTCGGCGCAGTCGGTCAAGGCGTTGATGGAAATGATTCCCGCTGCCTCAAACCAATCCAGCGGTTCAATGAGCTTTGCGCGGCGTCCACCGCGCTCGACCTCAGAGTATTTGAATTTTTTTAGTCGACGAACGGAGAAGCTGCGAGGAAATCGACCGCCACACCTTTCGAGCGGCAAGGCCGCTGATTCCATTATCTGGGTCTGTCATGTCAGCGGTGTACGTCTGGTCGACCTCGCGCTGCTCGATTCGAGCGTCATCGATTGACCTTGCTGCCACATACGCGTCGTCATAGGCCCCGTTGGCCTCGGCCGCCGCAGCCGCGGCGACGTCATAGGCCCTCTGCGCGTCATCGGCGGTCTTCTGGGCGGCGTCAAGCTGCGCCTTGGCCTCGGCAGCCGTTGCGGGAGCTTTCTTGGCGTTGGGCTCTACCCGGCGGTTTGAGCTGGCGTCACCCGTCGCGCCATTGGCGGGCGCGGCCCCGGCAGGCGCGGGCTGGACGCTCGGCGCCAGCAGCGCGGCCGCCGTTGCCACTGCCAGAAGGCGCTTGCCCATCTCGCGACCAGCCAGCTCTTCACGATTCGGAGTGATGCTCATGACGCCTCCCGTTCGCCGCCCATTGGCGAAGAGGTTACCGTGAGGTCCGTTCCGCGACTGGTGTGATGTACCCCCTACCGCGGTCTTCTCGCCACCAGGTGTGCGCGGAAGCCCTTCTGCGCCTCCATGGAGACCAACTCAAAGCCCGCGGCGCGAGCAGCCCCCACAAAATCGCGCTGCCTGAGTACGCGCACGTCACCGTGGCCAAACGCGCGTGCCAGCGGCAGTTCGAAGTGGTTCATGAGCCATACCAACAGGTCATTTGAGGTGTAGTCCCGCAGAATCAGGCGGCCGCCGGGGCGAAGCACGCGGAGGGCGCCCGCCAGAAACGCCGCCTGGTTGGGGTAGTGGTGAAAGCTGTTGGAGCACAGCACCGCGTCAAAGGAAGCGTCCCCAAAGGGCAGGTCCTCGGCATCCCCCACCACAAACTCCATGCCAGGCGCCACCTTGGTGCGCGCGACCTCAATCATCTCCGGCGTGAGGTCAAGGCCCACGTAGTGCCTGCCGGGGTACTTGTCGTTGAGCAGTGCGATGACCGCACCCGTGCCGCACCCCACGTCAAGCACGTCGAAGAAGGGCTCCTTCTCCAGCTCCGCCAGCATCTGGGGATAGTCGTCCTTGCACATCTCGTAGAGGCCCGCGTGGTTGGTGTCGTAGGTCTTTGCTGCCTCGGAGAACTCCTTGATGGAAAGCTGCTTGTACTGCTCGGGCGTCATGGCGCCTCCCCCTGCGACTGTTTGGTGGCGTGATTGTTAGTCTAGTTTAACTCTTAAGTTGAGCGAGCCGCCTGTATACCGCGCAAAACCGCGTTCCAGCGGAAGGCGATCCTGCGCGCGGGACGGTCTTCTCGCCATTTGCGCAGTTTTTCCTTCCAGCGGAACCAAATTCTGCGCGCCGAGAAGCCCTTCAAATCCCTCGCGAACAAATGCCTTCCAGCGGATGGCAAATCTGCGCGGCAAAAGAGAGGGTACCGTCGAAAACCCGACGATGCCCATTCTCACCTGTGGTTTTACGAGTTAGTGCGAATGAGCGGGACAAACGATGGAAGGCAGGGAACCATGCCGTCAAGGCCCTCATCGTCATCGTCCACGGCTGTTCTCCCATCTTGCATCCGGGAAGCTGGCCCTCCCGCCTTACGAGCACAAGATAGCTTGGCCCGCGCACCAAAAGCGTGGCCCGGCGACCAACTTGCAAGGCGCGGCAAGCAACAGGCGGTGGGCTCCCCCTCCTTTGCCGCGCAGAACCCGCCTTCGTGCGAGTACTTTTGGCTGGGCGGTGCAGAAGTGGCCTTAGTGCGAGTGCCTTTATGGCACCTCGGCAACCGGTCTAGGATTTTTATGCAGTCGAGCCATTGACGATCTGCGATTTCCCGATGAAATATACATTGCTTTTTTGATATATGCTCCAGAGTCAAAACAACGCCCTCGCACTAAGCTCACTTCTGCGCAACGGAACGGAATTCGCTCGCACGAAGGGGAGTTCTGCGCCAACAGTGGCCGCTCCTTACATCCCAGATGGTCAACCTCCTTCTGGATCTCGGTCATCTGCCCGCGGGCCTTCTCCTTTTGCTGCCGGATGCTCATCAACCTCTGTACCTGGGCCAATAGCCCCTCGCGAGCAAAGGTACATGCGACGCCAGATCTCGGAAAGCCACATTCCAGTATCGCGCAGGCAGAGCACGATGCGAGCGGTGCCAAGCTGGCTGACGGCGCATCGACACGGCCACTGCCTGCGAGAATGAGCCAGTAGTCAGCCAAATCAGGGTTCACATCGGTCATACCCCACGGAGGTCAGCGCCCTTCTCGCCTACTTGCAAGAGTGAGCGCTGCAGAGCGGTATAGTTAGCCTAGACCAACAAGTTGGGACCCAAGCGAGGGCGGCGACCGTGAAGAAGCACTCCTTTGAGACAGAGCGCGATGGCTTCTACGGCACCTACTATGAAAATCCGCGCGAGGCAGACTGCGCCGTTATCGGCCTCTTTGGCGACGACCCGAACGACTACATGGCAAAGTGCGGCGCAAAGTGGCTGCACAGGAACGGCGTCAACGCGCTTTGCATTTCTCCCGGGAAGCACAACTACAGCCACGTCAACTGCCCGCTCGAGCGGATCGAGACGGCTATCAAGTGGCTGCTGGCCCACGGGAACATAAAAGTCGGCATCATGGGGATGAGCACGGCGGGAATGGAGGCGCTGGCGGCAGCGTCGTGTTTCCCGGACATCACGCTAACCTTCGGGCTAACGGCCAGCGACTTTGTGTGGCAGGGATTCGAGCAGGGCAAGAGGGACGGCTGCAGGGAGTGGCCCGTGCCCGGCGCCTCCACGCTCTCCTATCGTGGAAAGCCGCTTCCGTACATGCCGTTTGTCTACGAGCACCCAACGTATTGGGAGAAGGTCGAGGAGGAGACCGAGGGCTCCGGAGACTTTCAGCGCTCCACCTGGCTGTTCATTGATTCAGAGAAGGATCGTCCGCACCCAGAGGACGAGATGATCAAGATCGAGAACATCCAGGGCAAGCTCGTTCTCATCGGGGCAGATGACGATGGCCTGTGGGAGGCGGGAAAGTACGTGCGGCGCATGGACCAGCGCCTCAGGCAGTGTCCGCACGCTTGTGACTATGAAGCCGTTGCCTACACGTATGGCACCCACTTCGTGCTGCCCGAGTCCATGCTGAGGATTGCGCTGCCAATTGGCCTGAAGTTCGTCATGCGGTTTCTCTTCCGCTCCGCCAAAGAGCATCCTGACGAGTGCGAGGCCACGAGAATAGACGTCGACAGAAGGCTTTCGGCTGCGCTGCACGAATGGGTTAGGGCATAGGCCAAACTGCTAATCATCAAAGCGCCGCGAAGGTTGCCCAGAGGTTGCCCGAAAAAGAAAGCCCCCAACCGTTGCAGCAGGTCAGGGACTTGAAATGTGCTCGCATGAGCTTCTCTCACTCGATGGCTTCGGTTCTGCCGTCCCGTCATTCCAGATGCACCAAGTTTTCCGCGGCATCTTGAAGCGAGTACCGCCGGATGACGCGGCAGTACATGGTCGGCCCCTCTACGACGATCAGCGCCGGCACATTCCGCTCGCTGGTCTCGCCTCTCCAATCGTCCACGGCGTTCCTCGTCGTGCCGCTGGTTCTTCTCACCGCGGCCTCCGATGGCCTCGCGGAAGGCTTCAGCCCAATCTCCGCCATGGGGGCCTTCCTTGCCGCCCTCATGGTGAGCGGCGGTAACGAGGAGCTGGGTTGGCGAGCGGTCCTGGAGCCTGAGCTTGAGCGAAGAATTCCTATTTTCGCGGCCTGTCTTGCCACCGGGGCGATCTGGGGCCTGTGGCATCTGCCGTTGTGGTTCACGCGGGGCGCCGGGAGGGAGACGACCCCGTTTCTTGCGTTCGCAGCCCTCGCCGTGCTCCTCTCGTTCTGGCTGTCGGCGCTCTACCGCGCGGGCGGGTGCGCCTTCTCCTGCTGCCTTCTCCATGCGCTGGCGAACACGCTCATCGGGGTGCTTTCGCTTTCAAGCATTTCGCTCGTGATGGCCGCGGTGCTCGCCCTCACGGGGCTCTCGCTGGCCGCTTTGCGATATTCCGCTCCTACGCGAGCGCCTGATCGATCAGCTTGTTGAGTGCCTCGCGCTGCTCAGCAGAGTTGATACCGCCCATGATCGGTTCTCCCACGATGTTGCCATTCTGGTCGATCACGTAGGTGGTCGGGAACGAGTACAGGTTGGAGGTGAACTTTCCGGCCTCGCTGTCCGACTTAAACCAGATGTTCTTATACGTCACGCCCTTCTTGGAAAGCACGTCCTTGGCATCGGCCACCTCGTCTTTGTTGCCATCGAGCGTAAAAGAATTAACGCCCACGACCTGGCCGCCCTTCTCGGCAAGCTCCTTGTTGAGCTTCTCCAGATCGCCCAGCTCTCCCACGCACGGCTTGCAGGTGGTAAACCAGAAGTTCATGACGGTGACCTTGTTCTTGGAGAACAGCTCGTCGCTGTTTACATCGTTGCCGTCCAAGTCCTTGCCCTTAAAGCTGGGGAACTTCGTCTCCCCGCTCTCGCCGTTGGTCATGCCTGCGGTCGAGGCATCGACGCTCTCCCCCTCGCCGGGCGTGCTGCCGCATCCGGGAAACTCCTTCTCCAGCGCCATGAGCTTATCCTCGATCTCCTTGACCTGCTGCGCGCCGGCCTTAAGCGTCTTGAGCTCGTCAGCCGCGAACTGATCCTTGGCGCCCTCGATGGTATCAAGCAAGAAGTCGCCGTAATTGCTACCGTCCTCAATCATTGCCGAGTCTTTATTTGCCGCATTGAATACCTTTTCCCATAGGGCGTTATCGCTCGCAAAGATCTCGTTTTCCTTTTGCAGCAGCTGCTGGTACAGCCCGGCCGCCTCCTCGGCGCTCGACGGCTTTTGCGCTATAAGCTCGGCAACCTGCGCATCGCCGCTCGTGGCATCCTTCGCGTCGCCCTTGGGGGCAGAGCACGCCGCGAGAGTCAGCGCCAGCACGGGCAGCATCAACAAGGCCGCAATTTTTGACAGTTTCATGGTTCCTCCGTTATATCGAAGCTTATATAGGTACCTATTTGTTTTCGCGGGCTTGCGCGGACTGCGCGGGCTTGTTGCCCGTCACGCCCAGCCCGTAGCGAAAGCTAATGGCATCGACGGGGCACGCACCCACGCACTTGCCGCAGCGGATGCACTCGGCATGGTCGGGCGTACGCGTAACGTCCACGTCCATCTGGCACACCTTGGCGCACTTGCCGCACGAGACGCACTTGCCCTGGTCAACCTGGATCCCCAGTAACGACACCTTGTTCATGAGTGCATAAAACGCACCGAGGGGGCAAATCCATTTACAGAAGGGGCGGTAGAACAGCACGCTCAGCACCGCAACCACAATGAGGATCGCGAGCTTCCAGGTAAAGAGCTTTCCCAGCGCGGAGCGGATTCCCGTATTCATGATGGACAGCGGAATCGCACCCTCGAGCGCGCCCTGCGGGCAGATGTACTTGCAAAAGAACGGGTCGCCCATGCCCACATCGTTGACCACCAAGACGGGCAGCAGCACCACGGCAAACAGCAGCACGGCATACTTGATGTACGTGAGCGGCTTGAGCTTTTTCGTGGAGAGCTTTTTGCTGGGAATCTTATGCAGAAGCTCTTGCAGCCATCCAAACGGACACAAAAAGCCGCATACAAAACGCCCCAACAGCACGCCGATCAGAATGAGTGTCCCGGTGACGTAATACGAAAAGCTGAACTTAGACGAGCCCACCACCGACTGAAACGATCCGATGGGGCACGCGCCCGAGGCAGCCGGACACGAGTAGCAGTTGAGCCCCGGCACGCAGACGGCTTTGCCCGCCCCCTGGTAGATGCCCCCCTTGGCAAAGTTAGGCAGGTGAATATTGGTCGCAAGCGTCGCCGCCGCCTGAATCAATCCGCGGAATCTCGCCAAAAGATGCGATGCGGTGTTTTTTCTTTTATCCAATTCCGATACACTCCAAGCACAGCCTGATTGCCTTGGCCAGCACGGCATCTGCCTCGCCGCGCATAACGCCAAAGCACACCATGGCTACCCCAACGATCAGCAAAGCCACCTGTGCCACAGGCTTAATCGCTTTGAACAATCTGACCACTCCTTTCGTTTCGCGACCCATTGGACCATACCGACTATAAAATCCGTGTTAAGCGTGAATGACTATGCAAGGAGAACGTTATGCGCATCTTGGTCGTCGAGGACGAGCGGGCGCTGTGCGATGCGATCGCACGCAGCCTGCGCAACTTGGCCTATAGCGTCGACTGCTGCTACGACGGGCAGCAGGTCCTCGATCTGCTCGATGTCGAGACCTTTGACCTTGTCGTGCTCGACCTCAATCTCCCCCATGTCGATGGCATGACCGTGCTCAGGCAACTCAGAAAAACCGATTGCGAGACCAAGGTGCTCGTGCTCTCGGCACGTGGCGAGGTCGCCGACAAGGTGGCGGGGCTCGATGCCGGCGCCAACGACTACCTCACCAAACCGTTCCATCTTGACGAGCTGGCGGCGCGTATCCGCAGCCTCACGCTCAGGCGCTTCACGCAAAACGATACTGTCCTCACCTGCGGGTCGCTGAGCTTTGATACCAAGACTCGCGTCGCCTCGGTGGGCAACGTGCCCCTATCCCTCACACGAAAGGAAACCGGCATCCTGGAATACCTGATGCTCAACCAAGGGCGACCGGTGAGCCAAGAAGAGCTTATCGAGCACGTATGGGACAGCAGCGTCAACAGCTTTAGCAACGCGACCCGCGTGCACATCTCGTCGCTGCGCAAAAAGCTGCGCGGCGCGTTGGAGCACGACCCCATCCACAACCGGATCGGCGAAGGCTACGTTATGGAGGACGGCGAATGAAGCGGCTGTCGCTGCAGTGGCGCATCACGTTGATGACGGCCCTGCTGATGTGCTTGACCGGCGTGCTCATTAATTGCATGGTCGGCTACTCCGGCATGCGCTACATGGACTCGATCGGCACTGAAGCGTCGGCGCATGGCGAGGCGCAGGCGGACTCGCCCAGCTCATTTGACCCGGCGAGCAAGGAGCTCGATGACGAGCTGACCATCGTCGTGAGCAACGCCCAGGAATCGTTTGGCGCGACGAGCTGGTATATAACCGCGGCGGTAACGCTGCTCGGCGGCGTGCTGGCCTATTTTGTGAGCGGGCGTGCGCTGCGACCGCTGCGCTCCTTTGCAGCACAAGTCGAGAGCGTGCAGCCCGACAACCTCGCCGACACAAAGATCAGCGAAGACGTGCCTGCCGAACTCAGGCGCTGCAGCGCGTCGTTTAACGACATGATTGCCCGCCTTGACGAGGGTTTTTCTGCGCAAAGGCAGTTTACGGGCAATGCGGCGCACGAGCTGCGCACGCCGCTCGCGCTCATGCAGGCCCAGGTTGAACTGTTTTGTGCCGAGCACCCCGGCATCGACGCTGACACGGCTAGCCTGCTCGGCCTGCTGCAGGAGCAGACCGAGAGAATGACGCACATGACAACGACGCTACTTGAAATGAGCGAGCTGCGCAGTGTTCCCTGCAACGACGAGATTGACCTGGCGCCGATGATCGAGGAAGTGCTCACCGACCTGGCGCCGCTTGCCGAGGAAAAGGCCATCACGCTTGCAAGCGAGGGCGAAGCGCAAATGATCGGCAGCGACACGCTGATCTATCGACTGCTGTTCAACTTGGCCGAAAACGCCATTCGCTACGGCGCGCCCAGCTCGACCGTGCAAATCAGCACCCGCGACGAGGGCGACCGCGTGCTGCTGCGCGTGCGCGACCAGGGGCTGGGCATTCCCGAGCAATACCAGACGAGCATCTTCCAGCCCTTCTTTCGCGTCGACAAATCGCGTAGCAGGGCATATGGCGGCGTGGGCCTGGGACTTGCGCTGGCCGGGGAGATCGCCGCGCTCCACGGCGGCTCCATCGAGGTCGAAGAGAGCTCGGAGAGCGGAACGACCATGCTCGTGACCCTTCCCGCACGCGTACTCGGCTAATAACGCCTCGCCACAAGGCAGCGCAACGTCAAGACCCGCACCCCAATGTCAACTCTTTTCGAAAAAAGGGAACCCTGCTCGCCATTGCTGAATAGGGTCGCTTCGCGTCAGCAGGTACTTGGGGTAGTTGTCTCTGATTTGCTCGAACGGGCGGTATTCGCGCTCCTCGGTAGACCGGTCGGCCATGATGGTCATTGCGACCCGAACGTATGCGTAGCCTATCTCCGGGTTTCTGAGGATGAAGTCGCATTCCAGCTTTCCAATGCGCCTGACGCTGACCTTGCAACCCTGCGCGCGAGCGTAGCGGTAAACGATGTTCTCGAGGACGGGCCCGTAATTGATGCGGTTGTCGGTGTTGAGGGCGAAGCAGAAGCTCAGATCCGCCAGGTAGTACTTCTGCTCACCCCGCAACGTTTTTCGCGACTTCAGGTCGAAGCGGGCGCACTTGCTGACGGTCTTCGCGTCCTCGAGGATCTGGAGGCATCGCGCGAACGTCTCGCGCTTGACCATCACGCCCTGCTTGCCCTCGAGGTCGGACTGGATGCTCGCAAGCGAAGTGGTGGCGCCGAAGTTGTTGATGACGTAGTCGCGCACCTAATTGAACACCGAGACGTTCTTGATCTTCACGCGCCTGCGGATGTCCTTTTCGAAGATCTCCTGGATTGCCGACCAACGAATATGCACGACTGACGCCTAAGAACTCCGCTGGAGTAGTTGGGCAAACGGTAGAGTTTGACATTCCTACAGTGACCTACACAGTCTCCAAGTACTCCCTATCTTATGACGCAAATGGCGGAATAGGAACGATGGGCGCAGAAGCTGGCGTGGCGGGAACAACCGTGACCGTTGCCCAGAACGGGTTTACCCGTGACAACTACACCTTTACCGGATGGAACACGCAGGCAGATGGCAAGGGTGCCGCCTACAAGCCGGGCGATAGCTTTACGCTGACCGATAAGGACACCGTGCTTTACGCTCAATGGAGCAAGAACAGCGGTGGCACCGGCACTGGCACAAACGGAACAGCCAAGCCAACTAATCTGCCAAAGACCGGCGATAACAGCAATCTTGCCTCATGCTTTGCTCTGCTGCTCGTCGGCGGTGGTGCACTAACCGCAACGGCCGTTATCGGCAGCAACAAAAAGCGTAGGGATCGTTAAGTAACGCAGCCAAGCAAGGCAGAAGCGCCGTAGAAATACGGCGCTTTTTTGTTACCCAAAAGCGATACACAACGGCTTATTACCAGGCAAAGAGACTCGCGAGGGCCAAAGACGCGGCGCCTGCCGGAAGCGGTTTGCATGAGCGGGAAAGCCCCGGCGTGCGGCTTTTCAACAGGACTGCCGTTAGCCCAATCCAGGCGGTAGTATCATCTATGCGAGTTAGTGCAGTGCAACTTTTTGCTGCAAGGATAGGGCAATGGAAAAAAGCCAAACCTTCTGGGATAAAAACGCTGGGCGGTACGACGCCTTCATGCGCAAGGACGCAGCAGCCTACGGACAGCTATACGAGTTGCTGCGCCCCGTGGTACGGCGCAAAACGGTGCTGGAGCTGGCCACTGGCACGGGGCTTATCGCAAAGAACCTCGTGAGCAGCGCCAAATATATCGAGGCTTCAGACGCATCGCCTGAGATGATCGCGGAGGCACGGCGAGGCAACCAATCTGCCAAGCTGCATTTCTCCGTGCAGGATATGTTCCACCTCCCCTACGCCGACGAAAGCTTTGACGTGGTCATTGTGGCCAATGCCCTGCACATCGTGCCGGAGCCGCAGAAGGCCCTCGACGAGATTCGCCGGGTGCTGAGGGACGACGGCGTTCTGGTTGCGCCAACCTTCACCCACGCGGACAACTCGCTTTCCGGCAAGGTCAAGGCGTTTTTCATGAAGCTGGCGGGCTTTCCTCTGCACAGCAGGTGGACGAGCAAAGAATACCTGGCATTTCTGCGGGAAAACGGCTGGACGGTACGGAAAAGCACCGTGCTGAAAGCCTCGTTCCCGCTGACGTACGCAGAGTGCGCAAAAGCGAAAGGGCTTTGACATGGGAGATAAAATCAAGCTCTCGGGCGTGCCGGAGACCATGCTGCAAACCGTCTATGCAAGGGCAAAAGAGAGTCGGGGACGCGGGGTCATTCACGACGCAAAAGCAGAGGAAATCATTGAAAAGCTGGACTACGATTTTTCCCTTGCCGACAAGGATGCCACCATGCACAGCGGCGTTATTGCCCGCACCATTGTCCTGGATCGGCTGACGAAGGAATGGCTTGCAAAGCACCCCGGTGCGGTAGTGGTCAATATCGCCTGCGGGCTGGACACCCGTTGCTATAGGGTGTCGGGTTACTCGCATTGGTACAACCTCGATCTGCCGGAGACGATGGCGGTGCGGGAGAGGCTCTTGCCAGAAAACGGCGCGATTTCGCAAATCGCCATGTCAGCCATGGACGATTGGGGAGGCAAAATCAGCGAGCAGAATATGCCGGTGCTGGTCGTCATTGAGGGACTGACCATGTACCTGAGCACAAAAGACGTGCAGCAGATTTTTGCAGTGATTTCCCGCCGCTTTGAGAAAGCCACAGTATTCGTTGAAACAATGAGTCCGATGATGGCGAGGCGCTTCAAGGAAAAATCCATCGAGGGCAGCCATGCAAAATTCAGCTGGGGAGTGAAGAACGGTGAAGCCCTCGCGGCGCTCCTGGCGGGTTTCCAATGTAGGGAAGAACACAGTCTGATAGAGGGTATGGCGGTGTTTGCGCCAATCTACAAGCTGCTGGACAAGCTATCTATCGTTCGGAATATCTCGAATAAGATCATCGTTTTGGAAAAAATGTAAGGAAGTGGCAAGATGTCTTTTTTTGAGAACACCCGCAAGCCTGTAGGGCTTGGTGGGAAAGTCATGGTTTCCATGATGAATCTTGGGCATACGCCTGTGGCAACATGGGGACTTGAATTCCTGCGCCTTTCGCCTGATGCCAAAGTGCTGGACTGCGGCTGCGGCGGCGGATCAAATATCAAGAGGCTGCTGAAAAGCTGCCCGCGGGGTATCGTGAAGGGCATCGACTATTCGCCCGTCAGCGTGGAGAAGGCAAGGAAGGTCAACCACGCCGCCATCGCGGAGGGACGCTGTTCCGTCCTTCAAGGCAGCGTGGCGGACATGATCTTCGCGGATGCGTCCTTTGATGCCGTCACAGCCTTTGAAACGGTCTATTTCTGGCCTGCTCTGCCGCAATGCTTCCGGGAAATCTATCGGGTGCTGAAGCCCGGCGGAACCTTTCTCATCTGCAACGAGAGCAACGGTGACACGGACAAGGATGAGAAGTGGACGGAGATCATCGGCGGCATGGTTATCTACAAGAGCGGCGAGTTGAAGGCGTATCTGGAGCAGGTGGGCTTTCACGACGTGCAGATACACAAAAAGAAAAACTGGCTGTGCATCACGGCGCGGAAACGAGGAGATCAGGCCTGAGCATTTTCATTCGATTCGCTTCCATACTTCCGATTTCAAGCATCGATTCCCGCTGCAAGATATGTCTTTTGAATCCAAACGCCCACAATCGCAAAACGCAAATATCAAAAACAGGGGAACCGACAAGCGCAGAGCAAACATGTGCCGGAAATCGTTTGACGGAACCGCAGGCAAAAAAGGTCCCCATAAGAAAACGAACGGAATGCAGAAGACCATCGCCGTCCGACGCTTTTTAATACCAGCGATAAAACAGCAGAGCAGCATAATCCAGGCCTTAACGTATGTTCCTGGGCCGTTGATCCCCAAACGAATCCAGGTGGCTAAAACTCCATTTTGCTGTCCTCTAGAAACTGATCGCAGGCCACCAAGGCACTCTTAATCCTTTACTGGAAGTAGAACCGCTCTTGCCGCAAGGCCGCCGAGAGTTCTCGCACCATGGCTCTTGGCGCTAGCGAGAACAATTCGACAGTGCCTTGCGTATCCCGCTGGTAGGCAGCAGATCGCCGTCGCGGGTGATAAGGACGGCTTCGATTCCAGGGTGTTCCTCAACGTATTCTGCCGCCCAGTCGCTACCCATGAGCAGAAGGGCCGTCGAAAGGCCGTCGCCATCGATCGACCGCTTCGATATCACCGTTGCGCTTGCAAGATCGCTTTCAGAGGGGCGTCCGGTACGGGGGTCGGCAATGTGGTGGTAGACCATGCCCTTTTCGTCTGCGAAGCAGCGCTCGTAGATGCTGCTTGTGACAATGGAACAGTCGTTAAGCTCGAGGATACAGGCGGGCTGTTCGGCAGTCATTTGCTTGTTGCGAAGCGTTCGCAAATCGATTCCATGCGGGCTGCGTGCCAACGCGGCGGCGCGCTTCTCTGCCCGATTCCGCTCCAGGGCATGGAAGGGCGACCTTATGCCTACGCTCCAGTGCGCTTGCCCCTCCTTTCCCAAGAAGGGCTCTCCCTTTATCACGATGTTTCCCCCAAGGTCGATAAGCGCATGGCGGATCTGTCTCTTCTCGAAGAGCTCCCCTACCCTATCGGCGATGTAGCCCTTCGCAATGCCTCCCAACGAGACCTTGCTTTCGGGGGTAGGGAGTTGAGCATAGTCCTCGGCCACTCGGGGCTGCCCCACTTTGACGGTTTCAAGAGCTCTGGCTATTTCGTCTGTGCTGGGAACCTGGGCCCTGTGGTGGTTCCAGAGTTCGGCAACGGGCGCCATGGCGATATCGAACAGCCCCACCGTTTCCTCGTAGTAGTGTCGGGCGGCCTTCAGGATCGCTGCGGTTTCACGACTGACGGTCACTGGCTTTCCCTGCGCGTGGTTAAGGCGCCAAATGTCGCTGCCCTCCCGCGTGTGGCTCCACATCCTCTCGTAGCGGTAGCAGAGGCCGACCGCTTCATCGAGGGCTTCGCTGAGCCTCCGACAAGAAACGGGCGTCGCCGCGTCTCGAGGAATTGCCGCTTTGATGCGACAGTTTGTGTCAAAGGCAAAAAAGCCGCGGCTCTCCACCTCAAATCTTCCTTCCGCAGACGGGGTCTTGGGGAAAAGCGCTGGCTTGGGCTGCTCGGTCTGCTCACTCACAAGGGGTCCTTTCCTGAAGAAACGATTGGTTGGGCGCGCCACGGTGGGAAAAGAGCGGCCCCGCAGCTAGCTGACAAATTGCAGATTGTTAGCTATGGTAAACTTCGTTCTTATAGTTAGCCACAGCTAACTGAATTTCAATGGGATTAGCCAGGAAGGAAAGACATGACAGAATCCCGCTCGACTAGCTCGACTGCAGCAACCGTAGCGAAGATTGGCGTAACGGCGGCCTTGGTTGCGGGAATGGCGGTTACCGCCCCCGTTGCTACATTTGCGGCAGATGAGAGCGATCAGGATGTGGACGCCGCATCTGAAACTGCAAAGGAGGGCTACTACTACATCAGCGATAGTTCCTATGGGCTGAGCTCATATCTTTCTGAGGCGGTTTCCCAGGGATACAGAAAGATTCATATCGGAACGAGCTTTACGGACAAGGGAACGGTCACCATCCCCTCGTCGATTACCGAGCTTGCGGGGTATTCCGAAGGGTTCTTTGGATCGGGTCCAAAGACGGTCGATCTTGGGTATTCCAACAAGATGAACGTTGTCTTTCCCGCGGGTTCTAAGATCAGCGTTGATCGGATCAACTTCTACAAGCGAAACAGGTCGGACGCAGAGGGCGCCGTTGTCGAGGTCCAGAAGGGCGCCGTGGTCCACTTTTCTAATTGCACGTTTTCCAACACTCCCGTAGTAAACGGAACTGCGGTATTCGAGGACTGTACCTTTGCAACGGGAAAGATCGAGAACAACGGCTCTGCAACGTACACGGGCAGCACCAAGGAGCCCGAAAACACGGGAACCCCCACCGTGTCCTACCAGGACCTTTCGTTTAGCTTTTCTTCGGGCAAATCGTTCTCAGCTGCCGTGAAGGGCGACAAGGTAAGCCAGACGCTGCCCTTTGAGCTGAAGGGAACGAAGGCTTCCGATGCAAAGATCTCTGCAAAGGTGGTCGATGGGCAGGGCGCCGAGGCCGATGGGTTGAGCGCCTCCGTCTCCAAAGAGAGCATTTCCCTCACGGGAGAGGCTCCCGAGGCAGGTTCGTACTCGGTTATCGTCTCCGCCTCGGCGACCAAGGAAGATGGCTCGGTGGATTCTGCCAGCGAAACTCTTGGTTTTGTGGTGCAAGAGAAGATTCAGGTACGGCTTGCGGGAGACCTTCAGTGCTTCGTCGTCAATGGAACCTCTGCCCTAAGCGGGGAATATGACGTCATGGCCACATCGACGGGCGGCGGCTCTTCAAGCACGACCCAGTCAAACAGCCTAAAGCCTGAAGTAAAGGAAGGTTCGGGCGCATGGGAAGACTGGAACACCTTCGCAACGCGCAATTCGGACGCCCATATCAGCTTCTCCATTAGCCCGGAAGGCAGTGGCATGGAGGTGAGCGCCGTAGCCTACGACACGGTTTACGTGCAGGGAACGCCGCAAACGCCCGGCACGTACTACATCACGGCAACGGTGACCTCCGGTGCGCGCACCCAGAAGAGCAGCCCCGTCGAGATGAGGATCTACTCAGACGATCAAACCCTGCAGCAGCGAATGGATGCGCTTGCCGAGGGAACCAGCTCTTGGGATATGGAACCGTACGAGATCTCCGAAACGGGCAATGCGGTTGTGCCCGTTGGGCTGCATGACATCTACGGGTCGCACGAGTCTGGTGTGTACGGCATTATCGGCAAGGGCGAAAACGGCAACTTTGGCACAGAGACCCTGACGATTCCCTCGGGCGCCGATGTCACGATCCACAACATGAAGATCTACTCCAGCGTGAAGATCGTTGTGGAAAAGGGAGGAAAGCTGACCCTCGACGACTCAGTTGCCTATGGTGCCGTTGAGGTGAACGGCGGCGCGCTGAGTGCGCGCAACAGTTCTTCGTTTGTCAACCAAATCACGTTGAACGATGGCTCCACCCTCGAGGATGCCGAAATCAGGTCTCATGCAAACTACCTCACCGACGGCAACTACAAGGTGGAGGCACCGAAGGCGCCCGTGCAGACAAATGGCACCGTTACGGTGAAGGGCGCCTGCTCGATCGAAGGCGAGGGCATCGTAGCCAACAAAGACGCCCAGTCAGGCCTGATCGTGAACGCGGGGAAGCTCGTTATCGAGCAGGGCGCCACGTTGAAGTCGACGGGCGGCTCGGTTGATGTCAACGGAGGAAACGGTGGCGCGGGCGTCGTCCTTAATGGTGGATCCATCGTTGGCAACGGGTGCCTTGAGGTCGTAGGCGGCTCCGTAGGAATGGGCGGAGGAGACGGCGGCGCGGGCATCGCTGGCAAGGGCGTTGTGAGCGTTTCTGTGCTCAAGGCCACAGGTGGCAACACAGTTGGCGAGAATGATGCCGCCATGGGAGATCCGGGCAATGCCGGAAACGGAATCGATCCTGAGGTCTTGGTCTCGAAGTCTTCCAAGGTTGAATCAGTGGGCGGAACAGGTGTTAACCCCGGCTCGAGCGACTACAACTTCTATGAGGACCATGGCAGCGTAACCCCCGACCAGGGCAATGGCGGCGATAACGGCGACGGCGGCAACGGCGGATCTGGTGGCGCTGACAACAATGGCGGCAACGGCGGCGGTTCCGGTAACGGAAACGCCTCCGGTAACGGAAACGATAGCGGTAGCGGCAGCAACGGAACCAGCAGCTCCAATAACGGCGGCGCCGGTACTGGCAACGGCGGTTCCAACTCCGGCAATAACGCCAAGCCTTCCCGCTCTTCCAAGCTACCCGCAACAGGCGATGCGACTCCCCTTGGAACAGCAGCGGCACTTGTCGCGGCGGCCACGGGCCTTTTTGCGGCAGCCCGCAGGAAGTTCAATCGATAGCTCATCGATGCAAACAGCCGACACAGCACCGTAGCTGGCAAGAAGGCGCCCCCAGGGGCGCCTTTTTCAGGCGGCGTGCAGCCTATGGTGCCATCACATCCGAATCGATCTTGGATCAACCCTTGATTCACTTTTCGGGGAATGATTTTCAGATGGAATGCTGTGCGACGATTTGTAGATTGCCGCAAGGGCGCTTGCCGCCGCAAGCGACCGCCAGGCATGGGACGCCGGGCAGTCTAGCATCTCAACTCCATCGCCGTCACGTTGAGGAAGCTGCGGTAGCCGCAACATAAGCCGGAGGGACCACGGCCTCGCCCATGCGGCCGTTGCCCCCCGGCCCTTGCGGACCTTAAGGGATAAGGGCACGGACAAGGAAGGGCGACTAAACCGGAGGCAGCAAATGGGCAGGCATTATCATTTCAGTGGTAGAGTCTGACTCTGGCCGCAGCCGGTCGAGAGGAGACTATCGCGTGAAGCTGCCGAGGCATTATGTAGGGTCCCGCGCTAGCACCAGGTTTCTCCTGACAACCTTCCTCATCACTTGGCCCGTATGGTGGCTGAATGCGGTCCTGACCTCGGCGGGCATCATCGAGTATTCGGGGCTCATCGGAACGGCGATCAACACCGCCGGCGTCTTCGGGCCCACCGTCGCCGGGCTCTCGCTGATCCCGGGAGGCTTCACTCCAAGGCGCGGCCTCGCGTTCACGTTCGGCGGGCTGAGGCGCTCGCTCCCCTGGACCGCGGCGTTCCTCGTCGTGCCGCCGGTCCTTCTCACCGCCGCCTCCGATGGCCTCGCGGAAGGCTTCAGCCCAGTCTCCGCCATGGGGGCCTTCCTTTTTCCGCGGCCTGTCTTGCCACCGGGGCGATCTGGGGCCTGTGTCACCTGCCGCTGTGGTTCACGCGGGGCGCCGGGAGGGAGGCGACCCCGTTCCCTGCGTTCGCAGCCCTCGCCGTGCCCCTCTCGTTCTGGCTGTCGGCGCTCTACCGCGCGGGCGGGTGCGCCTTCTCCTGCTGCCTTCTCCATGCGCTGGCGAACACGCTCATCGGGGTGCTTTCGCTTTCAAGCATTTCGCTCGTGATGGCCGCGGTGCTCGCCCTCACGGGGCTCTCGCTGGCCGCTTTGCGATATTCCGCTCCTACGCGAGCGCCTGATCGATCAGCTTGTTGAGTGCCTCGCGCTGCTCAGCAGAGTTGATACCGCCCATGATCGGTTCTCCCACGCAGGGTTTGCAAGTGGTAAACCAGAAGTTCATGATGGGGACCTCGTCCTTGAAGAGCAGCTTGACGGGCTCACACAGCTCGAGCTGCAGGTCATCGAGCAGGCCGCCCACGTTGTGGTGGGCCTTCTGCTCTTGGGCGCCGCGCCACCAGGCTATGTGTTTGTGCCGATTTCCTGTCATGCCGCCCAATGACCCCGAAGCGGGTATCACCCAAGAGACGCAGACCCAGTTGAAAGAGGCATCATGTCCAAGCTTGACGATTTCATGCAGCTCCTATGCGGCGAGTTCGACAACAGGGAGCAGTTCGAGGCGAAGCAGGCCACGGGCGAGACCTTCCCCCTTGCCCACCACGTCAACACTGCGTGCAACGATAAGATCCTGGGGCTTCCCGACGACTTTGCAGGCACCTTCATGGTCGAGGAGAGCTACTACGAGGTCGACGGCAGGAAGTCCGCGTCGCCCCACCTGTTCCTCTTCACCGAGGAGAAGGACGGCGTCCTTCTGACCTCCTACGACACGCCCGAGGGCAACGACAAGCGAACGTTCTCCTACGCGACCATGGTCCCCGCCGAGTTCTCGTCCCTGCGCGAGTCGGGCAAGTTCACGCCCGCGCTCTACCGCGAGCACGATGGCGTATGGGAGGGCGGCTCGGACTCCATGTTTTCGCCCGTCATGAGGTTCCACCTGTTCGAGAGGTTCTCCGCCGACGTCCTGGAGGTCTCCGAGTCCATGGAGATGAACGGCAAGCGCGTGTTCGGCTTCGACGAACCAATCCTCTACAAGCGTATTGGCAAGTAGTCACGAGGTGAGAACGGATAGGCTGTTCCGCGAGGGATGGAGGAGCTTCTACGAGACTCTCGCCGACCACGGGGAGGGGCTGGGCGTGCCCGCCCCCTCCCTCGAGGTCAGCTAGGGTTGGTACGAAAATGCTGCCGCAGTCCCGAGAGGCTATATCTTCTCTGGTTGGTTCAGCAATAAGGACTGCACCACGGCCTATGACTTCGACGCCGCTGTGGACGGCGCTGAGCCCGAGTTCACCCTGTATGCAGGCTGGAAGGCTGAGACCCAGCCCGGCGCTGGCGAAAACGGGGGCAACGGCGGAAACTCCTCTGCCAATGCGAACGCAAACGCCAACACCGCTAACAGCAACAGCTCCAACAAGGGCAACTTGCCCCAGGCCGGCGACGGCCTCACTCTTGTCGGTAGCGCGTTTGCTTTGGTTGCCGCTGTCGCTGCCCTGATTGCGGCATCCGCGCTGCGCCACAAGGAGATTCACTAGCGTATTTAGCTCGTTTGTCTCCGTTTGCCGGACGGTAGTACAGAAATTGGGCTGCTTGATGAAAGGGGCCGAGCCTGGAGACAATCCAGACTCGGCCCCTTCGAGAAGCATTCCGACCACACCCGAACGAATCTCGTTCCTGGACTGCGCCCTCAACGACCCCGAACTATCCCCGCAGGGCACCGTTCAAACAGTTACGAAACAATCTTGTTGACAAACTGACCCCCGGCGGCCAACCACGGGCGACGTCGGGCAAGGCGCAGGTAGACAAGCTCATGGCATTCCTTCGCGACCTTGGCGCCCGCGATTGGTTTAGCTCCTACTATTCGCCAGTGCTCGACGGCGAACAATGGTGGCTCTTCGATGAACACCGCTCGCACGAGGGGTCTAACGCATATCCCAAAGGCTTCGAGACGCTGCTGAAATACCTGGTGGACGAATTCGGCTGCGAGGAGATGCGACCGCAGTCCGGCGACACCTGCGATGGCCCGACTGAATCGGAATGCCTTGCGATGCCGGCCTTTTACGACCTGCCGAGCAGCAAAGAGGCCGGGCAAAGGCCGGAGGACGGCACCTTCGCACGCTGGACAAAGAGGCTTCGCGAGCTTTTGTAGGCCCCCTCGAAGACGCGAGCCTTCCCTCCCGCCGCCCTCGCGCATCGCCCGTGGCGGGTGCGGGCCGCCTGGCCGCTTACGCCCGCCATGGAACGCGTCCCCAAGCGGCGCGTCCGCTACGAAACAATCGTCTTGTAATAAGCGCCGAAGTCTGCGAGCGAGTCCATGACGGGCATCATCTGGCGGCCGAGTTCGGTGAGGCCATACTCGACGCGGGGAGGATTCTCGCCATAGTCATGGCGAAAGACCAGCCCGTCATCCTCCATCTGCCGCAGGTTGTCGGTGAGCACCTTCTGAGAGATTCCCTCGAGGTCGCGGCGTAACTCGTTGAAACGCCAGGGGCGCACGCGCAGGTTGCGGATAATGAGCAGCTTCCACTTGCCGCCGATGAGCGCCACCGCCGTCGCGACCGGACACTCCGGAAGCTCCTCTTTCGCCTTCATGGGAGACCCACCCTCCTCGATCGTGCCGGTTTCAAAAAAGATACGTAGTTACAAATATGTGCGTACTCGTATTTGCATGCGTCTTTGCGTTGAATGTATCCCACGCAGGAGATGCCTGCAAGGTAGATCAGCCTCAGGAGAGGAGCCATTATGGCCAATTACGCAAAGACCAACATCGGCAATGAGGGTCGCGTCGAGCTGCACGAAGTGCTCGGGCTTACCGGGGCTGAGGTGAGTGTCAACAAGCTTCCCGCCGGCGCTGGCGTTCCGTTCGTGCATGCGCACAAGGATAACGAGGAGATCTACGGCGTGCTCGAGGGCACCGGCTCGGCCACCATCGACGGCGAGGACATCGAGCTTGCCGCCGGCGACTGGCTGCGCGTCTCCCCCGCCGCGCGCCGCCAGTTCCGCGCCGCGTCCGACTCGGGCATCACGTACGTCTGCATCCAGGTCAAGCAGGGGTCCCTCGACGCCTTCACGGCCGACGACGCCATCATGCTCTAATTCGCGATCAGCGCGCGAGGGGCCAGCGAAGCCACGCATTGGCCCCTCGCGCAAACATCATGCTCGCCCAGGTCGCAACGACACGCCATCCCGTCGACAAGGTTAGGCAGCCCAGTCGTTAGCTCAAGTCCGCTCAGCAAGGCGTCTTACGACAAACCGCCCTCGTAAAATGCCAGAGCCGCTAATAAATAAAAAAAGCAAGGTGCGTCTTACTTCAGATACTCCCCAAAGAACTCGCCCAGCTTCGCAAACGGAATGACATCCATCTGGTCATAAAGGTCGGTGTGGTTGGCGCCGGGGATAATGAGCAGTTCCTTGTTGTCCCCGGTCAGCTTGCTGTACGCGGTTTCGTTGAAATAGCGGGAGTGCGCCTTCTCGCCGTGCACCAGCAGCACGGCAGAGCGAATCTCGCCGGCGTACTGCAGAATCGGCATATTCATAAACGACAGCGAAGACGTCACGTTCCAACCGCCGTTTGAGTTCAGGCTGCGGGGATGGTAGCCTCGCGAAGTCTTGTAGTAGGCGTAATAGTCCTTCACGAACTGCGGCGCGTCCTCCGGCAGCGGGTCGACCACGCCGCCCGCCAGCGCGTAGCTGCCGTTTCTGTAATCCTCGGTGCGCTGCGCGTTCAGCGCCTTTCGCTTTTCGAAGCGCGCCTGTTCGGAATCCTCGACGTCAAAATAGCCGTTGGCAGTCGCGCGGGTCAAATCGTACATGGTCATGGCCACAGTTGTCTTGATGCGGGTGTCGATGGCTGCGGCATTGATCGCCATGCCGCCCCAGCCGCAGATGCCGATGATGCCGATGCGCTCCGGGTCAACGTTCTTCTGCACGGAGAGGAAGTCCACCGCGGCGCAGAAGTCCTCGGTGTTGATGTCCGGCGACGCCACGTAGCGCGGCGTGCCGCCGCTCTCGCCGGTATAGGACGGGTCGAAGGCGATTGTAAAGAAGCCCATCTCCGCCATCCTCTGCGCATACAGGCCGGAGGACTGCTCCTTCACCGCGCCAAACGGGCCGCTGACGGCGATGGCGGGCAGCTTGCCCTCTGCGTTCTTCGGCACGTAGACGTCGGCCGCCAGCGTGATGCCGTATCGGTTGTGGAAGGTCACCTTGCCGTGCTCGACCTTGTCGCTTTTGGGAAACACCTTGTCCCATTCCTGCGTCAGATCCAACTGCTCCATGCCTAGGCCTCCTCGTTGGTCGCTTTAAGGTATGCGCCGTCGTCCACAGACTCCAGCCACTCGTTGGAGGCCTCCTCGCCCGGAACCTCCAGCGCGAGATGAGAGAACCAGCTGTCGGGCGCGGCTCCGTGCCAGTGCTTCACGCCCGGGGCGATGTTGACCACGTCGCCGGGGCGCAGCTCCTGTGCCAGCTTGCCCCATTCCTGGTAAAACCCTCGACCAGCCACGCAGACGAGAATCTGCCCGCCGCCGCTTTTGGCGTGATGGATGTGCCAGTTGTTGCGGCAGCCGGGCTCGAACGTCACGTTGTAGACGCCAACCTGCTCGGTGGAGAGAGGCGCGAGGTAACTTTGACCGATAAAGAACTTCGCGAAAGCGTCGTTGGGGGCACCGATGGGGAAAGCCATCTCGTTTTGGTGCTGTGCCTTTGCGTCGGCGGCATCGTCGTCCGCCCAGACCTCCTTCGCCATGCGGAAGGCAGCCCACGCCTTGGGCCAGCCCGCGTAAAACGCCGCATGCGTAAGGATCTCCGCTATCTCCGCCCTGGTCACGCCGTTGTTCTTTGCGGACATCAGGTGATATTGGAACGAAGAGTCCGTCAGCCCCTGTGACAACAGGGCAACCACCGTCACCACGCTGCGGTCGTGCAAAGAGAGCTTGCCCTCTCGGCTCCACACCTCGCCGAACAGCACGTCGTCGTTGAGCTGGGCGAATTTGGGGGCAAAGTCCCCCAGGGCGTCCCTACCCGCCGTCTGTTTGATCGCCATGATCGATTTCCTCCTATCGATGGTTCTGGACACGGACCCGCTTCCGCGCCGCCAAGCGGCCGCCTAGATTTCCATGCCCATTCGTCGCGCCTGCTCCAGCGCGGGGTGTCCGGCGATTTCGCCCACGCCGCTCACGCCGCCGGCGAAGACCGTTCCGGCAAGCGCGCAGCGGGAAAAGCAGTCAACCCATCCCTGCACCGCCTTCTTCGCGCCGTCGAAGGTCGAGCGCCCGTCCTCCGCCGCCGTCGCCAGCAGATATGCCTTGGTAAATGCGTAGTCAGAGCCAAATAGCGGATTAGCGCGGTCCAGTATGGTCTTGAGCTGGCCGCAGACGCTGTAGTAGTAGACGGGCGTTGCGAACACCAGGACATCGGCGTCGTGCATCTTGGCGACAATTTCCACGGCATCGTCCTAGATGACGCAGCGCCCCAGCTTCAGGCAGACAAGGCAACCCCTGCAAAAGCCTATCTGCTTCTCGCGCAAGCGCACGGTCTCAACGCTGTGGCCCGCCTCCCGCGCGCCGCTGGCGAAGGCATCCGCCAGCGTCTCGGAATTGCCATTCTTTCGCGGGCTTGAAGAAACCACCAAAACTGTTTTGCCCATGGTGGAACACCCCTTGCACTCTCCGTTATGTTGACGAGAATGAAGGTAATACCTAAACCTGACTTTAGGTCAAGGAGAGAATTCGAGTTTTATTCGGAGGGCCCATGTACACGATCGGCCAGATGGCGGAGATGTTCGGCTTGCCCGTTTCCACGCTGCGGTACTACGACAAGCAGGGATTGTTCCCGGGGTTGGAGCGAGCGTCCGGCATCCGCCGGTTCGGCGACGCGGAGCTCGAGGCGCTTCGGGTCATCGAATGCTTGAAGAAGGCGGGAATGGAGATCAAGGACATCCGGCTGTTCATGGAATGGTGCGCGGAGGGCCCGTCCACCTACCCCCAGCGCAAGGCCATGTTCGAGGAGCGGAGGGCCCACATGGAGTCGGAGATCGCGAAAATGAACCGCGCGCTAGACATGCTGAAGTTCAAGTGCTGGTACTACGAGCAGGCGATTCAAGATGGCGGTGAGGACAGGCTGAAGGCGCTGATCCCCGACGATTTGCCGGAAGAGATCAAGGGCGCCTACGAGAACGCCCACGCCAGATAGCGCCGCCTGCCTCGAATGGGCCCACACTCAAGATGAGCTGCGAGAATCGTAACGGCCCGACACCGCTCGCAAGCCTCCCTCGGAATAGGCGCCGAGCAGCTCCTGCGCATGGGCGAACTCGGGCCCTCGCCTCCAGCCGAGTAGGCGGTTGACCGCGAGATTTCCCTGGACGTCGTGGACGAAGAGCAGGTAGGCGTCTTCGCGCGAGAGCCCGGTCTTCTCCATGATCGCGGGAACCATCTGCGCAGCTCCGCGCTCGACGACGCGCTGCGCCACGCGGGCGTACGCGTCGTTGTCCGAGTAGAGCAAGTAATAGTCGTCGTTTGCCGGCGGGCGCTGGCAGAGGGCGCCCGCCTCCGTTCCCTCCAGCGGGGGCGCCGCTGCCAGGGCCTCGTCAATAAGCGCGTCGAGCAGCGCGAACTTGTCCTCGTAGTGCAGATAGAACGTGCCGCGGTTGATATCTGCGCGGCGGCAGATGTCCGCCACCGTCATCTTCGCGAAGCCGACCTCCGCCAACAGCGTGAAAAACGCCTCCCGTATGACCGAGAGCGTATAGCGTCGGCGACGGTCGATCTTCCCCGCTTCCATGGCCCCTCCAATTGCACCGCTCAACAATGCCCGGCAGCCGCTCGTTTATCGACAGCATCCCGGGACTGTTCATTGCCCTCGCGCAAATCGACACCGATACTGCTTATAGACACCTGTTCATAATAGCTGAAAGAGGGCATCGGATGACTCCGTACGAGCAGCTCGTCATCGAGCTCACCAACCAATCGTTTTCCCATCAGGCGGCCTATCGAAACGGCGGCACGCCCTATGAGCTGAGTAACCGCAAGGCTCTCCCCTACGGGCAGCAAATCGAAGCGTTCGCCCGCATGATCGAGGAGGCCGACTGCGCGCTCGTGGGCGGGGCCTCCGGGCTCTCCGCGGCAGGCGGCGGCGACTTCTACTACGAGGACAACGCGACCTACCGCAGGCATTTCGGCAAGTTCGCCGAGCGCTATGGCTTCAAGGGGGCCTTCGAGGGATCGTTCTATCGCTGGCCCACCGCCGAGGCGCGCTGGGGCTATCTTGCCACCTTCCTCGACACCACGCTCAACGCCCCGCTGCGCCAGCCCTACAAGGACCTCGACGCCATTCTCGCCGAGAAGGACTTCTTCGTGCTCACCACCAACCAGGACACGCAGTTCGTGAAGATCTACCCTTGGGAGAAGGTGGCGGAGATCCAAGGCGATCACCGCTTCTTCCAGTGCTCCCGCTGCTGCACCGATGACGCGTGGGACGCAGTCGAGCCCGTCTCCCGCATGGTCGAGGCCATGGGAGACGGCCTGGAGGTTCCGGCAGAGCTCGTGCCACGCTGCCCGCACTGCGGGGCCGAGGCGTTCCCCTGGGTTCGCGGCTACGGCAACTTCCTGCAGGGCGAGCTCTACGAGGAGCAGTACCGCAAGGTGTCCGACTGGCTCGACGCGCACGCGCAGCAGAGAATTCTCTTCCTTGAGCTGGGCGTGGGCCGAATCACGCCAGCGTTTATCCAGGAGCCGTTCTGGGCTCTCACGGCGCAGTTGCCGCAGGCTAGCTACATCGCCGTGAACAACAAGACGCAGTTTCTCCCCCGCGCGATCGAGGGCCGGGGCATGGCGATTCGCGCCGACATCGCCGACGTGCTTGCCGACGTGCGCGAGACGCTGGGGAGATAGCGCATGGAGACGGCGAAGGCGGCTCGCATCGGCCAGGCGCTAGCCGAGGCGGACCTCATCGTCATCGGTGCCAGCAACGGGCTCGACATGGCGGAGGGGCTCAACCTCTTCTCTGCCGACGCCCATTTCCGAGAGGCGTACGGCGACCTCGCCCAGGCCGACGGCATCGGCTGCATACTGCAGGGGCTCGCCTCCCCGGATGCGAGCGTGCGAAGCCGATGGGCCGAGCGGTTCCATCAGAAGGAGTATCTCGAATATGAGCCCGGCCCGCTCATGAACGGGCTGCGGCGCCTTACAGAGCACACCGACACCTTCGTGATCACCTGCAACATCGACGGGCATTTTGCGCGCGCGGGGTTCGACGAGAACCACGTGCTCGAGACGGAGGGGAGTACGCGCGCGTCGATCGACGAGCGACGTCTCGCCCATCCAGACGCCCTCGCCACGGCCCAGCTCGAGGAGCTCGAGCGCCTCACGCGCCTCCATCGCAACGGCAGGGTCGCCATCCTCGAACTTGGCGTGGGGCTGCGCAACGGCGTCATAAAGCGCATGCTCGCCCAAATCGCGAACGCCTGCGAGAGCGCCACCTACATCGTGTTCAACTACAGCCAGGCCATGGCGCCCGACGCTTCGTGCGAGACGATTCTCGTTGACGGCGACATGACCCCGGCTTTCGAGGAGGTCGTCCGATGCCGTCCCTAGAAAGAGAAGCGGATAGGCTTCGAAGCCTCATCGCCGATGCCGACGCCATCATCGTCGGCATCGGCTCGGGCATGTCGAGCGCCGCCGGGTTCAACCATTACAACCGCGCGGGCATGGCGCGCGCCGGAATGGGGGACTGGCAGCAGGCCTTTGGCTTCAAGAGCCTTTTCGACGGCTTCTACCACCTCTACCCCAGCCTCGAGCAGCAATGGGCATACCACGCGCGATACATCGACTTCATGCTGCGCGAGCCGGCCTCGCGGCCCTATCTCGACCTACGGTCCCTCATCGGCCATAAGGACTACTTCATCCTGAGCACCAATGTGGACGCCCAGGTCGAGAAGACATTTCCCGCCGAGAGAACCTGCAACTATCAGGGAAGCTTCACGCACCTTCAATGCAAGCAGCCGTGCTGCGACGAGCTCTTCGACGCGAGCCCCTACATCGAGCGCATGCTCGCCGGCATGGCGGGGTTCGAGGTCCGCAGCGAGGATGTCCCCCGATGCCCGCACTGCGGCTGGCAGCTTGTGCCGTGGGTGCGCGACGACACATTTTTGCAGGGCGCGGCGTGGCGCGAGGGCCTCGAGCGATACGAGCGCTTCGTGCGCGAGCGCGGCGATGGCCGCGTGCTTCTGCTGGAGCTCGGCGTGGGCGAGATGACCCCCGGCATCATCACGCTCCCGTTCTGGAGCATGGCCGCGAAGCTGCCGGATGCGCACCTGCTGAGCGTGAACATCTCGAGCGGCTCGGCTCCGTTGCAGCTCGGAAGCAAGGCGGAGGCGATTCGGGCCGATCTGGGCGCCCTGCTCTCGGCGGCGCGGGCGGGCGGCGAGTAGCGAGACTCGTCGCGACGCGTGAGCTCGCAATCTGGGACGTTGGTGCAATTAGAAGATGAGCCCTTCCTTTTCGGTGAGTCGCCCGTTAGAGACCGCGGATCTTATTCAGGTAGTTTTCCCTGGGGAATAAACGCATGCCGGCTCCAACCTCCATTGGAGCCGGCATGTCAAATCAGAGTTTATTGGGGTATTCATTATCGTCTAAATGATTTATGCCCCCATAACCAAGGAGGTCTCTATTCCCACTCTGCCGCGCATGTCGTTATCGCCTCATCTTCTTCAAGTTAGCGAGCTTCCATTGAGCTTCCGGGCTCGCGGCGGCGGCTCGGGCGATGTCGCACTGGCCGAAGAGCAGCTCGGGACGGTATTCCCCCTTGGCGAACAATTCCAAATAGAGTCTCTCGTCGTCGTCTCGCGGCAGAATGTAGGCCGATGTGAACCCCTCCGCGTTGTCCATCAAGCCTGCCAGCGTCGGCACCTCGTCCCTCGAATGCAGCATTGGCAGTAGCTGGTCTTCGAGGTCCCTCTGTCGATCTTCGAACCGCTTGCTCCGGCTTTCGAACTCGTTCGGAAAGCATGCGGAGACGGATGCGTAGTAAAGGAGCACCTTGTGAACGATACCGTCGGAATCGCCCGTGGCGTCGAAGTGCGCCTTGAGGTTCGATATGTCGTAGAGGTCCCTTATCTTTACCCTGTCGAAGAAGGCCTTGACCTTGCCACCCGCAAGCTCGGCATCCTCGAACATGGGGACGCCGACATCGGGGCGAAGGGGGCAGTTTCTGGAGCGGATTGGGAACAGCGGGGACCTGTTCATGTATATGCAGTCGATCTTCACGTGATCGGTTCCCCAGTCGCCGCGGTAGCGGAGCACGAACGTCCTGCCCGCATGGCCCCCGTCGCCGGCGGACACATCGTATCCCTGCCCTCTGCCCACCTCCTCGATGGCACGCTCGATAAAGGGTCGCTCCCTCAGCATCTCCTCCCTAGCCAGCGCGCCGACGTAGGAAATGTCGATGTCGACCGAAAGGCGCGGGATATCCAGCATGAAGAGGTTTATCGCGGTGCCGCCGTGCATGGCGAGCTTCCCTTTCAGGTCGGGGTGCCGCTGCATCTCGTCGAGCAGGTCGAGAAGTCGCTCGACCTTGTCCAGCGTCCTCGGCTGGAATCCGCTTGTGTCTATAGCAGCCATTCTCCGACTTCCTCCTCTTTCTCGGGCAGGCACAGCCTCCATCGCCGCGACCAGCCGCGTGACTCGGTCGAATCCTTGTCGAGCTTGAAGGGCCCGCCCTTCGCCATCTTCTCGAACTCGTCAAGCACATCAGAGGGGATGCGCCACTTGTTTGCTTTTCGTTCGAGCAGCCAGCCCGTCCTCGCTGCGAGCGACGCGGATTTATCGGAGACGAGCTCCTTCAGTGCCTCCGCGTCTACGTAGGGGAACAACGAGATCGACATCAAGGCCTCTTCGATGCCGCCGCAACGGTCGGGGTGGCTGAGGCAGTCGACGATGGCCTGCTCGCGCGTCGTCACTGTGGTTCGCAGGCCGCCTCTGCCGCGCATCGATTGGATCGAGAGGTTGTTTGCGAGAGGGAACGGGATGTATGAGACGCCGGAATACCCGAACGCACTTTTAATGGACGCTGACCTGAACTGGCAGACGCTCCCTACGTTGTGGGCGACACCGTGAGCCTCAAGCGCGGAATGGAACGAGATGACAGCTTTGGGGTCAATCGAAGACACCAATTCGAACGAATCGACTTCCGCTGCGGCGAATCGCCCCGATTTGGAAACGTAGACCCCGCGCCTTGCCCTCTCGATCTGCCCGGCGGCGACGGCGCGCCTGAGCGTCGTCTTCGCCGACGAGTCGGACATCCCACAGCTCTCGGCAAGCTGGGAAACGGTGAACACATGGGTTCGGTCTATGTACTCTTTGAACTTCATACTGAGCGATTTTAATGGAAAGGGGTACATTTTGTCCACCTTTCCTTCGATTCTCGTCAGTAATCATAATAATGGCGCTCAACCATGAGGTGGTTGCTTAATCGCTGAGCGTGTCGATCTATGGCAAATGCATATATGTCCGACGCGAAGAGAGGAAAGGGATGCTGCCTTCTCGTGATGTTTCGACCAAGCATGGCATGCCCTTGTCGGCATAAACATCGGTGTTGGATGCGCTGGCGCTCGTGCACCTTGCGGGCACCAATGTGCGAGAAGGCGTAATCGTGAATCATGATGGGAAACCGATGAACGGGACGCGTCCCAAAACTTGGTGTAAGCGGCCAGGCGGCCCGCGCCCGCAGGGGCGCGGGCCGCCCTCCTAGAATCGTGGGTTACCACACAGACAGTTCAAGAGAGGGGACGGCCGCAATGGAGACTTTACACGAGGAGGCACTGTCCGCGGCCGGCGCGAGGCCCGACGGGACGATCGACATCAACGCCGCGATGCGCTCGATGCTCGAGGGGCTGCTCAACGCGGTGATGGACGAGCAGGCGTCGGAGCTGAGCGTGCTGCGCAACGGCTACCGGGAGCGCGGGCTCGACACCCACGTCGGCACGGTGACGCTCAGGATACCCAAGCTCAGGGTGGGCAGCTACTTCCCCGACGACGTCGTGCGCCGCTGGTCGCGCACCGACACCGCGTTCGCCTCGGCGATACGCGACATGTTGCTTTCGGTCTCCTCGGCCAGGGAGGTCAAGGCGACCGGAAGCAGAGACAACGCGGGGCCCTCAGCCCTGGCCTACCTCGACTTCCCGCGCGAGCACGCGACGTGGGTGCGCACCAACAACGTGCAGGAGAGGATGAGCTGCGAGATCAAGCGGCGCACGAGGGTGGTCCAGGTGTTCCCCTCGTTCGACTCGCTGGTCAGACTGGTGGGGGCGGTGGTCTGCGACCAGAACGACGCGTGGCTGGCCTCGAGGAACTTCATCGACCCCAGGTCGCTCGAGCCCGGTTACAAGCGCGAGCCCCTGCCCGAGGAGCCGGACGGGGTCAGCAGGGTACCGAGGCTCGTCCATGAGGCGTTCGACAGGAAGAGGAGGGTGGCGTAGCATCGGAGGGCGAATCACGCCCCTCCCCGGGAGGGGCCCTACACCACTTTTCGTGACGCGGCTAAAGACGTCAACCTACACAATCCTCTAACGATAAAGATAACCGTCATGGGAATCGGGGGGCTTCCGGAATCATCAAGTACGCGATTTATCAGCCATGCCTGTCCTGACCGAGATAATCATCTATATCGTTCACGGTAAGACGTAGCAAGTCGCCCTCCGCAATCCCCCGTTTTAGTCCCATGTCCTTCCTGAGCTGGATAAGAACCTTCTCCATCCCAAATAACAATTCTCTTGGATCATTAAGGCCCCTCGAAGATGCCACTCGCCAATTGCCCCAAGCCTTGATCGCTTTGGAAGAGCCCCAAAGGGTCAGTTCTTTCGTAAATTGGTTAAAAATATCAAACAGCTCTTCTTGCGTGAATTCCTTGCCGGTTTTTGTCTGGGATTGGAAGTCGTAGAACATAGAAATGAGCTGCATATATGGTTCTTCACGATGCTTGCGTAAATACTCGTTGCGCTTCATGACGTTACTCACAATGTTACCCGAAACGAACGAAACAATTGACACCGTCGCAGTTATCAGCGCGACCACAATTGCGGAGTCAAGTGTAGAAAGGGATGTGAAGAAGGCGGCGACACCTGGACCAGCCAGATCAATTAGAAGCGCAACTCCACCCACGACAATGAACACTATGAAAACTAGAACCAACAAACCTCTTATGATTGCCCATGCTTGAGCATACCCCGCTTTTTCATTCTTCAGCTTATTCATTCGCGCGCTCTTTTTCGCTTGATCGCATTTAATTACTCCGTCGCCGTTTCACAACACTATGTCAACTAGACGTCGGATGCACAGGGGCCTTCTTTACATACTTACCCCAAAGCGCAAGCATCATATAATCCGCCGTATTTTCATTGAGGGCCGTCTGTCGCCGCTTCCTCATTCCCATGCGCCATATTTGGCGCGCGTCGCTCACGCCTCGGACACCGACGACCTCGGGCCCCCAGCAATCGCTGCCCCGAGCGGGAGGCCCCTCGTCGAATGGCGACGAGGGGCCCTCGACAGCGGAGCCTGGGTTATGCCACCGTCTATGGCGACATCAATCGTGGAAAGGCCATACTCGAGGAACGGAGGACCCACATGGGATCGGAGACCGCGAAGGTGAGCCACGCGCTGGACATGCTGAGGTTCAAATGCTGGTACTACGAGCAGGCGATTCAAGATGGCGGCGAGGATAGGGTGAAGGCGCTGATCCCCGACGATTTGCCGGACAGTATCAGGAAGGCATACGAAAACGCCCACGCTCGATAGAGTCACCCGACGCCCAGGGGGCTTCGACGAGGAACCCCTTTCGGGCAGGAGCGTCGAAAACGCCCGTTTTGGAACTCAACCGCCTTTCAGCACGCAAGCCACCAGCTTCAACCGCAAGCGAGTCAGCGTTAGCAGCTTTCAGTCCGTTCGCAAAATCCCAGATCGCCGGCTTTCGCCATCGGCGGGCAAAGTGAGCGCTCTCGGGTGGCCTACACATGGGTTGGCGAACAGGCTGGGGCTTCGCCGCCGACGCGATCGCCTCGCGCGCGCTCGACAAGCTCGTTTGGCAAAAGGGCCAGTCGGTCTTCTTCGGCCGCCCATACGGCGACGGCGTTCCCCGTGTGGGCGCGAACGACGCCATGCCCCTGACGAACGATAGCCTCACGCTACGCTCAGGACCCCTGCTCGCCGAGCAGCCACCTCGCGAGGCCCAGCGCGAGCACGCCCTCCCGGGTATAAGGCTCGTGCCTCGTGCGGGTAATGAGGACCTTCGAAAACGCGTCCCTGGCGGACAGAAACGACGCGAGCCTCCTCTCGAGCGTCGATTCTGAGCTGATGTCGTCTCTCGCTTAAACCCTCCCTCTCGGTTTCGAAACTCAAGATCTTTTAAAGTTTCGAAACCGAGAAGGCAATATGCACAAGGATGCGTCGAGGGGCGAATCCCGGCCGCACCATGTCAGCAGCGATGTCGGAGCGCATTCGCACATGCCACAATGCGGACACCAGAGATGAGATGGCATCTTCTCCCACGCCGAAGAGAAGGCCATCGAGATCGTCGTCTCGGCGAACGCCCTCAAGGAGCGCAACGTCGTGCGGAGCGATAAGGGGCTTGCGCATGGTGGGATAATCCAGGGACATGGCCAGATAGGGGGTTTGGGCATGGCGATCATCGACTGGAAGGCAGCGCGCCGCCGAGACGGATACGAGTCCGAACCCGCTGGTGCCACTCCTGAATGTGACCGGAACGGCTCCTCGCCGAAGGCCCTGGCGGCTTGGGACGTCATAAGGGACGAGGAAAAGCGACCTACTCAACATCGCTTGGTGCCGCGACCGCCACGACGCCAACGCATCGTTCGCTCGCGGTTACACTCTGCGCGCCGACAAGTTCGGAATCGTAATCGAGGACAAATGCGCGAAGTATGGCTGTGCCATCGCCCGATGCAGCTGCTAGACGCCATCCCCGCACATTGCGTTTTCACGGCGCAACAGCGCGTCTTCGAAGACATCATAGACATGCGCTTTATAATGGGGCGATGAGTTCTTAGGAAGGGGCGCGGTTGTGAGTTCGGATGATTCCCCAGCAAAAGCGGGGACACAGGAGATTGCGCCTCCGGTCGATCGGTCGCCGCTCGCCCTCCTGAGCACCGCGATAAGGCAAAACTGCAATGAGGCGGACAATGCCGTTGCCGACATCGTCAAGGCCGTGGAGCGGCAGGCTCCGGAGATGGCCCAAATCAGCAAGGCGACCGACAAGGGCTTCCGCCTTGTCGTCGACGCCTCCGACGAGACGCTCCAGGCCATCGACCGGGGCGACATCAAGCTGACGACGGACAAAATGGGCAATACCTTCGCCCAGATGAAGCGCTCGGACGGCAGATACGGCAAAAAGCTCCCCATCAAGAGAGAAGAGTTCTCTCAAGGAATCGACCCCGTGCAGGCAGCCAACGCGATGCAGGTGAAGGCCTTGCAGGAGCAGCTCGACGAGATCGCGGAACAGATCACGGTGATCGACGGAAGGGTCAAGGAGGTTCTCCGGGGCCAGCAGAACGACCGCATCGGCCTTTTCCGCAGCGGCATGTCGCTCTACCTTGAGGCGAGAGAGGTCTCCGACGAGGGACTGCGGAAGCTGCTAATAGCCCAGTCCCTTCGCGCGCTTTCGGACGCCACGGCCCAGCTCGACCTCGAGCTGCAGGAAGACATCGCGTACCTCTCCAACGGGGAGTATAGGAAGGCAAAGGGCAAGCGCGCGGAGCTGATCGACGAGAAGATGGCCTCCATCAACCGGTGCTTCCCGGTGCTGCACCAAGCCTCCGTCGCCCGCGCGGCGATCTATTGCGAGCAGGGCGAGGTCAAGGCCATGGCCTACGCCCTCGAGGCCTACTCGCGCCTGATCGAGCAGACGGTCGGATCGCGCGCCGGCCTGCTTGCCGAGTTCGACGCATCGGATGACGGCACCGACCGAGGCGTCTGGCGCTCAAGGGCCGCTCTGCAGCTCGACGTGTCGACGCTCAGCAAGGCGCTCTCCGCTCCCGAGAAGACCTTCTATCTTGAAGCGATAAATGATGAAAAGGAGGCCGAAGATGAGCTCGGCTAAGGGATGTCCTAACGGCGAATGCGCCGCTCATAAGAAGAAAACCTTGTTCAAGCCCTCGATGAACTACTGCCCCCAATGCGGGGCGGAGCTTGCCGTGGTGTGCAAGTCAAGGGGATGCTACACGTTTCTGGACGACCCTTCAAAGAAGCTCTGCGCGCGCTGCGAGGCGAAGCGCGCTGATAGGGTCGACGGGATAAAGAAAGTGGGCGCTGGAGTGGGCGGCGCAGTCCTCGCAGTGGGCACCACGGTCGTCGGCGTTGCTGCGAAGATCGCAAAGAAATAATCGTCTAACGGCAAAGGGGCGGGCAATTGCCCGCCCCTTCTCACATCACCCACTTGAACACGGC
>ERZ1034980.331-NODE-331-length-37189-cov-43.389535_pt1 | contig 37189 bp, 23 predicted proteins | sample MGYA00520622_ERZ1034980 | MGnify/ENA primary metagenome ERZ1034980 (study PRJEB33766, sample SAMN09781791) | gut metagenome | biome: gut microbiome | host: Homo sapiens | place: Madagascar | study: EMG produced TPA metagenomics assembly of the PRJNA485056 data...
ACTTCTTAATCAAATCTTAATAATTAACCTATGTCTGCGATTATACATGCTTTTCGCAGGAATGCAAGCACTTTTTACATATTCGGTGACGGCATGCCGAGATACATGTGCACATCGCCGTCTTTCAGGGAGCGGTTATCCTTCACTCCGAGCGCGTCCATCCAGGCTCTGGTCGTCAGGGTGCCCCATGGGCCGCTGCCGACACCACCGCCGTTATCGTTATTCCAGAGCCAGGCCGGTGTAGGAAAGAGGCAGGTGGTCGGGGCGATCAGTGCATAGGCGTCCTGGTCTACACCCTGCTGGCCATGGTGAGCCATCTGTACGATATCGGATTTCAGTTCGGCTGCTGTACAGGTTCTGATCAGGTCTTTTCCGCCGTCATACGCGAGATCGCCGAGGATCAGGATCTGCTGGCCGCTCACGCGGATCTTATAAACCATACTGCTGTTGTTCACACCATTATAGGTATACACGCCACGGTTATTCAGCACGCGGATGTTGACATCATCGATGTTTATTTCTGTTCCTCGTCCGATATTATTTGTCACCATGCCGACCGGAAGCTTCGTAAAGGCACTCAGCAGCTGGCCTGCGATACCTGCTCCTGTTGGGGAAACCTGACGATACCAGTCCGGGGTCGCCAGTGAGCAGTAAATCTTATCGATTTTGATTTTCCGCCCAGTATCATTCAGAATCGCGCAGAGTGCGCCGACATGATCCTCATGTGGATGCGTAATCAGCCAGGCATCCACCTTACCACCCTGCTGCAGGATCAGCGATGACAGTTTGTCTGCATCCGCTTCCCAGCCACCATCGATGACGATCAGCTTTCCATGTGGGCTCTTGATGACGATGCTTAGATTCTGCGCACCGGTCGTACTGCCCAGCATCCACAATTCGCCCACACCAGTTGTTCCAGGTAAAGTCGTGTTGGTTAAGCCCGATGTAGCCGGTGAAGCACCTGTCTGCACAGCTGTGCTGCCTGGTGTCAAGACGGTCTGTCCTGTTGCCGTGCCAGGTGTCGACGCCAGCTGTGCACCTGTACTTCCCGGTGTGGATACTATCTGTGCGCTGCTTATGTTCTGCACCAATGATGTCTGTGCGTTATACGCACCCGGTATAAGCACGTTCTGAGCTGTCGTCGTATCGATGATCGGGGCGGCCTGTACCGGAATCGCGCGGTTCATCGTACATGTCACGAGCAGCATGCAGACAGCAATCATGCGGGAAATGTAACTTCTTTTCTTATTAAATTTTTTCAGAGAATTCAGGTTAACTTTCATAGCTTTCCTTTACTGTTATTTCTATTTCTGTTTTCTATTCGCCGATTCCTTCGCGATGCTGATTCCTATATAGAGGAGTATCATCAGAATCGGGGTCGTAATCGGGATGGCGATATTCACGACTGCCTGAACCGCATAGGCGAGAACCGCAAAGCCACAGGCGATAGCAAACCTGTTCTTCGGTTCCTTAAACATCTGTCGAAGTCCGGTCGCCAGTATGCCGAGGTAAGCAAGTGTACCCAGGATACCGATGGTTGTCAGGTACTCGATATACTCGTTATGCGCTGAATCGAAGTAACCATAGCCCGCTGCCTGCATTAGCTTCTTGAAGCGATCCATCGTGATGATGTAGTAGGTATCCGGACCATATCCGATCAGCTTCTTCAGTAGACGCGCATCATTTACAAAGTAGTCCCAGGCCAGGCGCCAGTTCAGGCCTCGGCCGGTCCCCCATCTGTCGCTGAACACCAGGATGTTCTGGTATGGTTCCCAGATAGCTGCATGGTTTCCGCTGTTTGCATCGATCAGGATGCCAATCGTTCCTACCACGCCGAGTACGACGAACAGTATCCAGATTCTTCTCGCAACCTTCGCAATCTGATTTTCCTGTTCTGCTTTCTTGCCTCGGAAGATAAAAAGCAGAAGGATGGTACATGCCCAAAGGAGGCCGACCAGCATGACGAATGGTTGTGTTTTTCCCAGGGTCACCAGCACGCTTCCACCATCCGCGATCGCCATCGTCGCGCGACCGATGGTCAGCTGTGCCGTAACCATAACGCTCGTCGCGAAGCTACTGAGTGCGATAAAGTAACGTGCGATGGCCTTCGTGTCTGCCCATGCAATAAACGGAAGAAAAGCGAAAACAGCGGCCGCAGCCAGGATCCCGTTATCACTGATGCCCATCACGATTGCAAAGGACGAAATCACAAGCGGAATCCAGTAAAGGATGGATTCCTTCTTCTCTTCCGAAAGAACAAACATCGCTGCAGACGCGCCGAGATGCAGTGCAACCATATTGGTGTAGGTGTTGATGTTTCCGACGCTGGAAACGAAGGTATACATATACTGTGGATCCGTTCCGTCATGGAAGTGAAACAGATCCAGCAGAAAGAAGTTGGCGAAGCCCCAGATTTCAGGAAGACATGCCGCAGCGAGATAAGCGTAGAGATGCCACTTCTTAAAGTGATAGAATCTGGTCACTAACCAATAGGCAGCAAAAAACATCAGCCAGAGAAACAATCCGCTAAAACGTCCTTCATTTCCCCAAAGAGCTTCATACTGATAGTCCGCGAAGAGCACGGACAGGATCATGATGAGAATCAGTGAGATGAAGCAGATATCCGTCTTCGTGAGTTTCGTCTTAAGGACGTTCCACTTCAGGTTTTCTTTCAGCTTCGCAGTGAGCGCACCGCCATTACTACGTTTATCAGAAAGCAGGTAGAGGAGCCCCAGCACCAGGAAGAGAATGCCATAAATGAGGGTCGGAATCCAGTAGAGCTGGAAGCGGAACTGTAAGATATCGAAGTACTTATCACGGGTTGCGAGCGGAAACACGCAGAGATAAAAAAGCACATAAATCGTCATCAGCGTACTGGTGATGTTACCGAAACACTGATTGATGCGAGTACTTTCAGTGCCGGCAAGCATAGCCTTTGCTCCTGTTGTGCTCTTTTCTCCTGCTACCACCTTTACTTCCTGTACGGCTTTTGCTGTGTTTCCAGATTTCTTTTGCTTGCTCATAGAGAAGCTCCTTTAAGTAATTAATCGTAATAGTTTTCAGTATGACAGTGTCGTCTGAATACATCATTGCATGGACAGATGCTCCACCAAAGGTCATCCATGCAATAAAATATGTCCATGTAGCAAATTTCAGCGCCAAATCGCCCCTTCGGTCAATCCGCGCTGAAATCTGTCTGTGTCGTTCGTATTATGCGCCAGGGCCCTCGACGAGTTCACTGCCTGGTCCGCCAGGGATGACTTCGCCGGTGTGGCTGCTGCCCGGTCCTTCGCCGGTGCTGTTGTTTGAGCCGGAGCCAGGACTAGCGGTGCTGCTGTTATGATTCGAGCTGGAGCCGCCCGGGCCGTCGTAGCTGTTCTCCGGGGTCTTGCCCGGCTCTTCGATGGTTTCCTTCGGGCTTTCCTTCGTCTCCGAGCTGTTGTCCTTCTTCGACTCCTTCGTTTCGTCCTTCGAGTTTTCCTTGGTTTCCTTCGTCGGACCTTCGATGATCTCGCCCTCGTCGGTCTCAGATTCCTTGGTTTCGCCTTCCTTCGTTTCCTTCGTCTCGTCGGACTTCGTCGTTTCGGTGTCGGCCTTTATCTTATTGCCGTCGGCATCGGTCTCGTAGATGTACTTGCCGTTCTTGTCGACGCCCTTGATGAGGTAGCCGTTCTTGTCAGTCTTCGGGACCTTGATGACATTGCCATCGGCATCGGTCTCGGATTCCCTCGTTTCGTCGGCCTTCGTCTCGGTGTTTGCCTTGATCTTATGACCGTCTGCGTCGGTCTCGTAGATGTACTTGCCGTCGGCGTCGGTGCCCTTAATCAAATATCCGTCCTTATCGGTCTTCTGCTTCTTGATGGTGTTGCCATCCGCATCGGTCTCGGCCTTCGTCTTCTCGATCTCGTCCTCGCCGGACTTCGTGAACTTCTTATCCGACTCTTCCGACTCCTTATGGTTCGCATAGTAGCCGGAGTCATCCGAGATCTTCTGGGAGTAGCGCTTCACCGCATCCGATACGCTGTAGTTCTCATCCGCGAAGAGGATGCTGTGGAGCCAGACGACATTGGACTCGAGTGTCGCCGGAATGACGCATGCACCCTTCTTCCCCATCATCTGATCCTTCAGGTCCTTCGGGAAGCCGACGGACTCGCGGATGTTGTAGCGGGAGATGCCCTTCGCCAGCTCGATGATGTCCGCGGTGTCGATGTTGAAGGCAACCTGCGGGAGCACGGTGTCGATGATCTTCGTGAGGGTCGCGAGGTCGGTCTTCTTCGCGAGGTCGAGGCACTGCGAGATAACTTCACGCTGGCGCTTCGTACGCTCGAAATCGCTGTCCATGTAACGGAGGCGGGCGTAGGCCACAGCCTGGACGCCGTTCAGGTGCTGCGGGCCGGCCTGCTTGATGTACATGGCCGCCGGGTTCTGTGCGCTGATGCCGGACTTCAGGCAGGTTTCGTGGATGTAGGCATTCATATAGTAGAAAGCCGCCTTCGAGACGTCGATATCTACGCCGCCGAGGAGGTCGATGACGTCCGCCACGGCCTTCCAGTTGAAGGTGACGTAATTTTCGATGTCGAGGTCGAGGTTTTTATTCAGCATCGCGACGGCCTGCTCCGGTCCGCCCTCGGCGTAGGCAGCGTTGCTCTTCGAGTAGCGGTCACCCTTTCCGAGGTTCAGGTAGGTATCACGGTAGACGGAGGTCAGGGTGATGTCACCGGTGCCCATGTTGACGTTCGCGATGATCTGTACATCGGCGTTCGCACCCTTGCCGACGTCGCCGTTACGGGAGTCGACGCCGAAGACCGCGACGGTCCAGTAGCCGGACATCTTCTGCTTCTGGGAGATGTCGATGTTATCGTTTCGTACCTTGCTGACATCGAAGGCGACGTCGGCGGTCATGTGCATGTAGCGGTAGACGAAGCCGAAGCCGAAGATGCAGACGAGGGTCAGGAGCTCGACGATCACCATGGTGATGATACGGGTGCGACGGGCCTTCTTCTTTTTATCACGCATGCGGCGCTCGTAGTCGGCGTCGAACTGGCCCTCGCCGATGCTGTTCAGCTGACGGACGCCCGGCTGGGCCTCCTGCGGCTTCTTCACCGGCGTCGTGCGACGTGGACGGGTGGTGGATCCGGATGCCGGTCGGGTACCGGTGGTTCCGGAAGTTGGGCGGGTGCCGGTGGTTCCGGTCATGCCGGCTGCTGAACGAGCATCCGATGCCCCGGAAGCTTCTGCCCCGGTCATGCCCGCCGCTGCGTGAACGTCCGGCGCGTGTGGGGTACGGGCTGTACCATCTGCGGCTCTGGCTGCTCTTCGCTCTGCTTCCATCTCCGAGAGATATGGGTTGCTACGACGAGGCGCTTCCGTATCACCGCTCTGCGGGTTCATGGCCTTATCCATGAGCCGGCCGGCCATCTGCTTATCATTTACGATTCGATCTTCGAGTGCGCGCTGTTCGGCTTCTGCCTCTGCCTGCGTGTGCGGGCGGCGCGTTTCCTTGCCACTGTCAAGTGCCATTCGTTTATCCTCATACTGCGGGTTGCAGCTACTTTTCAAAAAAACTTAGATGATTTTACCATACTTGCCGTGCTTCGGCAATTCCCTAAGATCTTACGATATCCGACGAACCCGCGGGGCGGTATGTGCGTCCCGGACGGATACATTAGCCGAAGCACGGTGGGAACGGGGAAAATGCGGGCCGGTATGCACGCTCTGGGCGGATGCACGAGCCGAAGCACGTGGATATGCAGTAAAAGAGCGGGTATATAATACTGAATATACTATACACCCGCGGGGTTTACCTAATATGCATTTTTGTTTACGAATCCTTTAAAAATCGTGAGGAACAGGATTTTTACGTCGAGGGACATGGTCCAGTTCTCGATGTACCAGATGTCGTACTTGACGCGTTCGTAGATCGAGGTGTCACCGCGGAGGCCGTTGACCTGAGCCCAGCCGGTCATGCCCGGGCGGACCTGATGCTTGATCATGTAGCGTGGGATTTCCTCCTTAAACATCTCGACGAACTGGGTGCGCTCCGGTCGCGGGCCGATGAGGGACATCTGGCCGGCGAGGACGTTGAAGAACTGCGGGAACTCGTCGATGGAGGTTTTCCGGATGAAGCGTCCGACGCGGGTGACGCGCGGGTCGCCCGGGACGGTCCAGCCCTTCTTTTCGTCGGCTTCGGTCTGCTGCACCATGGAGCGGAACTTGTACATCATGAACGGCCTGTTATGAAGGCCGACGCGCTCCTGCTTAAAGATGATCGGGCCCGGCGAGGTGAGCTTGATGAGGATCGCGACGACGAGCATGATCGGGCTGAAGAGGACGATGCCGACGAGGGCGCCGCAGATGTCGACGGCGCGCTTCGCGGTGGCCTTGACCGGGTCGGTGAGCGGGACGTTCCGGATGTTGATGACCGGGAGGCCGTCCATGTCTTCAGTGACCGGCTTCGAGTGGATGATGTTGTTATAGTCCGGAATGAACTTCGTGTGGACGCCGGACTTCTCGCAGACGTGGACGATGCCGTCGAGCTTCGCATAGGCTGCGAGCGGCAGAGTGATCGCGATTTCGTCGATGGCGTTCTGCGCGAGGATGTGCTCTAGCTCAGAGATGCGGCCGACGACCTGGATGCCCTTGTAGCTCTCACCGACTTCCGCGATGTCGTCGACGACGCCATAGATGTGGTAGCCCCAGTCCGGGTTGCGGCGACAGGCGTCGATGAACTGGTCGGAGGCGTCCGAGAAGCCGACGAGCATGACGTGCTTCTGGTTGAAGCCTTTCCGGCGGAGGCGCGACAGGGTATAGCGGATGCCGAAGCGTTCGATCGTCGTCAGGGTGATGTCGATGATGGAGAACGCGACGAGCATACGGGTCGAGAAGTTGCCGAAGTATCCGGAGCGACGGAAGGCGAAGAGAACAGAGGTCAGCAGCATGAGGCCGACGGCACAGGCCTGGCAGATGTGCCAGAGCTCGGCGCGCTTCGAGTGGGTGCGCTTCGGCTCGTACAGATGGAACGCCCAGTAGAGAAGGAGGTACGACGGTACGATCGGAATGAGCGCAGCAAAATAGACCTGCGGCGGGAGTACGCCGTGGCCCGCCGGGAAGATCGGTGCGACGATCGTCAGGAGCCATGCGAGGGCGTAGGACACGCAGATGATGAGGACGTCTAGAAGGACGTGAAGCTTATTTAAAAAACGCTGGTTATCTTTAATCATACTGGGAGTATACTCTATTTTTACGAAAAACCTAGTGCAAGGATGTTAGAAATTTCTTAGAATTTCGGGATGATCGTAACATTTTCGATAAGACGAAGCCCGGAGGGGTGACAACAGAAGCACAGTACTGCGAGCTCGGAAGAATCTAAGTCGGGGACCCTAAGCGGCACTAGGCCCTCTGCAATCACCGAGTTTTCTTGATGAAAACTCGGCGTTGCAGAGGGTGCTAAGGAAAATTATACCAAGTGCCGCTAAGGGGACCCGACTTGATTCTTCACGACCTCTTCGTATGGCTTCTGTTGCCACTCCTCCGGTACGCTTCCTTCGCGGTATTCTTCAGATTGCTTACTCTATGTCTTCTAAATCCTCCAAAAGCTGCGGAACATCTTTTTTCACGGTATCATATACGATTGATAACACGACATTGCCGTATTCATGGACGATTCGGTTACGAAGGCCTTTCATCGCCCGCCAGGGAATCGATGCATGCTGTTGCTTAAATTCTTCGCTTAAGCGATCCGAATTCTCCGAAATCTGTATCAGACGAAACATCACAGAATCAATCAGAAGTTCGTTTTCCTCCAGTTCTCCCTAAGAGATATCTTTCGTATGTGCGATGATAAAGCGAAGATCCGTGATAATCTTCTGGAGGTAATATTGGTTTGTTTTCTTGTTATCCATACACTTTTATACCGTCCTTCAGGATTTCGTTTACGAGTTCAAGATTATCTTTCAGCTGCTCCAGATTCAGCAGATCTACTTCTTTTTTTAAAGCTTCCCGGAGTTCTTCGACGAGTTCATAGAACTTCATACCGGAAACCGTGGTAGAAATCAGCAGGTCTACATCGCTTGTTTCCGTCGCTTTTCCTTTTGCGTAAGAGCCGAACAGATAGCAATAGTCTACATCATAGGCTGCGAAAATATCGTGACATACATCTTTTATTTTCTGGACGTTTAAGATACCGTGACTTTCATCGATGAAGCCATACTGGTCCAGCTTCTGTATCATATAGACATATTTCGGCGTATCCTGCTTTTTTTCATCCGTTTCATAGTTCTGGTATGTACGAATCGGGATTCCCAGGTACTTTGCACACTCGACCTGGGTCAGTTTCTTCTGCTTTCTTAGTGTTCTTAATTTCACTTCACTGCTCAAAATTCAGTCCTCTGTAGAGAATAGGCCAGCTATTCTTTCTGCTGTTAGTTTCCGTGATCATATCGCTACTTCGTTCATTATATCATCAGGCTGAGAAATACGCATTAAAAATACGCAAGTTTTGCGTGCTGTTTTTCGTGCAAACGTGCAATTATTGCGCATTATTGTTCCCATCTACACGCAGTTTTTGCGTATTATCGTGTTTGAAAGCATGCAAGAGTTGCATACAGTTAAGAACATGTCATATTTTCTATGTTTTTGTACCAATTTCGTACATATTCTCAACTAAATACTACGGAGATATTTCCCGAATCGAATATTCATGACATATAGCCACTGCCTGGAGCGGGGACGGAGTCAAGCAGCAGTATGAAAATCCCCGGCATGCGCGAGGCATGCCGGGGGCCTACATCATCTTAATTATTCGTTCTTTACTTCAGCTCAGCACTTCCCGTCCCGACATCTGGTTTTACGACTGGGTGCCGGCGTCGGGGCCGTCCCAGACGATGCCTTTTAGGAGGGCGTAGTGCATGGGTTCGCCGACCTGTTCCTGGGTAAGGTCCTTCAGGGCGAAGTTGGCCTTGCGGAAGGTGAGGGCCGGGCTGTAGTACGGGTCGCCGTCGCGGAGGATGTCCTTCCAGGTGGTGCCGAAGGTGAGGATTTCGGAGTGGAAGCGGGCGAGCTTCTCCGGAGTGTCTTCCATGCCACGGGACTTCGATTCGTAGTGGTAGAACTTCGCATACGGGTCATACACGACGAGCTTTCCGAGGGCGCGGACCTTCATGCAGTAGTCGACGTCGTTGAAGGCGACGGCGAGCTTCTCGGTGAAGCCGCCGACCGCATCGAAGAGGCTGCGCTTCGTGAGGAGGCAGGCTGCAGTGACGCAGGAGTAGTCCTGGATGCACTTCGCGCGGTGCATGTAGCTGAGGTCGGAGTCGTGGGTGCGCACGAAGGCGGCACCGGCGATGCCACCCATGCCCATGATCACGCCGGCGTGCTGAATGTCTTCGTCCGGATACAGGAGGCGGGCGCCGCAGATGCCGACGTCTTCACGCTGTACGTAACCGATCATTTCATCGATGGAATCCGGGTCGATCTCCTCGATGTCGTTGTTCAGGAAGAGCAGGTACTGGCCGTGCGTGAACTGAACACCGTAGTTGTTAATCGCGGAGTAGTTGAACGGGCCGTCCCACTTCACGACCTTCACAACCGGCTGCGGAAGCACCGATGCCGCGGCGCTGTGATCAGCCGATACCTGGGTCGGATGCGATGTTTCGGATTTCGATTCCGCAGTCGAAGTTTCCGAAGTGCGCATCGCACCGCAGGTCGCCGGATCGATAAAGTCTGCCGGAAGCTCTTCCGGGAAGCGGTTCTTCAGTTCCTCGTAGTACTTCCAGGTCTCCGGCTGATCCGAGTTGTTCTCGACGATGATGAACTCGAGGTTTTTATAGTTGCCGGCGGCGAGTGAGGTGATGGCCTGATCGAGGTCGGCGGTGTGGTCCTTATTCGGGATCACGACGGAGATCAGCGGCTGCTGATTTTCGTAGATCGGGTGGTAGAAGCCGTAGGTGATGCCCTGCTCGACCTTTCGGATCGGAAGGCCGATGCGCTTGCAGTGGTCATACACGGCGCGGGCGCCGGCTTCGAAGGCGTAGAGCTTCGCTTCCGGGTGCTGCGCGGTGGACGCCTGGTGTGCGCGCCAGTGGTACAGCACCATCGGGATGTGGATGATGTTGCTGCTGGTGAAGCGGCCCTGACGGAGCAGCGCCTGGTCAAGTGGGTTCAGCGCCGCGGCGATGGCCGGCTGCGCACTCTCCTTCGGCTCAGCATCGGCCTTCGTAGCTGCTGTCTGGTCATCGACGCCAGCCGTAGTCGAAGCAACGGCGTCACTCCGCTGTGGACCCGTGACTGCGTTATCGGCGGAAGCATTGGCGCAGGAAACGAGACGGGCGCGCTCCAGCGCCTGGGCTTTTTCGGTGGCGCGGAGGATGAGGTCGTAGTCCTGGGCACCGTCGTAGGCGCTGCGTTCGTAGATCTTCCGGCCGTCGGCGGCGGTCTCGGCGATGGCGTCGAGGAGGCTGCGGCGGGCGACGAAGAGGTGGCAGATGTAGTTCACGGAGCGGAGCAGGTCCGGGTTGAAGTCGGTCTTGAAGTGCGGCTCGAAGTAGTAGATGTCCTCGAAGTCGACCTTGTCCTCGTCGGAATAGAGGACCTGGACGTCCGGATGAACATTGATCGCGCGGACGCACTCATAGAGGGCCTGCGGCTCGAGCTCGTCGTCATGGTCGGCGAGGACGATGAAGTCACCGGTCGCCATGCGGATCGCGGCGTTGGTGTTCTCCGCGATGCCGAGGTTCTCCGCGAGGGTCTCGTAGCGGAAGCGGCTGTCTGCGGCGGCGTACTCGGCGAGGACCTCCTGCGGTGTACGGCCCTGCGACGGGTCGTGCTGGATCTTCGCGTACGGGGTCGCGTCCACGAGGCAGACTTCGAACTTCGGGTAGGTCTGTGCACGGATGGAGTCGAGCATGCGGCGGAGGAACTTCTCCGGGGTCGCGTAAACCGGGATCACGATGGAGAAGGTCGGCTGCTGCGCGAAATCGCCGGCGCTCTCCCGCTGCTGCGCGAGCTCCTCGTCGGTGATGCGGACCTTCTTATACCACTCGTTGTAGTCGTAGTCGTCCTGCATGTTCTGGATCTTGTGGACGGACTTCTTAAAGAGGGCGCGGAGGCCGTGCTTCCGGAAGTACTCCCAGGCCACCTCGACGGTCTCCCAGTGGAACAGGGCGAGGAGCTTCTCGCGTTTCCGGTGGGCGACGGAGTTGAACTCCTCGAGGATGTGGTCGGTGAACTTCACGCGCTTCGTCTGGCCGTCGGCCTGGATCACGAGGATACGGGTCTCGCCCTGTGCGTACGGAGTGTGCACGTCGAAGCCGAGGTCGCGCCGGAGCGCCCCGTGGGCCTTCACATAGTCGCCGAAAAAGGCGCTCACCACCTCATCACGGCGTACAGAGGACACGGTTGTGCCCGGGACAGGGTTGCCTGCCTGATCCACGACCGTGAACTTCACTTCTTCTTCTGGATTTGAGCCGAAGGCCCAGCCCTGGAGCATGAGTTCGCCCTCACGCGCCAGCGCGATATCTACTTTAAATCGTAACATGATATTTCCTTTATATGAGCCGGCGACGCTGCGCGGGCTTCGTTCAATGCCGTCGGGCGGCAGGCAGATGGCCGTTCTTCACTGTCCCGGCAGCGGAGCCGAGGGCTGCATCAACTGAGCGGGTGGTCCGTCCTCTCAGCATTGGCCTCGGTGCGGGAAGCGTCGGCCATGCCGTCGATCATCGCGTCCTCCGGGAAGTTCAGGCGCTCCTCCTCGACGACGAGCGGGCGGCGCATGACGCGCTGGTTGATGCTCAGGATGTACTCGCCGAGCAGGCCGATGAAGAAGATCTGCACGGAGCCGAGGAAGAGCATGCCGATGAGCATCGGGGCCATGCCGGCCGGGAAGCGATCCCACCAGATGAGCTTCATGACGAGGTAAATGACGGCGATCAGCATGCTGATGGCGCTGCAGACGGCACCGAAGAACACGGCCATACGGAGGCCGACCTTCGTGTAGCTCGTGAAGCCGAGCATCGCGGCGTCATACAGTGTGTAGAGGTTGTTATGCGTGATGCCGGCGCGGCGCTTCGGCTGAGTGTACGGAATTTCCTTCCGGTGGAAACCGAGCTCGGCGACGATGCCACGCAGGAACGGCGTCGGATCATTGAGCTGCCGCATAACGTCGATGAAGGCGCGGTCGTAGAGGCCGAAGCCGGTGAACTGCGCGATCTGGTCGACAGAGGACATCTTCTTTATGAGCTTGTAGTAGAGGCCGCGGAGGGCGTACATGAACGGATTTTCCTTCGAGTGGGTCTTCACGCCGATGGCGATCTTATAGCCCTCCTCCCAGGCTGCGACGAACTGCGGGATCATCTCGACCGGGTCCTGGAAGTCGGCGGCCATGAGGATCGTGGCGTCGCCGGTGGACTGCAGCATCGCGTAGTACGGGCTGTTGAACTGGCCGAAGTTCTTCGCGTTGAAGATGGCCTTCACCTGCGGGTCCTGCGCGCAGAGGCCGCGAATCAGCGCACGCGTCTCGTCGTGGGAATCATTGTCGATGTAGAGGAGCTCGTAGCGGTACTGAGGGAGCTCGGAAGCGAACATGCTCCGAAGGGCCTCGTAGAGCGGAACGACGTTCTCCTGCTCGTTATAGCATGGAATGACGATGCTGATGGTTTTCAAAATCTTATCTCCTAACGTGAAGGTGATTTGTGTGGGCACGGGCCTGAATCTTATCTATATTACACTCTATGGAAGAAGGTGGCAAGCTGCTTACTGTTTTTGATTGCATCTCACATATTTCTGATCATGACTTCTCGGTTTTTCCGGAATCGTAAGTCGTACCAGTCCGTTTTTGATCAGCGGATTGACATACGTCTGCATCGCATACGTAACGGTTTTTATCCCCAGGAACTTTGCGATCTCAGTTTTACTTCTCGGCACACTTAAATAATCCATGAGGGAAGCATCCGTTTCCCGGGACTTAAAATCCTGCGCTTTCTGACGATCGTTATACAGGATAACCGTAAAGGTTCCACGCTCATCTAAGAAAACCGGTTCTTCCAGTCCATACTTTTCCATCGTCTTTCGAATCGTCGGTATTCCAGAATATCGATTCTCCGTCAAGCCAAGGATCTCCATCGCATTGACGAGTACCGGATTTCTCGTATCCGGCTGTTTTTTCCCGAGCTGATCCAGGCGAAGTCTGCCATAAATCCCACCCGGATTACTTATTTCAATCCGATCCTGGAACATCTTTATCTGGATCGGCATGCCTTCCGTGTGAATACTGTAGTCTCTATGCACGAGTGTATTCAGAATCGCCTCTCTGATCGCCGTGACAGGATATTCCGTTCGATCCTCCCTCTGTCCTGTAGATGGGTCAATGATCGTCTTCGTCCGCATATTTTTACGCACAAATGCAATCGCCTGTTCAAGCATCTCCGGGATCGTTCCCTCTATTCTCTGATTATCGATAAATCGCTCACCAGAGTCTCCGAGTTCGCCGATTTCATCTCCCGGCACCACGACCGCTGTGATACAGAGCTGTGGGAAGAATGCCTGCGGATATCTGCAAAAGAGCAAAACGGTACTTAACGTAAGCTCTTCATTTCTCGTCAGGCTCATAAGTTCATAGATCGTCTTCTCTGGAAATTCGCTTAAGTTCGGTTTTTCCGCTTTAAGTTTACCGATGTATTCACCAAGCAATGCACCATCAATCACGTCAAAGGACGCTCTCGGAACACTACGTATATCATCCTGATATTTCTTTCTGAAGGACTCATAGCTGTAGATTTCATATTCTGTCATCGGTTCATCACTGTCACCCACCCGGATATAGGAGCCTTTGAGACGTCCGCTTCCCCTGTAATAGCATGGTCGATCTGCAAGATCTATACCTGGTATCTCAGCCGATACGAAAAACTTCCCATCCTTTTCAGCCACTGTAAGAAGTGGTCTGACCGCTGGCTCCATCTGAAGACACTGATTATTGATCTGCTTCTGAATGTCCTGTACATCATAAACACCACATTCTTCGAAGTCATGCTCTTCATCCACACCAAAAATGATTACGCCACCATCATCCTGATTCGAAAAGCTCGACAAAGAATCATAGAGACGCTTCGGGCATCCCTGCTTCGCCGCTTTCAGTTCAAGTGTTTGCGTCTCGTATTTGCTTTTCTGAATAAACTCTAGTTTTTCCAGCAGTTCTTCACTTGTCATTTCGCTTTTCCTTTCTGTTTTTAAATCCTATTTTACATTTTATACTTCGATTTATGTTTTCACAAGCTTATATTTATACTTTTGCATCGCGTATTTGTTATTTTGACAAATATTTATCTTTTTGTTATTGGTATTTACCTTTTATTTTTATATTTGCATTTTTGTTTTCACTTTTCCAGTTCCATTTACCTTTTTGATTTTACATTTTATGTTTGCCATTTTAGTTTTGCCTGCATGGAATGGGCGATACCTGAATTGACACGAGGAAAAATACCAGGGTGACAAGAAAAAAGTGCAGCTGTCGGAGTTAATCACTCTCTACAACTACACTTTTATAGCCCTCTTACATTTTCACAGCGATTTTGATGGCTTTTCGTTCTTTCATGTCGTCGATGGCCTGGGCGATCTGGTCGAGGCCGTCGTAGTGCTCCGTGATGAAGATGGACGGATGCACGCCGCTCTCCTGCACGATCTGCATCACGTGTTCGAGGTTCTGGCGTCCGCCTCTGCTCAGGGAGAACTTCAGGGTTTTTCCGGCCATGCCACGACCGATGGAAAACTTCGGGATCTGGATGCCGTCGATGTTGTCGTTCAGCTTCACGGTGTGTGCTTTCCTGAGCACGTCGCCTGCAGCCTGTGTTTCTGCTTCGACAGCTGCGGCGGTGCTGGTGAGGTAGGTTTCGGCGCTGTTCATGGCTTCGAGGGTTTTCAGCTCGCCGCCCTGGGTGTCGAGGTCGGCACCGTAGTACATGACGTTCGAGACGACGCCTGTGCCGTACTTCACCATGTCGATGGCCTGCGGAAAGGCGAGGTCATCACCGCCGCAGATGAGGACCTTATCCGCGCCCTTCGTCTGTGTCTTCGTGAGGACGTAGTTCACGACGGGCGAGCCGGTGGAATTTGCGAGCGGATGCATGCCCTGCGGGAGCGGGCAATGCAGGTGGCGGTAGTTCAGCACTTCGACGTGACAATTTATATCACTCATGGATTCTGCGATGCGGACGTTCTCCGGGCGGGAGCCGACGGCATAGATCGTGCGGGCACCGGCGAGCTTCGCGCCGAGGATGGCAGCGAGGCCGATGGCCCCGATGCCCATCACGACGACGGTGTCGCCCGGCTTTACGCCGGCCTCTTTGACCGCGGTGAAGCCGGTCTGGAGGACATCGACGCACATGAGGGCGTCCTCGAGCGTGAGGCCGTCCGGGATGTGTGCGAGGTTGCGGTCTGCGTACGGAAGATAGAAAAGCTCCTGGAAGGCACCGTCGATGGTGTTCCCAAGCATGTGGGCGCTGAAATTATGGCCCGCATGTGCATAGTTCTCCTCGACGTCCGGCTGACTCCAGTCCGGGGTGATCGCCGATACGGCGACGACATCGCCGACGTGGAAATCCATCACCTCTGCGCCGACTTCCTCGACGCGGGCGATGACCTCATGACCGAGCGTCAGGTCCGGGCGCTTCGGGCTGCCCTGCCAGATGGTATGGACGTCCGAGGTGCATGGCGAGACGAGCAGCGGCTTCAGCAGCGCGCCATGCACGTCTATAAGCGTCGGCCGCTCCTTCTCGATGTAAGCGATATTTCCTTTTCCTTTCAGTACCAGTGCTTTCATGATATTCGTTCCTTTTAAATGTTGTACTCCTCGATCCGGTCCGTGCGGAGCACGAGGATGCGGATGCTCTCGTCGAAGCGTTCGCGGATGATGCCGGCGATTTCGTCGGTGTAGCCCGGGGCGACGATAAGGATCTCATCGACCGGGTGGGCGACGGCGTAGTCCGGGGCCACGATCGGGATGTGGGAGGCCGGCGAGAAGCGGCCCTGCTTGAACGGGGCAGAGTCGATGATGTACTCTACTCTTCCGCCGAGCTTCGTGGTGGCAGCGAGGGTGAAGCCCTGGTGGCTCGCACCCCAGATGGCCATGGTCCGATGACTCTCCGAGAGGTGGTCGATGTGTGCATTGACCGAGGCAGAGAGACGGTCGTAGCTGTCACGCAGGGCGGACACATCGATGAGGCGGCCGCTGTAATGAAGCTCGCTGAGCTCGTCCGGGTCGGCCTTCCGCACGATGGCCTCGATCGTGTCACGGTTCACGATGTCCATGCTGAGAAGCTCGAAACCGCAGTCCTGCAGGAGCTTCTGGAGCGTAAACTCTGTGTAGTTCGCGATGTGGTCACGGAGCAGCTCGTAGTAACCGTTGTAACGGAGGATGTACTCGAAGCTCGGGACGGTGATGAGGCCGAGCGCCTGCGGCTTCAGGTTGCGTCCGATGTTCCGGAGCATGTCGCACGGATCCGGCTGATGCTCGAGGAAGTTGAACTGCACGAAGGCGTCGAACGGGCCCTCCGGGTAGCGCACGTCGCCGGTCGCGAAGCCCTCGTAGACGCGGTACTTTTTATCGGCAGCGGCATTGGCCTCCTCGACGAGGGCCGGCTTATGCTCGATGCCGACGAGGTGGAGCGGGGCGGCGTTCGGCTGACCGGACAGGGGATCACGGGCCTGGTCGCGGGCGAGCGCAGCGGCACCTTCCGGGTCCTCGGCGAGGTTCTGCCACATGCGGAGGAACTCACCGCGGCCACAGCCGACTTCCACGATGCGACGACCGCGGATATGGTGCTCCTGCATGGCAGTGAGAAGGCGCGCGTACTCCTCGTGACGGAGTCGCGTCATGGTGCGGGTGCCACCGCCGGCGCGGATGACGTCGCGGTAATAATCGACCGGCTCGGTGTCGAACTGGACGAGGCCGCAGGACGGGCACTGGCAGAGGGTAAGGCTCAGCGGATGGTCCTCCGCGAGCTCCGACGCTGCCGGAATGTTCTGCGCACTCGCCGGCATGTCATCGAGGGTCATCAGCGGCGACAGCGCGTGGCCGCAGGCGATACAAGTCATGTTCATAAATCAATCCTTTCCATCGTTTTCAGGAGCATGCCGATGCCGGCTTCGAAGGAGATTTCCTGGTGGAAACCGAGGCGCTGGAGCTTGAGGATCTCCGGTGACATGTTCGCGGCGCCCTCTGCGTTGTTCGCGCGGGTACCGAAACGGAGCTCCGCACCATCCCCCGCGATGGCATTCATCGCGATGACGTACTTTTTCAGCATGCGAGAGTCGGAACCGGCGATGTCGTAGATGCCGGTGCGGGTGTCCTCGGAGCGGAGCAGGATGCGGATCGCGCGGGCGAGGTCGTGAACCTCGAGGTAGTTCCAGCGCTGCTCGCACGGGCCGAGGGTGATAGCTTCGTGGCGGAGAGCAGCCCGAAGCACGGTGTTCACGAGGCTCGTTTCATGGTCGCCGCTGCCGTACACGCTGTAGATGCGCATGTGGATGAACTGCATCGGCGCGTCGTCGTAGATTTCCGATAGGAGGCTCTGCTCGGTCGCCCAGCGGCCGAAGCTGAGCTTCGCCTTCCCGTACGGGCTCACCGGCATAGGCACGCGGTGATTGCCGATGCCGTACTCCGCCTGGGAGCCGGCGAAGAGAAACTTCCGCGCACCGAGCAGTTTCGCGTAGAGGTAGGCCTTCTTCGCGTTCTGGATGTTCTCGATCTGGATGTTCGTGTCGCTGCGGCCCGCGGAGCCGACGCCATCCCACGCGAAGTGGATCCACGCGTCGATGAGGGGCGCGGCATCGTCGGCCAATGCAGGCGACGGCAGGCGGGTGGCTGTCTGCGGTGCAGTGACGGCAGGCGCAGAACTGCGCACAGAGCCCGCCGCGACCTGCATGGTGCCTGCCGTGCCGGAATGACCGGCAGGCTCGGCGCTGCAGGCAAGGGCCGCCGCACAATCTAGGCCCAGCACCTCCGCGTAGTGCGCTTCGCCGAGTTCGGCTTCCGGAAGCTCACTCAGGTCGAGGTGGACGGTCCGGTACGTCGGGTACGCGCTGATGCCATGCGCATCGAGCTCCTGCGCGCGCCGGCTGCCCGGGCGCACCGCGCCGATGACCTCATGGCCCTCCTGAAGCAGAAGCTTCGCCGTATATAGTCCCAGAAAGCTGGTGACACCCGTGATAAGCACTCGCACGATGATTTCTCCTTCTTACTGCTCTCCTGGTTTTCACAAAACCAGGAGCATTCTGATTTCAGCATTGCTGAATCCCACAACACCCTTCGTTTGTCAACCGAGGGGCGTTTTCCTCCCAAAATTTAATGTCAATCCAGTCGAACCCGCTCATTTGCCAACGCGCGGGCTGACCGCTTCAATAAAGATGTCGGAAAAGGCAGCAGCCCACTCATTTGCCAACACGCGGGACGATCATGATCCGATCCATCTCCTCGTCCGGGAGATATGGCGCGAGGTCCTCGAGCGGCGGGCTGATGATGCTGCCGTCCGGGAGGCGCTTCGCGGCGGACTTTGGGAGGAACTGCTGGGTCAGGGTCACCATGATCTCGCAGATGGCCGGGCCGTCGGTCGCGAGGGTCCGTGCGACCGCGTCGTGCAGCTCTTCGTTGTGGTGCGCGCGGATGAACGGGAAGCCGTACGCATGCGCGATCTTCTCCATGTCCGGGAAGCTCAGGTCCTGGACGCCACCCATACCCGAGTCGACGCCAATGCCTACAAGCGGCTCTCCGCGGAAGAGGTTGGTCTGCGTCTGGCGGATGCTGTGATAGCCGCCGTTGTTGATGACGAAGATCTTGATCGGCAGCTGATGGCTGATGATCGTCTGAAGCTCCTGCAGGTTCATCTGGATGGAGCCGTCACCGGTGAGAACGAGGATGTCATGCTTTTCGTACGCCGGGTAATGCTCGTCGCGTCCGGTCCAGTACGGGTCACGGAGCTCAGCGGCGAGCCGGTCATCGGCGGATTCATGGAAGGATGGATCCGCAGCCAGCGCCGAATAATCGTGGTCCTGCTGCGCGTCGCCAGCATTGGCATCGGATGTTTCCCGTGGAAGCGAGGCGTCCGCGCCGCCACATGGGGTCGCGTCGACGGAGGCATGCACGGCCACCGCGGCACCGATCGCCGCCGGGAGTCCATAGCCCATCGACGCCACGCCGTCCTGCGAGATGAAACGGGTGCCCGGCTTGATGCGGTAAGCCTGTCCGCCCGCAACGCATGGGGAGCCGTTGCCGACGACGGTCACCTGGCCCGGGGCCGCCTGGTCGGAAACCTCCTTGATGAGCGCGTAGACGTTGGCGAAGGACGCCGGGTCCTCCGGGGACAGGGTCGGGTCGCTCGGTGCGAGGTACTCCGGCAAGATCGTCGGGTAGTTGTCGCGGTAGAACGCGCAGGTCGCGAGCCAGCTGAGGCGGGTGCCCGCCGGGGTGGTTTCTTTATTTACAGTGACTGCGTCGGAAGACGAAGCCTTCGCCGGGGTCTGGGTAACTGCGTTTTCTGCCAGTACATCTTGACGGGCGAGCTCCGTGTGGCAAACGCGAAGGGCGTCGTCACGGAGGAGGCCTTCGCCGCCTTGGAAGAGCGGGTGCGCCGGGGTGTGGCCGAGGACGTGAAGCTCGCGGAGCAGGCACTTGAGGAGCTGACGGGCATCGGCGTGCACGGCGAGGTCACAGTGAACGGACGGCTTGCGGAGCTCATCCGCATCGATGTCGTTCACGATCACGTAGGCGTCACGGGCCCAGCTCTTGAAATCGTAGCCGACCTGACGGATGTTGAGGCGGGAGCCAATGCTGAGAATCAGGTCTGCATTCTGTACAGCGAGGTTGCCCGGACGGTCACCGCGGCCACCCGGACGGCCGACGTAGAGCGGGTCGTCGCTCGGGATGATATCCGGACCGTTCCAGCCGACTACGACCGGGATGTTAAGACGGTGTGCGACTTCCAGGAAGAGCGACTCGGCACCCGCGATGCGGATGCCGTTGCCCGTATAGAAAATCGGACGACGGCTCGCGCGGATCTTCTCGAGGATGGTCTGCACCTGCTGCGGATCTACCGGCGGCACAGCCGCCTCACGCTTCGATGTGTCGGCATCCGCCGAGATCCGGTGCGCCGCTGCATAAGCCTGCGCGGAGGTGACGGTTGCGTGGTCGACGGCATTGGCCTCATACGGAGAGCGGGCGAAGGCGTTCCGGCAGAGCGGGTAGGCGTCGGAGTGCATGGTGGCGGACCCAGAGGTGGCCCAGCCGTCGCCGCCGGCAGCGTAATCTGCCGGGTCGAAGCCGATCAGCTCGTCCGTCTCGATGTACTTTCCCTGGATGTCGACCGGGATGTCAAGCCAGCACGGGCCCGGGCGGCCGGTCTGGCTGAGATAGATGCACTTTTCGAGCGCGTAGCGAACGCGGTACGGGTCGGTCAACATCTCCGAATACTTCGTCATGCAGTCGATGGACTTCGTGATATCGAACTCCTGGTCGCCCATCGCGCGGAGGCGGGTGCCGTTCTGCTCTTCTGCCCATCGCGCGGTGTTGTCATAGCGGACCTGGCCGGAGATGATCAGCATCGGGATGGAGTCGAGCCAGGCACCGAGCACGCCGGTGATGGCATTGGTACCGCCCGGGCCGGAGGTCACACAGAGAAGCGCCGGCCGGTTGTAGATGCGGGCGTAGCTCTCCGCGGCCATCGCGCAGGCCTGCTCGTGGTGCTGGTAGAGCGTGTGCATGCCCTTCTGGTGGCCGAAGGCGTCGTTCAGATGCATGGCACCGCCGCCGGTCACACTGAAGTTCTGGGTGATGCCGTTGGCGACGAGGGTTTCGGAAATGTAGTTCGCAAGCTTGATTTTCATTACTTACTCCTGCTTTTCGTGAGGAGCACGGCTCCTCGTGATGTAGTTTATTTCGAGGTCGTGCGCCGGCCGTGCGGCCACGCGCATAACCATGATATTCGGTGAAAGATCGAGGCCGGGTGCCCGCGTTCCGGACGACGGCATTGGCCTAAAGGAAGCAGCGGTCTCGATGACTGCGCAGGCCTCCGGATAAGCAGCGGTCTCAGCGACTGCGCAGGCCTCCGGAAAGCAGCTGTCTCCATGACTGCGCAGGCCTCCGGAAAGCAACGGTCTCAGCGACTGCGCGGGCCGCAGAAAAGTCACATTTCAGTCGACTGCATGGAGCCGAAAAAGTGGCGATCCAGGCAACTGCTCGGGGATCGAAAAAGCGGTCTTTCTAGACCTTCTATTGTACTAGTTCGCGGGAAGAGGCGCAAGGGGCCAGGGGACGAAGGACCGTAAGGTGCGCGCCGATGAGTTACTGTTCTAACGTACTTAAGTCAAGGTGTGGCTGGGCGGACAGTAACACCGAGGATGAGGGCGATAAGAGACGATAAGAGTGAGATACGATGGATATCCCGATGAGAAGCATTCAAACGCAGAAGACAGAAGCGAACCTCGCAGGCTCCACGATCGAGTTCGCGAAGAAGCATCCAGGAGCAGCCGAAAGAAGCATCACTCTCAGCATGGCCTGACGGCTGGACAGCTGGACTGTCGTACCCGTATCTAATTTGGATCGAATTTCAGAATAGATATACTTTTTGCCTGAAATGTTTGAATACGAATGCAAACTATCCAATTACTGGCATATTTAAAAATAATGGATATTAAAGTCTTTGTTTCGTAAGAGAGCTCTGCTCTCTAGTATCCATCTTTTAAAAAAAGATGGATTATTGGATATGCACCCACAGAAATTCTTCTCTGAAGGTAAAAATCTATATCCATTATTTCAGAAGGCAAGGTTTATTGGATAGTACGCTTATAAACGTATGTCGGATTTTGAAGAAAACCATCCAATACATGTCATATTTTGAAATCGTGGATATTCACACTACTCACAGGAAAATGATAAAAAATGTTAAAAATAACTACGATTTCAAAAAACGCCACTTATTGGATAGTAACATCGATTTCCGTTAATTTCGGACGCTGCGCCAAAGAAATATCCGGCAGCGCCTTCGTCGAGTGTCGCTAGTGCGCGCGGGACAGATCGCTGATCGGAGATTCCAGACAGCGCCTCCGTCGAGTGTCGCTAGTGCGCACGAGACAGATCGCTGATCGGAGATTCCAGGCAGCGCCTTCGTCGAGCGCCGCTAGTGCGCACGGGACAGATAGAGCTCGAGGAGGCGGCGGTTTACGCCGTCACTTCGGCGGAGATCGCGGGTGTCGTCGAGGAGGCGACGGCAGGCATTGTAGGCGGGTTCGCCGCAGATGTCGACGCCGAGGATGTGAATTTTCGGGTCCATGGTGAAGCGGTCGAGCTCGTGCCGGAATTCGGCTTCGGTCATGATACCCTGGTCCCAGTTCGTGCGCAGCACTTTTCGGGAGAGGACATCCTTATCGATGGAGATGTAGACCGGAAGGCTGAGCGCATCGAGGAGCTGTGGCAGCTCGTGTGCTGCGCGGCCATCCAGGATGTCGTCCTCCGTGAAGCAGTAGAGGCGCGCGGACGCGGATGAGCGCGGGGGCTGATCGTCGGCTTCCCGGCGCGCGTATGTCCAGCTGTGGGGCGGGTAATCTGCGTCCGAAGTATGCTCCTCCCTATCGCTCACAGCTTCTGTGCTCACCTGCGGGTAGAATGCGGTTTGGGATGCCCGTTCAACGAGGACGTCATCCTCGGCTGCGAGACTCTGCAGCTCACGCTCGATGATGTCGGTCTGGGCACGTTCCGGGCCAATGATGAGGACGGCGCGGCAGTGGCGGTTCCGGAGCAGAACGTCGCGGATCCAGGAACCGCAGCTCATGAGGCCAGGGAAGACGGGTTTTCGGAGGTCGACGTGGTGGTCATAGACGACGAGCACGAAGTCTTCGCTGATTTTTTCGCACCAGAAGCGGGTGAGGTAATGAAAGTTGCCGTTGTCGAGGAAGTGGAGGCCGCGCGCCGGGAAATCGGCGATGCGACGGCGGATTTCATCCGCGGCGGCATCGTCGCAGAAGCCAGTGGTACCGGACAGCGTGGTGAAATCGAGGATGTTCGAAGTGAACAGCGAACGCGACGTGCGCGCGGCCGTGACGGACTCGAGGCTGTCAGGGCCGAAGAACGACGTGGACGATGACGCTCGTGCAGGCGCAGGGCGGCCGGAGCCCGTAGACGGCGTGCACGATGCTTCGCAGCTGCGGTGTGTGCTGCTCTTCTGCTCTGAACTATAGAACGTTTCGTCTTCGTAGATGTGGGTGAAGTTCATGATGACGACGGGATCCTGCATGTGCCTGCCTCCTTTCCACCGTTATGCGGACGGGTGCCTTGTCGAGGGCGCCTGCATTGGCCACTGAAACGGTGGCTTTTAAAACTGTATTTTACTCGGTCGGGGATGTGGGTGCAAGTGTGTTGCGGGTCAAAAAAAGAGCGTTGCGATGGAACGCAAAGCTCTTAAGATGCATAGGATCTTTTCAGTAGCCCGAATGTGGGAAACGGCACGCTGCTTCGAAGATGCCTCACAGGATGTACTCGGTGATGACCTTGATGGCGAGGAGGATGAGTACGACGAGGATCGACGGGCGGACGATTTTCATGCCATTTTTCATCATGAGACCGGCGCCGATGTAGTTACCGATCATGTTGCAGATGGCGCATGGGATGCCGAGCAGGAAGACGGTCTGGCCGTGCAGGATGAAGATCACGAGAGAGGTGATGTTCGTCGTCAGGTTGATGACCTTCGTCTGGCCGTTGGCGGTTTTGATGCCGAGCTTCGCGAAGACGGTGAAGGCGATGATGAGGAAGGTGCCGGTGCCCGGGCCGTAAAAACCATCATAGAAGCCGATGATAAGCGCGGCGAGGATGGCGGTCACGTACACTTTCGGGGTGTCCATCTGCGCTTCTTCGACATTGTCATGGAAGATGTGGCGGTTCAGGACGATGAAGGCGGTCACGGGCAGGACGACGAGGAGGATCGTGACGAGAACCTGCTCCGGGATGAGGAGGCTGATCCGGGCACCGATCGAGGAGCCGATGACGGCGGCGACGATGGACGGAATGGCGAGCTTCCAGTTGACGAGGCCTTCGCGGATGAAACGAACGGTCGCGACGGTGGTGCCGCAGCAGCTGGAAAGCTTGTTGGTGCCGATGGCGTAATGCGCCGGGAGGCCGGCGAGCAGGTAGGCCGGAAGGGAAATCAGACCGCCGCCTCCGCCGATGGCGTCGACGAGACCGGCGAGAAAGACAAGTGGACAGCAGATAAGATAGGTCAAAAATGTGATGTGCATAGTGGTGGTTCCTCGGTGTATGGTGGGTATGGCAGGCGCCGACGGGCGACTGTGATGCTGGCGCCTGTGATGCTGGCGACTGCGATGCGACGCCGCCGCGGCGGTGCGTGTGGCAGTGCTGGGGTGCCGCACCGTTGCAGCAGAGGGCGCGGGGTAGCGCGAGTGGCAGGCATGCGGCAGAGCACGCGGGCGGCGGTGCGCCAGCACCGTACCGTGTCCGCAGGATGCAGCGCGCGGAGCCATCCATGTTTCGGCCGTCTGCATTGGCCCAGCTGAGCAGGCCCGAATAATGAAGTTCATGTTATACTTTTCTCTTCGCAAGCGCAAGCCCTAAAATGGATATGATTTCTATAGCCGGTAGTTGGGAATGCAATCGCCAGCTATCCAACACATGACGATTTTTCAAAATGTAGTTATGATTTTAGGTAAAAAAACGGATGTATCCTTGGAAACTATCCACTTCGGTGCTTTTTCGAAATTACTGGATATAGTAGCTGCTAATTCAGAAAGCCTGCTCTTCTTTGAATAACCACTATTATAAAATGTCACGATTATTAGATACTCATTCCTTGAAACCAATTCGATCATCCCACAAAACACTATCAAGTATTTTTCTAAAAGCACTTTTCTGGATAGTACGCTTATATGCGTATGTTCTTTTTTCCGAAAAAATATCCAAATTATAGGCTTTTCAAAAATAGTGGATGATTTATTAAACTGCCAGGTGGTATATGGATCCGAGACAACAAGTTCGGACGATACGTCAATCCACGCTTTCGAATCAATCAGTTGTTGATCCAAGGCAACAAGTTCGGACGATACTCTATAAATCAATACCAGCAGGTGGTTTCAAGGTAGTCAGATTCGATGATTCTTTATGCCCTTCTGGTTGTCAGAAAAATTTCAGAGATCTCAGAACCGATGATATTTTATGAAGGGCAGTCTACCAGAAGAATTTCCAGGAAATCATGTTGAAAATGCTCATTTCAAACGATTTCGAAGCAGTGACATAATCGCAGGTAATACCGCAGGAAGTTGCTAAAAGCAAATATAGTCCGTTTGTCGACCTTGTCAAAAGTAAGAACTTATATTACGATACAGATATACAAAACGACGGTTTTTTTTAATAATGCATGCAGCTATTCTATACAAGCTATAGGCACAGCATATACTTTACACTGATTTCTACTCTTTGCCTTCTGCCTTCTGAATTTTGATTTCAGGATTCTGATTTCATCGTTGTCTGATTTCAGGATACTGATTTCGTCGTTGCTTGATTTCGGAATTCTGATTTCGTTGTTGCCGTCATGATTATTATATTCCGAGCGAAAGGAACTACTCGAAATGTCCGATGTACATCGATCTGAAGCTTCTGTGAAGTCCGTCATATCAACCACCTCCACCTCTTCCCCACAGAAATCATCTGGAGAAACTAAAAACATGGCAGCCGCATGTCCGGCGGTCGATGATGTACCGTCTTCTCCGCCGCCTCCGAAAAAGCCACAGCACATGACATGGGCAATGTCTCTGGCCTCGGCCTATACGCGTATCTTTTCTGCGCTGATGGGCGGCAGGGATGTGCTGGCGATGCCACCGGTCGGTCCGCTTCGTCTGGACTGCTACCGACAGCTTGTGAAGCAGCTTCCGGGCATCACGCTGATCATTTCTTCATATAAAGAGCGCATGGAAAAAGAAATCGATATCCTCGAAAAGGATGGCATTCCTGCGGCGATGCTGCATTCCGGACTGTCGGATTATGCCATGGCTGCACAGCTCGAGCGCATCCGACGCCGTCATTTCCGAATACTCTATATCTCGCCAGGACTTCTCGAGAGTCCGACGATTCGTTCTTTTCTCGTACTCTATACGACGATATCTCTGATCGTCATCGACGAAGCACAGATCTGTTCGATCCACGCACCATATTTCCAGCCGCTCTATCACTCGATTCCACTTCTGCTGAAGGATCTCGAACGCTATGCAGCATCCTCCCGTCCGCCGGTCCTTGCGCTGACACTGTCGACGACGCGGCAGGTGGAGCAGGATATCGGGCACTTTTTCTCACTTCAGCATCCACTTCTCGTCCGTCACGCGTTTGAATGTCCGAATCTCTTCCTATCCGTGCATCGCCCGCAGCGCAAGGCACCGTTTCTTCTCGATTTTCTGCGCCGCCACGAAGATGAGGCAGGCATCATCTACTGCACCGAGCATCGGCTGACGGAACACATCGCGCAGCTGCTCAATCGCAGCGGTTTCCCGGCATTGTCCTACCACGCAGGTCTGACCCGCGAGGAACGCATGGCGAATGCCCACGCTTTCTGCGCCGCCACAGCGTCGTCGGACCGACAGACCGCAGTCTGTCGGCATTCGGACGCACGAATGACAGATGCCCGCACTTTCTGCGCCGGCGTGCATTCGTCCGAGCGGCGTATACAGCGGCCGTCCACGCACCATGACGAGGCCCATGCCGGTGCCCGGATCCTCGTCGTGACGCCGGATCCTTTTCTCGAGCTTGACCGGTCGGATGTGCGTTTCGTGCTGCACTACACGATGCCGGAAAGCCTCGAGCGCTACTATCAGGAGCTCGTCCACGCGGGGCGTGACGGACTTCCGGCCGAATGCATTCTCCTCGCGAACGAGCGCGACTTCGAGCTCCAGCGCACGAAGCTCGAGAAGGTGACGCTTGGCTACCAGGCGTATCTGGAAGCCGTCGCGCAGGTGAAGCGACAGTTGGAGGCGATGCGTCGCTACGCGATGACGCACCAGTGCCTGCGATCCTTTCTCCGGGATTATTTCGGGGGCGCAGATGGGACTTCCGTCACTTCGCAGCCGGACAATGTCTCCATCGGTGCACCACCCGATTTGCCGTTGCAGAAAGTTGCGGGCAGCTCTGCGCCAGGACAGGTTTCCATCGGTGCACCACCCGTTTTGCCGTCGCAGGCAGCCGCGGGCAGCTCTGTAGCAGGACATGCCTTCGTCGGTGCACCATCGGATTCATCTGTGCAGGCAGCTGAACATCACTGCAATCGTATATCGATGAACGAAAAAAAGCAGGCATCCACGGGTGAAGAGCCCGTCGATTATGAAGTCATCACGCTGCCGTCGCGGAATCGTGTGCTGAGGAGCGCAGAGCTGCCGGTTGACGAGAGTCTGCGGACGATCCGACAGTCCGGACGCTACCCGGAAAACCGCATACAGAAGGTGACGATGCAGCTGAAGCGTGCGGAGAAGCAGCATATCTTCATCCGCTACGCAGACCAGGCGTACATGAAAAACCAGGCTTATAAATATGAACATCTCCGCACGGATCCGTGGGAGCTGTGCGAGCCCGGAATCCGCGTGCAGCATTTCCGGGCATTTTCCATCCCACGTGACAGCTGCTGCGTGAACTGTGATCCGGAACACTTTCTCGAGGAGGACCGCTATGGCATCAGCGACACCATGGGCCTGCAGGAACGGATGCGCGAACATCGGCACCAGCTCGAGACGGATATGGATATCGGGCGGAAGATCCGTCTGTGGAAGGCAGGCGAAAAGCCGTACCATTTCGATTATGATGCGCACGCGAAGTGCACAGGAAGGATTATGGCGATGCGAAAAGTCGAGTATCAGAAAACTGCAGATACGATGGCCGCGGCGCTCGGTCAATCATCCGAATCGTCGATCGAAACGCCTGCGCACGCATTGACTGCGCCGGGGTCATCATCAAGCGTGCCGGAGTCCCCAGCGGACGACCGTCTCCCGGCTGCCACGCCATGCGAGGGCAATGCCTCTGCCCGGACCGGCGATGGCGAGGCCGGCAGTGTCGGATATGTGCGTGGCAGCGATGGTGAGGCCGGCAGGGGCGGATATGCCCGGACCGGCAATGGCGAAGCGGAAGCACAGCAGCTTCGGCTGCTTGAAAACGCCCGTCTCGAGATTTCGCCCGAGATGCGGACACACCTGCTCGGAAATCTGAAGGCGCTTCGGAAGCGGCTCGCGATGGAACGGAGTGTGCAGGCGTACCAGATTTTCACCGACAAATCACTGGTGGAGATGTGCCGTATGCTCCCGCTCACCCGCGAGGAATTCGCACGCATCTATGGCGTCGGTCAGCGGAAGCTGGCACTCCACTACGAAGCCTTCACCGATGAGATCCGAAAAGCCCTCGACCCTGCGTATGTCGCAGATTTCTACGAAAACGTGTTGGAGGAAATACAGCAAGATCTGCAGCAAGACCTGCAGGATGGTACCGAAGCCTGTGTGACGACGGGCTTCGCGGCGGACGCTGCACGCGTCGCAGATTTCTATGAAAATGCGTCGGAAGAGGTTCCGTGTGTGCCCGATAACTCGGCGGACGCTACACGCGTAAAGTGGGCGCCAGGTACATATGCGCCGTCTTCAAATCCTGTCATACCGACGAGTGTTATAAAGCCGATTCCACAGGAAAGGTCAGAATCACAGAAAAATCCGAAATATCGTTTCATCCCGGATGATGTCCTGCTGGCCTTTCTCGAGGAGAAGTACCTGCAGCAGCGGACGCGGAAGCAGGTGAAGAAAAAGCAGGACTTCTTCCTTACCGTGGCAGAAGCCGCCTCCTTCCGCTGCGCAGATGGCCTGCGCTCGCCGGAAATCGCCGCGCTTCTGAACGCACTCGTCGCTACAGCGGAGGAGACCTCTTTTACGAATAGCCGCATCGCGTCAATCGATGTCGGCGATTCAGACAGTGAATCAACATCAGATGCAGTGGCGACGGAGAACCCGGGCGAAGCGCAGATATCGGATGTTGTGGCGATGGGGAACCCGGGCGAAACACAGATATCGGGTTCAGTGGCGACCAAGAACCCGGGCGAAGCACAGATATCAGTCGCAGTAGCGATCGAGAACCCGGGCGAATTAACGAGTCAGCCGAAGCTGCGTGCCCGGGAACGAAAGAAACTGTCTGGTGCGACCATCGACCGGAAGCTGGCCGGGCTCGGCTATCTCGAATTGAGCGAATGCAGCTTCACCGGACGGCCGCATCAGACCTACCTCCCAACCACCAAAGGGGAGGCCGCCGGGATCGCCCTCGGCACTCGAAAGAGCCAGGGCGGCGTGGATTACCCGACCGCTTATTTCAGCGCAGCCGCCGCAAGCTGGGTCGCGACGCTGTTCGTCCGGGACGAGACGAAGTGAAGCCGGAAACATTGGCAGACCATGCGGAGGTCCGAGAAATGGTGGAAGCATGGGGCTCGGAATGACAAACGCAGTCAGTGCAGGGCCCGGTGGGAAAGCATGGGCGGACGCTGCCTGTCATTAGAGAAGGACAAGCATGAAACACAAGCGTCATGTTTTTTTAGGAAAACCACTTGACGATATGGGAGGATTATGGATTTATCTGAAAAAATGAAATATGAAATCGAGCGACTGCAGCATACCCGTGCGCAGTATGAACGCTGGCTGGAAACCGCGCCGGAGGGGAGTCTTTACTTCCATAATAATGAGCGTGGGGCTGCATGGCTGTATCGCGCACCAGACTCTGAGAAAGCACGTTATCTTTCAAAAACAGAGGTGAAGCTCGCAGAAAAGCTGGCGATGAAGCGTCTCTATCGTGCCCGGCTCAAGGATATCGATCAGCAGATCTCCGCCTACTCAAGCTGTTTGAAAGCGCTGGAAAAAGCTCATCGAGTAGAGCATTTGCTGGAACGCTCAGAAGCACTGCGCGTATTGACGGCCCACTACCTCTACTATTTGCCACAGGATCTTGCGGAGTGGGTCAATGCTGACTACGAAAAAAATCCGGCAAATCCGGAAAATCTGAAAGTGCCCACAATAGCTGGTGAATATGTTCGTTCGAAATCCGAGCGCGCAATTTACAACCTGCTGCGCAATGCGAATCTTCCATTCCGTTATGAATGCAAGCTGGAGCTGGAGCATGCCCGAAGGCCGAACTATCCGGATTTTACGATTCTGAATCCAAATAATGGGAAAACCTACTATTATGAACATTTCGGCATGATGGATGATCCGAATTACCAGCAGGACTTCTTAAGCAAGATGCGAACCTTTCTGAATAACGGAATCTATCCTGGTGTGAACCTGATCATGTCATTTGAAACAAAGGATACGCCGATCGATGAGGTTTATGTGAATCATCTGCTCGAATACTACTTCGGAAATGTGATGGAAAAAAGATAAATATTTGTCTGTTGTGGATTTCAAACGCTGTCAAAATGTGGTCGCAGATGTAATTTAAGTCCAAAGCATTCAGTTGATCAGTGATCCACATCCAGTCAATCAACGATATCTACTTTCTTTCATATTCGAAAATACTGGATAAAATGGGCAGATCCATGAAAACCTTTGCCGGATTCAAAACTATCCACTATTTTAAAATCAGAGCCTTTTCGGATAGTTTGGATCGAAATTGCACATACGCTTAAAAGCGTACTATCTATAATAGATTCCTTTTGAAAAAAGTGGATAGTTGATTTGGCTATTAAATGCTCCATTTTGCTAAGGGCATATCCAATATGTAATCTTTTCGAAATTTATAGATAGTCCAGTATGAAGCTTGCTTCGAAATAAAAGGATTGAGTATCCATCATTTAAAAAATCGTCCAATATTAGATGGTTTTCTCTCGCAGGCTCATAAAAAACGCCCAATAGATATCCAGTATTTTTAAAATCCGCTGATACTAGATACTGCGCCGCGGGACAGCTTCCGCCATGGATACGGATTGTCAATACAGGGGGAAGCTAAAAGCACGCCACAATGTCTGATTTCTAATCGTGGACGGTACTAATGTCAGAAAAAACTAAAACCGCGCCGCGGGACCAGATTTCGAGGTCCTGCGGCGCGGTTTCTCTCATGTTTCAAATATATTCGTATGACATCTGCGAAAGCATCCGTATCCATAATCTTAAGGAGCTGAGCTCGATTTCCGCTGACGTTCTTCACGGCTTCACGCGCGGATTTCCTTCCGCATGAAGCTGATGTAAGCGAGGGCGAAGCCGATGACGACTTCCATGATCATAGCGACGAGATGCGGCCAGATCTGGAGGAGAGACTGTCCGAGGCTTAGATACGAAGCGAGGGCGCCGTTCTGGTACTCGACGAGGGACATGATGTCGAGAGAGCGGACGTTCGGGTTCATGAGGACGGAGGCGGCTTCACTGAAGAGGTAGTACGGCGAGATGCGGTTGATGCCGGTCTGCAGGCGGTATGCGCTGATCACGTCCTGCGCGGACGCATGGGTGCCGGCGAACATCGCGTTGGCGAGGCCGCTCGCCACGAGGGAAAGGAACATGGTGAGGAAGAGCCATAGTGCGATGGAGGAGAGTGCCGACGTCGCCGCGTGGCGCGAAAGCGTCGAGAAGAGGACGGAAATCGCGAGCCATACCGAGATGTACACGCCGCTGAGGATCAGGAAGAGCACGAGGCGCACCCACTCTTCTGCCACCGGCTTCGTGCCGCTCAGGAGCAGTCCGAATCCGGACAGAACGCCTCCGAGTGAAAAGACCGTCAGAAAGACGACCGTCGCACCCGCGAGGAACTTCGCGTTGATGATGGTATCGCGGTAGATCGGCTGTGCGGCGAGACGGTTCAGCGTGCCCTGCGCCTGCTCGTTGTTGATCGCGTCGAAGCCGAGCATGATGCCGAAGATCGGACCGAGGAAGCCGATGAAGCTCTGGAAGCTGTAGATCGAGCTGCCGGCGGTCGTAAACAGTTTCAGAAACTGAAATTCACTGACGGCCTGTCCCTGTGACTGTGCGGCCAATGCTGTCTGCCGGAGCGATCCGATGGCGCCGTACAGGCTCGCCACCGAGACGATCATGAGGAGCGCAAAGAGTGCCCAGAAGCGACGGCTGCAGAGATGATCCGCGAGCTCCTTCCGATAGAGCACCGCCATGCCGCGGCGGTTGGTCCGTACGTTAGCCTCATGACTTTCCGGTGTCTCACCCGGCAGGAGGTCGTCCTCCTCCATGAACCAGTCGACGATTTTCTTCAGCAGGTTACCGGCAGATTTCTTACCTGCATCTGGCGTTGCAGCCTGTGCGGAAGTTCCGACGCTCATCGAAGCAGTGCTTCCGAAGTGGCACTGCGAAAAATCAGCGGCTGCGCTTGAGAAGCTTTTCTCTGAGTGATCGCTTTTCTTTATGCTGTTCTGTGCGATTGTCATAGTTCTCGTCACCTCCTGCTTTCTCGAAATATTTGCGGTAGATTTCATCGAGGTCACCGCCACGCTCATGGAGCTCACTCAGCAGATACCCGGCGTCCGTCAGCTTCCGAAAGAGCTCCGCACGGATGTCGCGGCCCGACTCGACGTGGAGGGTTCCATCCTCCTTCACGCCGACGAGGCGCACACCCTCGATGCCGCGCACCAGGGACTTCAGTTCATCTATGGTTGATGTCTCGTGAGCGCTAGCCAATGTCTCTGCCGCAGCGTTCATCACCCCACGCGCTGTGCCCGTCTCCACCTCTGCTCTGTGCTCCGTAGCCATCGGTCCATCCACTGTCTTCTCTGCGCGGAAGTCGACCATGTAGAGGCCTTCGTTCTGGAGCTGCTGTCCGAGTTCGTCGATGCGCCCGCAGGCGATCATCCTTCCTTTTACGAAGATGCCGACGCGGTCGGAGATTTCCTGGATCTGATAGAGCTCGTGGGAGGAAATCAGGATGGTGCGGCCATCCTTGACGCTCAGTTCACGGATCAGGGCGGTGAGCTCACGCATGCCCGACGGGTCGATGCCGAGCGTCGGCTCATCCATGATGATGATTTCCGGATCCTTCATGAGGACATCGGCGATGCCGAGACGCTGCCGCATACCGCGTGAATAGGTTCCCGTCTTTCGATCAGCGGCGTAGGTCATGCCGACCCGCTCGAGGAGGCCGACGGCCCGCTCTTCCGCTTCTTTTCGTGTAAGGCCGTTCATCATGCCGGAGAAAATCAGGTTCTCACGACCGCTCATATCCGGATAGAAGCCGACGTTATCCGGCAGGTAGCCGACGATTTTCTTGACCGCCAACGCATACCGCGTGCAGTCGAGGCCGCTGATTTCAGCGGTGCCGGAAGTCGGATCCGTGAGGCCAAGCAGCATCAGGGTCGTGGTGGTCTTGCCGGCACCGTTCGGACCGAGCAGACCGAAGACCTCACCCTTGTGAATCTCGAGATTCAGGTGATCGACCGCGGTCACGTCGCCGTACTGCTTCACCAGTTCGTTCGTCCGGATGATGATTTCGTGCAGGCCTTCATTCCGCTCGGAGCGCCAGTCGTTCGGGTCCCCGACCGACTCAGCGCTGCCGGCGGCTTCCGCAGCGCGCTCGGCGTAGTGGTCGTCTGCATTGGCCGTGACCCGCGTGGCGACTGTTCTATTCTGAAGCTCGGTCATGATCAGTGCCTCCCGTACTTATGGAATACCTCGCCGAGGCCGCAGATGACGGCCGCGATGATGAGGATGCCGACGACGCCCCAGAGGGTCGAGGTCTTGACGGTGACACGGAAGGACTGATCGAGGGAGGTATCTTCATTCTGCGCGCTGACGGTCATCGCGTAGTCGCCGGACATGGCGTCCTTCGACGGGGTGACGTACATGACGACGTCCTTCTTCTCGCCGGCGGCGAGGCTGTCGATCGTGCTTTCGGAGAACTTGACGGTCCAGCCGGACGGTGCCGTAGTCGTGAGGTTCACGTTGTTGAGATCGATGTTACCGCTGTTGGTGACCGTGATCGGGACCGACTGCTTCTTGTTGACATTCGCATCGAAGCTGAGGGTGCCGTCCGTGGTCGTGAGGTCGATCTTATAGGTGCCGGTGATGGTGACCTTGAGGGTCTGGCTCAGGCTCTGCGCAGAGCTGGTCGCGGTGATCGGGATCTCGTAATCGCCGGCAGCGACCTTATCCGGCGGCGTTACAGTGACGGTCACACTCTGAGAACCATGAGCATCGACGTCGACGCTGGACGCGGCATTGCTCGCGCCGCTCGGTTTGAAGCTGACGGTCCAGCCGGTCGGTGCGTCGGCGGCGAGGCTGTAGGTCTGGGCACCCGATGAATTATTCTGTACGGTGGAGTTAAAGGTGAAGGTCGTGCCGCTCGCGCCCTGCTGCTCCGGGTAGGTGGTCGTGAGCTGGTTCGTGCCTGTGGTCTCGTCGGAGACATTGATCGTCAGCTGGAGATCACTGCTGGCCTCGCCCGCGCTCGCCGCATGCAGGAGCACGTTGTAGCTGCCCTTCTGCGCGTCGTCCGGGACGGTCACGCTGTAGGTGACGAGGCCGTCGTTCGAATCCGCGTCCGCACCGGACTTCACGAATACGTTCGAAACTTCCTTGTTGTTGCCCTCGAAGTAGCCCTTCCAGCTGTCGTCGAGGCCGCTCGCGCTGAGGCTCGTGTTGAGGCCCGCGCCGGTCTGGTTCGTGAAGTCGAGGCTGAAGTTCAGGGTGTCGCCCGGCTTCGCGGTGATGCCGGTGTAGTCCGTGGACATCTCAAGTCCGCCTGCGGCCAATGCCGGCGTCGCGAGGCAGGTGGCGCTGAGTAAAGTAAAAGCGCCCACGCAGGCTGATAAAGCAAGTGCATGAGCGCCGGAAATATGTTTCGAAGTAGTCATGATGTTTCCCCCAATAATTTTCAGATTTGCCGGAGGAGTTTTTCTTCTCCAACTAAAAACAGGTTTTAGTCGGAAAATGTGTTTCAAATGTGTTCAGAATAAGTTGATTTTGTGAATTCAGAGCTGCGCCGGCCCAGTACCCCGGAGGGCAGCCAACAGAAGCACAGTCCTCCGAGATCGGTTCAATCTAAGCCAGGGACCCTAAGTGGCACTAGGCCCTCTGCAATCACTGAGTTTTCTTTATGAAAACTCAGCGTTGCAGAGGGTGCTAAGGAAAATATGTACCAAGTGCCACTAAGGGGACCTGGCTTGATTTCACACGGTCTCTACGTATGGCATTCTGTTGGCTGCCCTCCGGGGTGCTGGCTGAACCTCAGCAGATTTATCTGGATTTCAGATGCAATATTCTCATCTGTGGGAGGCCGTTGGTTTCGTGGGTGGCGAGGATGAGAGGGCGGCGGGCTTTGGTTTCGAAGATGTAGTGGATGACCTGCCGGCGGGTCTGGTCGTCGAGGCCGGTGAAGGGTTCGTCCATGAGGAGGAGGTCGGAGGCCGGGAGGAGTGCGCGGACGAGGGCGACGCGGCGGCGCATGCCGCCGGAGAGTTCGCTGACCGGCTTCGTGAGGGCGTCTTCCGGGAGAATCTTCGCGAGTTCTGCTTCCGCACGTGCACGGGAAATCATCGGCGAGACGGCGGAGACATTGGCGATCGCATCGAGTGAATCCAGGAGACGGTCCTCCTGGAAGACCATGCCGATCCGGAGATGTGCACCGGCGGTTGCAGCCTCGCCCATCGTGATGTCGATCGTGCCGCTGTCCGGGTTCTCGAGCCCTGCGAGGATGCGGAGCAGGGTCGTCTTCCCGACGCCGGACGGGCCGAGCAGCAGGAGGTCGCGGTTGTCGGCCTGGCTGTCGATGCGGAAGCTCAGGTCGTCGAGGACCCGCTGGCCGTCATAGGATTTGGTGAGATGGTTGCATGTAAGCAGCATAATTTCTCCTTTAATTTAGTTACAAGGAACCCGGAGGGCCGGCAACAGAATCACAGTACTCCGAGACCGGTGAAATCTAAGCCGGGAACCCTAAGCGGCACTAGGCCCTCTGCAATCACTGAGTTTTCTTTATGAAAACTCAGCGTTGCAGAGGGTGCTAAGGAAAAATTACTCCAAGTGCCGCTAAGGGGACCCGGCTTGATTTCACACGGTCTCTACGTATGGCTTCTGTTGCCGGCCCTCCGGATTCTCTAGCTGAACAATTTACTGTTATAAGATGGATTTCAAACGGGACGTCATTTTGACATCATTTCTGGTGAAACAGCGCGCGGAATCCGGCGAGGAAGAGGCGCTCGAAGAGGTACGAGATCAGGATGATGGCGATCGTCCAGCTGAGGAGCTCGCCGGTTTCGAGGTAGATCTTCGCGTTGTAGAGGCCATTGCCCATCGAGCCGAGGGGCTGACCGATGACTTCGGCGGCAACACCGCTCTTCCAGGCCATGCCGAGCGCGGTCTGGAAGGCGCTGTAGAGGTACGGGACGAGCGCCGGGAGATAGATGAAGCGGAGGCGGCGCGTGGTCGGCATGTGAAAGACCGTCGCCATCTCGAGAAGCTTCGGGTCCGTCGCCTTTAAGCCGCTCAAGGTGTTTAAGTACAGGAGCGGTAGGACGACGAGGGCGCTGATGTAGAGGGACAGCATGCGGTTGCCCGCCCAGATCAGAAGGATGATGACGAAGCTCGCCACCGGCACGGCCTTCAGCGCGAGGATGAAGGGCGCGAGGAGTTCCTCGAGAAAGGGGTGGCGGTAGCTTCCCCACGCGAGGAGGATACCGGCCACGGAGCCGATCAGGAAGCCCGCGATGATACGGACGAAGCTGAAGGCGAGGGACTGCCAGAACATGGTGGTCCGGAGCAGCGCCCCAAGCGTGCGTAGGGTCTCGAACGGCCCCACCATCAGGATCGGGTTATGGATGACGAGCGCCAGCAGCTGCCAGAGCAGAAGCCAGAAGGCGATGATCAGAAGTTTTCGAAGATTTTTCATAGTATTCCCGGTGCCGTGAAGGCGCGTAAATAATCAGTAGACGTCAAGAAGCCGGCAAGGGCATCACACCCCGCCGACTTCTCTATTCTATCAAAAAAGAGACGTCTGGTTAAGACGTCCCTTAAAATCCGCCGGGGGGCGAATAAGTCACACCGGCGGAATCGTTTCCTTACAGCATCTGCGCGAGCGGGCAGATTTCGATGCCTTCCTTCGTGAGGGTCTCGCGGATCTTCGCGACGAAGGCGAGGGCCTTTGCACCGTCACCGTGTACGCAGATGGAGTCGGCCTTCAGCGGGATGTCCTTTCCGGTGATGGCGGTGACCTTCTGCTCCT